>Ga0306870_1000335_pt1 | contig 11370 bp, 11 predicted proteins | sample AntRauMeHopE1496_FD_190435 | JGI IMG/M metagenome (GOLD analysis project Ga0306870, IMG submission 190435) | Saline lake microbial communities from Rauer Islands, Antarctica - Metagenome Hop E1 #496 (v2) (version 2) | ecosystem: Environmental > Aquatic > Non-marine Saline and Alkaline > Saline ... | reverse complement strand
CAGCGGGAAGATCGCGAGGCCACCAAGGCCGAAGGTAAAGGCTAGCGGCGGCGAGCCTACGAAGATATCATCGGGCTGCACGTCGAGGACTTCGCGGGCATAGCTGTCGGCGATGATCAGCAGATCGCGGTGGAAATGCATCGTGGCTTTGGCATCGCCGGTGGTGCCAGAGGTAAAGCCCAACAGCGCCACATCATCGCGGCCCGTATCCACAGGCGTGAACTTCACCGGTTTCTCCAGCGCGAGGCGGTCCAGCTCTGCATCATGGCTCAACGTGCCGTCAAAACCGACGACGGATTTCAGGAACCTGCTGTCCTTGGCACAGGCGATCATTTCTTCCATCAGGCGCGTGTCACACAGCGCATGGGTGATCTCGGCCTTATCGACGATCTGGGACAATTCACCGGCGCGCAGCATCGGCATGGTGTTCACCACCACCGCGCCCGCCTTCGTCGCCGCCAGCCAACAGGCCACCATGGCAGGATTATTGGCCGAGCGGATCAGGACGCGATTACCCGGCTGCACCCCCAGATCCTCGACCAGCGCATGGGCCAGCCGGTTGGTCCAATCCATCAGTTCCTTGTAGGTGCGCCGCCGCCCATTCCCGATGAGCGCTATGTTGTCACCAAAGCCGCGCGCCACCATGGCATCGGTCAATTCGACCCCTGCGTTCAGGTGTTCGGGATAGTCGAAACCGTCCAACAGGAAGGTCGGTTGCTGTTCCTCGGGGGGCAGATTGTCGCGCGTGAAGTGGTCTGTGTGACCGGTATGTCCCAGCATGGCTCAGCCCCCCTGATGATCTGCAATGGCCTGCCGCGCGATCACGACGCGCTGCACATCGGATGCCCCCTCATAGATCCGCAGGGCACGAATGTCGCGGTAGAGCTCCTCGACCTTCACGCCGCGTTTGACCCCATCACCGCCATGCAGCTGCACGGCCCTGTCGATGACCTTCTGCGCCTGATCGGTGGAGAAGAGCTTGGCCATCGCCGCCTCGCGGGTGATGCGCGGCGCACCTGAATCCTTGGTCCAGGCGGCCCGGTAGATCAGCAGCGCAGAGGCATCCACATCCAGCGCCATATCGGCAATGTGGCCCTGCACCATCTGCAGATCGAACAGCGGCGCGCCCTGCACATGGCGGGTGGTCACGCGGCTCAGCGCCTCATCCAGCGCGCGGCGCGCAAACCCCAGTGCCGCCGCCGCTACGGTGGAGCGGAAGACGTCCAGCACACCCATGGCGATCTTGAACCCCTGACCGCTCTCACCCAGCATCGCACTGGCGGGGATCCGGCAGGCGTTGAACCGCAGGGTGGCCAGCGGGTGGGGTGCGATCACCTGCAACCGCTCCGTCACCTCAAGGCCGGGCGTGTCCGCAGGCACGATAAAGGCCGACAAACCCCGCGCCCCCGGCGCATCGCCGGTGCGCGCAAACAGCGTATAGACATCCGCAATCCCGCCGTTGGAGATCCAGGTTTTCTCCCCGTCCAGGATATAGTCGTTCCCGTCGCGGGTGGCAGTGAGGGTGGAGTTGGCCACATCCGATCCCGATTGCGGCTCGGTCAGTGCGAAGGCGGAAATCGCCTCGCCACGCTGGGTGAGCGGCAGCCATGCATCGCGCTGCGCCTGTGTGCCAAAGAGGGATATCGCCCCGGTCCCGAGCCCCTGCATGGCAAAGGCAAAATCCGCCAGCCCGTCATGGCGCGCCAGCGTCTCGCGGCTCAGACACAGGGTCCGCACATCCAGCGGCGCACCGTCCGGCGCACTGGTCGGCATCAGCCAGCCAGCCTCGCCCATGATCCGCACCAGATCGCGGCAGGCCTGATCGTTGTCTCTGTGATCCACCGCTGCCAGCGCGCCCGCAGCCCAGGCGTCCAGTTCGCGGGCATGGGCGCGGTGGCGCTCCTCGAAAAACGGCCAGTTCAGGAATGTTTTATCTGCCATCTTACCGGCCCCTCTTCATTTTGCCACTAAACTCAATCCGCGCTCAATTGCCTTCGAAAACGGGGCGTTCTTTCGCGACGAAAGCCCGGTAGGCCCGCTCGAAATCCTCGGTTTTCATGCAGATCGCCTGCGCCTGCGCTTCTGCCTCGATGGCTTGCTCGATGGACATGGACCATTCCTGCGCCAGCATCGTCTTGGTCATCATATTGCCAAAGGTGGGACCTGCGGCGATGCGCGTGGCCATCTCCAGTGCTGCGGCATCAAGCTCGGCTGCCGCCACCAGCTTGTTGTGAAAGCCCCAGGCATGACCTTCCTCCGCACTCATGGAGCGGCCGGTATAGAGCAGCTCCGCCGCGCGGCCCTGTCCGATGATGCGCGGCAGAATCGCACAAGCGCCCATGTCACAGCCTGCAAGCCCCACGCGGGTGAACAAAAACGCGGTCTTGGCCTCCGGCGTAGCGATGCGCAGATCGGAGGCCATGGCGATGATCGCACCCGCGCCCACACAGACACCGTCGATGGCGGCAATCACCGGTTTGCCGCAATTGATGATCGCCTTGACCAGATCGCCGGTCATCCGGGTGAAGGCGAGCAGTTCCTTCATGGTCATTTTGGTCAGCGGCCCGATGATCTCATGCACATCACCGCCCGAGCTGAAATTGCCGCCATTGGAGGCAAAGATCACCGCATCCACATCATCCGAGTAGTGCAGTTCGCGAAACCAGTCGCGCAATTCCGCATAGCTGTCAAAGGTCAGCGGGTTCTTGCGCTCCGGCCGGTCGAGTGCGACGGTCGCGATGCGGTTCGCGATCTTCAGTTTAAAATGTTCAGGCGTTGTATTCATCGGGGTTCTCCATGTGGTCTGCGCACAGCGGCGAGCAGATCGAGCGCATCTGCGCAATTATCCTCATCCAGACCGCCCAAAAGCTCGGCGACCCATTTCTCATGTGCACTGGCCTGATCCTCAAAGGCCGTGCGGCCCTTGGCGGTCAGGCGCGCGCGGGCGGCGCGGCGGTCGCCCGGCACAGCTTCGCGCAGGATGAGCCCGTCCTCGGTCAGCCGGTCCACGATGCCGGTCACATTGCCGTTGGACACCATCAGAAGGCGGCTCAGCTCGCTCATCTTGAGCCCTTTTGTATTGCGGTAAAGCGCGCTCATCACGTCAAAGCGGGGCAGGGTGGTGGCAAATTGCTTGCGCAGCCTTTCGCGCAATTCCGCCTCTACGGCCTTGTTGATCTTGAGCAGGCGCAGCCAGACCCGAAGTCTTTGTTTCGACACGGAAGGGGCAGGCGCTATGGCCTGCTCTGCGGGGCTCACCGTCATATCTCGCCCCCCGATACAGCCAGGGCGTGGCCGTTCACCATCGAGGCTTCGCGCGAGGCGAGAAAGCGCACCGCCGCCGTCACCTCATCCACGTTGATCATCCGGCGCATGGGGTTGCCGCCCACCACCATCCGCTCCGCCTTCTCGCGCGGCAGGCTCAGGCGCTCCATCACGCCCGTCACTGCCGCCTGTCCCATATCGGTATCGACGAAGCCGGGGCAGACGGCGTTGCAGGTGATGCCACTGCGCGCCACCTCGAGGGCCAAGGAGCGCACAAGCCCCAGCACGCCATGTTTGGCCGCCGCATAGGCCGCGATATTGGCGCCGCCCTTGAGACTTGCCGTGGAGGCGAGCGCGATGAGACGCCCACCCGATGGCATGTCCCGCAGAGCTGCACGAAACGTCAGGAAAACGCCCGTCAGATTGACATCTACCGTGTCCTGCCAGACCTGTAGCGGCATGTCGCGGACAGGCATGGCCGTGCCGGCACCGGCATTGGCCACCACAATATCAAAGGGCTGCGCGAAAAGCGCCTTGATCTGCGCTTCATCCGTCACGTCGACAGCCTGACAGGTAATGTCGTGGCCCCGCGCCGTCTCCTGCAACGCCGCCAATGTGCGCCCCGCCACCGTCACCGCATGCCCGCGCGCGGCAAAATCCTGCGCAATCGCCCGCCCGATGCCGGACCCACCACCGGTGACCAGAACCCGGCTCATACTTTTTCCATCTCGGCCTCTTTATCGGCCAGTCGCCAGCTTTGATCGCGCCCGGCCTCATAGGGCAGGGGCCATGCCATGGCGCGGTCGCCGATGGCGGTGGCGGCATGCAGGGTCCAATAGGGATCGGCCAGATGCGGACGCGCGAGACACACCAGATCAGCGCGCCCCGCCATCAGGATCGAATTCACGTGATCGGCCTCATAGATGTTGCCGACCGCCATGGTGGCGACGCCTGCCTCGTTGCGGATGCGGTCGCTGAAAGGTGTCTGGAACATGCGGCCATAGACCGGCTTGCCCTGCACGGATGTTTGCCCGGCGGAAACGTCGATGATGTCGGCACCCGCCTGCGAGAAGGCCTGTGCGATCAGCACCGCCTCTTCCGGCGTCACACCGTCGTCGCCCGCCCAGTCAGAGGCGGAGATGCGCACCGACATCGGTTTGCCCTGTGGCCAGGCCGCGCGCATGGCGCGGAACACTTCGAGCGGATAGCGCAGGCGGTTCTCGAGGCTGCCACCGTAGTCATCCGTGCGGATGTTGGAGAGCGGCGAGATGAAGGATGAGATGAGATAGCCATGGGCGGCATGCAGCTCGATCATGTCAAAGCCCGCGCGCTGCGCCATCTGCGTGGCGGCGACGAATTGCGCTGTGACCGCATCCATATCCGCACGGGTCATGGCGCGGGGCACAGCGTTTTCTTGCGCCCAGGGGATCGCGGAGGCCGAGATCAGATCCCAATTTCCCGAGGCCAGCGGCTTGTCCATACCCTCCCATCCCAGATTGGTGGAGCCCTTGCGCCCCGCATGGCCGATCTGGCAGCAGATCTTTGCTGGCGTCTCCGCATGGACAAAGCGGGTGAGGCGGGCCCATTCGGCCTCATGCTCGGGCGCATAAAGACCGGGACAGCCCGGCGTGATCCGCCCGTCCGCACTGACACAGGTCATCTCGGTATAAAGGAGGCCCGCGCCGCCCTTCGCGCGCTCCGCGTAATGCACAAAATGCCAATCGGTGGGCGCGCCGTCGACGGCCTTATATTGCGCCATGGGCGAGACGACGATGCGGTTCTCGAGGTCCATCTCGCGCAGCTTAAACGGCGCGAACATCGGGGCGCGCACTTTGTTATCGGTGTTGCCAGCGCGGGTCTGGAACCAGCGCTCCGCACTCTCCAGCCAGTCGGGGTCACGCAGGCGCAGGTTCTCGTGGCTGATCCGCTGGGAGCGGGTGAGCAAGGAGTAGTTGAATTGCACCGGATCAAGATTGAGGTAGCGGTGCACATCCTCGAACCACTCCAGCGAATTGCGCGCTGCCGATTGCAGGCGCAGCACCTGAATGCGCCGCTCCTCCTCATAGAGATCAAAAGCCTCCGCCAATGTCGCTTTTTCGGTGACGTAATCGGCCAGGGCGATGGCACTTTCCAACGCCAGCTTGGAACCCGATCCGATGGAGAAATGTGCCGAGGCGGCGGCATCGCCCATGAGCACGATGTTCTCATGGCTCCATTTTTCGCATAAGACACGGGGGAAGTTGATCCAGGCGGAACCGCGAATGTGATGCGCATTGGTCATCAGTGCATGGCCGCCCAGATGGTCTTTGAATACCTCCTCGCAGGCGGCGATGCTTTCTTGTTGTGACATCTCGCCGAAACCGAAGGCGTCATAGGTCGCCTGATCGCATTCGATGATGAAGGTCGAGGTGGTCTCGTCAAAGCTGTAGGCATGGGCCCAGATCCAGCCTTTGTCGGTCTCCTCGAAGATGAAGGTGAAGGCGTCATCGAATTTCTGATGGGTGCCCAGCCAGACAAATTTACACGCGCGCATCTCAATGTCAGGTTTAAACACATCGGCAAATTCGGTGCGCGTGGCGGAGTTGAGCCCGTCGGAGGCCACCACCAGATCATAGTCCTTGGCAAACGCACCCACGCTCTCGACAGTGTGCTCGAACACCAGCGACACACCCAGATCACGCGCCCGCGCTTGTAAGTCCAGGAGCAGTTGCTTGCGCCCGATCCCGCAAAACCCGTGCCCGGTGGAGAGCTGCTTGGTGCCGCGATACTGTACCGCGATGTCGTCCCAATAGGCGAAATTCTTCTCGATCGCCTTGGCGCTGATGGTGTCATTCGCCGCCATATTGGCCAGCGTCTCATCCGAGAGCACAACGCCCCAGCCGAAGGTGTCATCAGGCTTGTTGCGCTCGAACACGGTGATGTCCACATTGGGCTGCCGCAGTTTCATGGAAATGGCAAAGTAGAGACCGGCGGGCCCCCCTCCCAAACAAGCGATACGCATGGCACTCTCCTTTGTCGCACTCCGGAGAATGATAGCCCTGGGGTCAGATACTTCAAGCTTGAAACTTCAAGGCTAAAGAAAAAATCTCAAGGCCAATGCCCCCGCTGCCTAAACATTGGCCCCACCATGGGTCCCGCTCACCCCCAAGGCTGATCGGGATCGGGCAGGGGGATCGCGCCCAGCGGGCTGCGGGTATAGGCGGCCGGAGGGGCCGCAAGCCCGCGCCCAAGGCCGCGAAGAGCTGCATGCGTGGGTTCTGGATCAAGTCAGCGTTGGCTGGTGCTGGACCCGACCAAGACACGGTTGAGGACCTGCACACTGGGCGGCAGATCAGTGACCTGCATCAAGATCGAGGAGAATTAGATGACGACACCCCTGACAGCCTTGGAACGCGACTTGCTCGCCTGCGTCGAGCGGTTGGTGAGGGGCGCATGGCAGGCAAGGCGTTGAAGCTGGGCGGCTTTCAAAAGCAATTCATCCGTGGGGCGCTGGCAAAGGACGTTGGCATTGGCATCCTCTCTGTTGGACGGGGTGCGGCCAAAACTGCGCTGTCGGCTGGCATCGCTCTTGGACATTTGAAGGGTGAAATTGCCCCTCAGCCCAAGCGTGAAATCATCTTTGCGGCCCGCAACCGCGACCAAGCGAAAATTGCGTTTGGCTTTCTGGTCGGCTTTATCGAGGGCTTGCCTGAGGACGAACAAGAGCAATTCACGATCCGGCGCGGGTCCAAACTGGAAGTGGAAACCTCTGAGAATGGCGGCGGTCTGGCCCGTGTTATCGCGGCGGACGGCAAGTCAATTCTTGGCGGTGCGCCCACGCTGGCAATCTTGGACGCACGGGCCGCATGGGAACGCGAAAAAGGCGATAGCCTTGAAAACGCAATCCTGTCTGGTCTGGGCAAGCGTGACGGGCGGGCGCTGATTATCAGCACTTCTGCCCCTGATGATGCAAACACCTTTTCACGGTGGTTAGATGAGCCGCCCCCCGGCACCTATGTGCAGGAACATCGCCCGGACGCGGGCTTGCCGCCTGACGATCTGGAAAGCCTGCTGGTGGCAAACCCCGGCGCTAAGGAGGGTATCGGTTCAACCCCTGAGTGGCTTGTGGCGCAGGCGCGGCGGGCGATTGCGCGGGGTGGCTCTGCCCTGTCCAGTTTCCGCAACCTAAACCGCAATGAACGTGTGGCGTCTGACGATAGGTCTGTGCTGCTGACGGTGGATAAATGGCTGTCTTGCGAGGTGTCGCCTGACGATCTGCCCCCGCGTGACGGGCCTGTTGTTCTGGGCATCGACCTTGGCGGGTCGCGGTCTATGTCGGCGGCATCCCTGTATTGGTCTGAGACTGGACGGCTGGAATGTGTCGGGGCTTTCCCGTGCAAACCCGGCTTGGCGGATCGTGGGCAAGCTGACGGCGTGTCCGGGCGTTACATCGAAATGGCGGATCGTGGCGAACTGGTGACGATGGGTGACGCAACCGTGCCTGTTGCCCGCTTCATGGCTGACGTTGTGACCAAGCTGGACGGTCAAAGCCCGGTGGCAATCGTGGGCGATAGGTTCCGCCATGCTGAATTTCTTGAGGCGCTGCGTGACGCGGGCCTTGAGCGTGTGCCTTTCATCTGGCGCGGCTTTGGATGGAAAGACGGCTCTGAGGACTGCGAACGTCTGCGCCGCGCGGTGTTTGAGGGCGAGGTGAAAACCATGCCGTCACTGTTGCTGCGCTCTGCATTTGCGGACGCGATCACATTGGTTGACCCGGCGGGCAATCACAAGCTGGCCGCTGGCCGTTCCACATCGCGGATCGACCCCGTGGCGGCAACTGTTCTGGCCGTAGCGCAGGGCGTTCGTATGCGCCGCGCACCTTCACAAAAAACAGGGAGAATAGCATGGGGCTGACAAGCACGGCATCGCGCCTGATCAAAAAGCACGGACAAGCGGCAACGCTGCTGCGGCCCTTGCCGCCTATTGATGATGGGTTCGGGATGGCGGCCCTGATGGCAGACCTGCTTGAGAAGCCCGATGAGTTTCACCACCAGGGGGATGAGACCGGGGAGCCGGTCGACTTCTTTACTCCTGTGCATGCGTCCGAAGCGCTTCACCCAGATTTCCTGACGGTCGCGACGGAGGGTGTATTTTCCCCGGCGCGGGGAATCATCGAACCGATGATGCGATGGCATGAAGACCTCGACGGCAATTTCGTAGAACAGTTTCAATCCACTGCCTTCGATCAGCGAATCTGGGAGTTGTATCTTTTTGCGACTCTGACCGAACTCGGGTTCAGCCTGGACGCTGATCATGCTGTTCCTGATTTCATTGGCCGGAGTCTGAACCAAGTGCTGGCGCGCTGTATCTTCACGTCCGGCACCACACTGGCAGCCCTGTTGCCGATGGCGATATGGGGTGGACCGGCGGTAGCGGGATTCGCCTGGCCGCTGATCGCGGGCGTGGTGATCGCAACTGCGTCATCGCTGTTCGTTGCAGGGCCGGTGTTGGCGTGGCTCGCGGCGCGCAGTCAAAGGACCATGAGCGCGGCCACAATCAAATCTGAAAATCAGGACATACAAGCAGGTGAATAGATGCTTTATATGAGGCGCGATTAGTGAAAAAAGCCACCTGCCTCGACTTTGGAGCTTCCGATTCACTTGGCATTGCCGCCGTTCATTCACAGTGGAGCGAATGTCGGCAATCCGCGCAATCTCCCGATGTTCTTCGCGGTCGCGGCCCGCACACTGGACCTCGGTGCTGGCCGAAGCGACAGCCCGTTCTAAGGAGTGAACAGACTATTCCGGTGGGTAGTTTTCAGAAGTATCAGGAAGCCTATCCGACTCATCAGGCGAGATCACCACTTCGACGCGACCGCCGCAGACGACGGCGAAGCGCTCAAGGTCCTCAATTTTTGGAAGTAGCCCGACCAGTGACTCCATCTTCTCAATGTCCTGTTTGGTCATACCCGTCGCCTGTGCGACATCAGCCTGTGTCATGCCCTGCGCATCGCGCAGAATACGAAGCTGGATCGCGATGGCGCTTTTACGGCGGTTGCGTTTCTGTCTTACAACCACATCCGGACGTGCAAGGTCCATCCGCTCTCGAAATGAAATTGGCTTCTTACTCATCTTTCGGTTCTCCATGCAGGTGCTCCACTCATGGGAGTACTGATCTCAAGCGGAATGCTTCAGATGCAACAAAGGTTGGTCAAGCGTGCCAATGGCGAAGGAAAATCTTCCAACGTCCGGATTTATTATGCTTGGAGAGACATAGTACCAATTGATTGAGCACATCTGCTTTGTGTTGTCCGACTTTAGCCAAGGTTCTTCTCACAACAATAGGAGAAGCAAGCATGGAAAAGACCGAGATTGAACCCGAAACGCGCTATGACCTGCTGCGCGATGACATGACCAATGTCGCAGTATGGATTAGGAACAGGTATCCAGGCGATAATCATGTCCTGATGGTCGATTACTATCACCACCAAAAATCACGAAAGGAGATCGCCTACGTCGTGATCCTTGGGCCAGAGCAGGAACAACGGCGCGCGATCCGGGCAGATGCGACCCGGGCACTTGAGGCACTCGGATGCCAGAGAGGGCTTCGCAGATTGTGCGTGACCTCAAAGATCGTGCGAATGCATTAGCAGAAAGTGACGAGATGAAAACACCTATCCGTGATGAGTTGCGGCTCTACGATTTGCGCGGCACAGCGGCGACGGCATTACTTCGGGCCGGTTGTTCTCTAAACGAAATTGCAGTCACGATGGGCTGGGGACTTCGGCATGCCGCGAACATTATCGAGAAATATGCGGCGCTTGTGCCTGAAATTTCCGATGAAGTTCTGGAGAAACTCAGAGTCGCCCACGATCGTGCTCAATCCAAGAAGCGTCAGTGAAAGTTCGCCTGAAAGCTCGTAGCTGTCAGGGACACATGCGCGTTGAGAGGGGGGCGGAGTTCGAACGCTCGTGGCTCTCTGGCAAAATTATAGAGGCGAAACAAATGCCAGGTATCGCGGTTGTCCTCCGCGACGCGGACTTCGTTCCGTGAGATGTAAAAGGGTGTTCGGTCCCATCCATTCGTGGTCTTGACTTCAATAAGTCGTGGTTTGCCCTGCGGAGTGAAGCTGGCGATGTCATATCCAGCACCGTCGCCTTCTTCCTGGCTGACCCACAAGACCTTGCGTGCAAGGTCGTCCCGTCCGGCCTCACGCAGAACGGATCGTTCATGGATCAGGGCCCGTTCTTCGCCAGCTTTACCAAGTACCCTGTTGCGCTCTTCACGCTCCGCAACGTCGTAGCGTCGTGCAATCATCTCCATCTGTTCGGCCTCCTGAGGCGGAGGCGTATTGCGCAGTGTCGGGGGCGTGTGAATGAAGAGACGGTCAGGCGCAAAGGCCAGACCACAGCCTTGGGCCTTATGCAATCGCTCGATCCATTCAGGATTGGCGGTCAGCCATCGTCCGATCGCTTCGGCCAACGACATCTGGAAGTTGAACCGCGGCAGGTAGCCCGGGAGGATCGGCTGCCCGAACGCCCGCAGAGCTGCGGAGATGTTGGCGTGTTTGAGCTCGATGGAGCCTTTCGAGCGCCCCGTCAGGGCCTGAAGTGCGCGGTTGTGCGCTGCTTTTGTATAGGAGCGGCCCGAAAGATTATCAGCAAGCATGGCAAAGTAATCCGCCACGATTGCGTCGTTCTCGTCATCAGTCCACGATCGGTCGGCCATCAAGCAACGGTAGCTGGGGAGGGCTTTCAAGTCATCAAAAAGACGCTTCTAAAGGCGATTCTGTAAACCAGCCTGTAAACCGACCGCTTCGCTATCCGCTCAGAGTCGTGCAAGTCATTGAAAGTAAATGGAGGCGAGTAGGAGAATCGAACTCCTGTAAACGGATTTGCAATCCGCTGCGTAACCACTCCGCCAACTCGCCGTCTGGGACGGTTTAGACCGGGTCTGGCATCGCTGCAAGGGGCAAGAAGGCTGTTTCTGGCAGGGCTGGTTCATGGAACTGGTCTGGATACGGCGCGGATTGGAAGCGCAGGCGTTGAGCCGGGGCTGTGGCGGGATGCGGCGTTGCTGCTGACGGATGGTTGTGGCACATTGACCACGACAGGATTCTGCAACGATG
>Ga0306870_1000330_pt1 | contig 11429 bp, 14 predicted proteins | sample AntRauMeHopE1496_FD_190435 | JGI IMG/M metagenome (GOLD analysis project Ga0306870, IMG submission 190435) | Saline lake microbial communities from Rauer Islands, Antarctica - Metagenome Hop E1 #496 (v2) (version 2) | ecosystem: Environmental > Aquatic > Non-marine Saline and Alkaline > Saline ... | reverse complement strand
GCGTGATCCACGGATACTCCTGACAGGCGTGTCTGTCGCAAGAGTAAAGCAGAACCCGTCCCGAGAGGGGCGGGTTTTGTCGTTTCAGCAAGCTGCCGAGGCGCCGGCCGTGCATTGGACTGTGGCGATAAAAGAGCAAGCCCTGACAGGGCACTAGACGATTGACTTTTGATCAAGGCAAAGTCGCTCCTTTACGTCCGCTTGAAGGGAGGGCTTGTTCGGCAACGATTAGAGGAGCGATGGTTGACCGCGACCAGCACCTTCTTTGAGGTACGGCGCTGTTGCAAGAAGCGGAGGGAATACGGGTTATCTTATCGCCTTGGCTTGCAGGGAGAGTATCGGATCTTCGGGGTAACTCCGGTTTGCTTCGTTCTTTCCAGGAGGCCTGAGGGCGAGCGCGATAGAGTCAGGAATGGGGCGCACGCCTCGTTGATGGGCCGCGCGCAGCCTCAAGATCTGCTTGGCGAAGCCGACCCTTATCAGAGCATCAAACCTAAGACTGATGCAGCGGACGCGCCGAAACAAGGGGGGTATAGCGGCCAGTATGATGGCGCTTGATGCTCGCGCCCATCATCATAAAGGCGACTATGGATTGCAGGTCTCTACCCATATGTCTTTCTCGCCGGGGGCAGCAGTGGTTGCAAAGGTTCCATAGGCAGATTGAAAATGCATCACCCAATATAGTGTACCAGCACCGCACCCGCCCAAGACCCACAAGGCCCGCCCTGACCGCGCAGCCTACCGCGAGGCAATCAAAGTTTGCGCTTCGGAGAATGACAGCAGCCTTTTGCTCTCTTCGTCCCACAGGTGAAGCCGCGCATTCACGATGCTTTCACGGATTGTCATGCGGTTGATCTGTGCAAGGCTCGCATGATCGCGCAGGACTTCCGGCAGACGGTAGAACGGGATCCGGCTATAGAGGTGGTGGATGTGATGGATGCCGATGTTCGCGCTCAGCCACTGCAGGGGGCCGGGCAGGACATAGTGAGAGCTGCCCTTCAGGGCTGACTCGTGCATGTCCCACTCGGGTTCTTCCTCCCAATGGGTCGTCTCGAACTGGTGTTGCACATAGAACAGCCAGACGCCCGCCGTTGCCGCGAGAAGGGTGGAGGGAACAAAAATAAGCACAATCGGCATCAGGCCGCCGAAGTACCAGATCACCGTCAGTGCGACCAGAATCGCGATGTTTGTGCACATGGCGCTGACCCAGTAGCGGGCTTTGGCCATCAGCCCCAGTGGCAGGCGGTTCTGTAGGAAAAAAAGATAGCCGGGTCCCAGTCCGAAAAGGACGATGGGATGGCGGTAGAGCCTGTAGCGAAAGCGCCGGTAGCCCGAGAGCGCCGCATACTCCGCCACGGTGAGCGTATCGACATCGCCGATGCCGCGCCGCGACAGGTTGCCCGCTGAGCTGTGATGGATCGCATGGGCGCGGCGCCAGACGTCATAGGGCGTCAGCGTCAGCACCCCCAAGGCGCGGCCAACCCAATCACTGAGCGTGCGGTTCTTGAAGAATGAGGCATGACCGCAATCGTGCTGGATCGCGAACAGGCGCAGAATGAAGGCGGCATTGCACAAGGAAATGGCGAGGGTCAGCCACGCGCTCACGGAAAGGGACCACCAGGCAAGCGCCCAGAGCACCACGAAGGGGCCCAGAGTGATCCCCAACTCATAAAAGCTGCGCATCGTGCTGGGTTCGCGGTAGTCCGACAATACCTTGATCCAGTCCCGTGCGCGGACCGCATCCGGGCCGGTATCGGCAATCGTGCTTGTCGCCTCAGCCGCCTGTGGCGCGCTGAGAGAATCGAAGTTTCCGGTATGCTGGTTCATATGCCTGCTTCTTGTCATTGTTGCCTGTGTTGATAAACAAAAGTGGCTGTCGAACAATCAATAAAGACATCTTTGGGCTGAACATTTCATGAAGTTTGGCCCAAGCGCGGGTGATTTCCGGTGCTGCGTCCGTATGGGCAGGGGTTTGGCCGGAAAATATGGACTTTTTGCCGCATGCGCAGGGTCTTCGACTGCCTTTTGAGCGCGCGCAATTCTGTCCTTGCCAGCCGCAGCGCAACCTCCTATACGGCCCCAGACCGGAACGGCGTGCGTGCATTGCGTGCGCCTTCTGCGTTGTTACTCAGCGCGATGAGGGTCCATGATGAGCATGACTCCTCCTCTCCGTATCCATCCCAGATCAAGGGATTCGTATCATGGCTGCCAGCCAGAACATCCGCATCCGCCTGAAGGCGTTTGATTACCGGGTGCTTGATGCTTCCACACAGGAAATCGTCAACACCGCCAAGCGCACAGGCGCTTCCGTTCGCGGCCCCATTCCGCTGCCGAACAAAATCGAGAAATTCACTGTTTTGCGTGGCCCCCACGTGGACAAGAAATCCCGCGACCAGTTCGAGATCCGCACGCACAAGCGCCTGCTGGACATCGTTGATCCGACCCCCCAGACCGTTGACGCGCTGATGAAGCTCGACCTCGCCGCTGGTGTGGATGTCGAGATCAAGCTGCAGTCGTAAGGAGGGCACAGACATGTTGCGCTCAGGCGTTATTGCAAAAAAAGTCGGGATGACCCGGCTGTTCATGGAAGACGGCAAGCAGATCCCTGTGACCGTTCTTCAGCTTGATGGCCTTCAGGTCATCGCACAGCGTACAATCGAGAAGGACGGCTATATCGCTGTCCAGCTCGGTGCAGGTACGGCCAAGGTCAAGCGGACCTCTCAGGCCATGCGCGGCCATTTCGCCGCTGCACAGGTGGAGCCAAAGCGCAAAGTCGCGGAGTTCCGCGTTGACGCGGATGCGATGTTGCCCGTTGGCGAAGAGATCATTGCCGATCATTATTTCGCGGGTCAGTACGTTGACGTTGCGGGCACTTCCATCGGTAAGGGCTTTCAGGGCGCGATGAAGCGTCACAACTTTGGCGGTCTTCGCGCGTCGCACGGTGTGTCCGTGTCGCACCGCAGCCACGGCTCGACGGGCCAGTGTCAGGATCCCGGCAAGGTTTTCAAAGGCAAGAAGATGGCCGGTCACATGGGCGCTGCCCGCGTGACAACCCAGAACCTCGAGGTGGTCAAGACAGACACCGCACGCGGCCTGATCATGGTCAAAGGCGCTGTTCCAGGCTCCAAGGGTGGCTGGGTCACCGTCAAGGATGCGGTGAAAAAGCCGTTCCCTGAGAACGCGATTGTTCCAGCAGCCCTCAGATCTGCTGCAGCGATTGCAGCCAAAGCCGCTGAAGAAGCCGCAGCAGCCGCTGCCGCCGAAGCAGAAGCAGCAGCAGCGGAAGCAGCAGCAGCAGAGCAGGCCGCGATGGAAGCCGCTGAAAACGCGCCGGATGCCGCTGCAGACGCAGACAAGAAAGAAGGTGACGCATGAAACTCGATGTCATCAACCTCGACGGCGGCAAGGCCGGATCGATCGACCTGGACGAGGCCCTGTTCGGCCTTGAGCCACGCGCCGACATCCTGCACCGTGTCGTGCGCTGGCAGCGTAACAACGCGCAGCAGGGCACGCACAAGGTCAAGACGCGCCGCGAAGTCAGCTACTCCACCAAGAAGATCTACCGTCAGAAGGGCACCGGCGGCGCACGCCACGGCGCACGCTCTGCTCCGATCTTCCGGTCGGGCGGTATCTACAAGGGCCCCACGCCCCGTAGCCACGGCCATGAGCTGACCAAGAAGTTCCGCAAGCTGGGTCTGCGTCATGCGCTGTCCGCCAAGATGAAATCCGGCGCGCTGGTGATCATCGACGACGCGATGTCGGATGGCAAAACAGCAGCACTGGCCAAGCAGGTGAAAAACCTTGGCTGGAAGCGGACGCTGATCATTGATGGGACCACCATCAACGAGAGCTTTATGCAAGCCGCACGCAACATTGAAGGTCTGGATATCCTGCCGACAATGGGCGCAAACGTATATGATATCCTGAAGCGTGACACACTCGTGATCACGAAAGCAGGGATCGAAGCACTGGAGGCCCGTTTGAAATGAGCGCGAAGCCAGAACATTACGACGTGATCCGAAAGCCGATCATCACCGAGAAAGCGACAATGGCCTCCGAGTCCAATGCCGTCGTTTTTGAAGTGGCGATGGACAGCAACAAGCCGATGATCAAAGAGGCCGTAGAGGCGCTCTTTGGCGTCAAGGTGAAGGCGGTGAACACCTCCATCACCAAAGGCAAGGTCAAGCGTTTCCGGGGCCGCATCGGTACCCGCAAAGACGTCAAGAAAGCCTATGTGACGCTCGAAGAAGGCAACACCATCGACGTCTCCACCGGACTGTAAGGTCCTTTAATACGGTTGCAGAGGCCCTTCGCAGCGATGCGGAGGGCCTTTTGCATTCTGACTGGGATGCGACCTGCACGCCTCTGGAGTCATATCGCTTGCTATTGCAGGGCTGATGCGTTATGCGAACCGTGCGACGTTACTACATCTATCGGAATTACTGCTCCTTACGGCTCAGTCTGACGATCTATAACTGACTTAGCCGACCTGCCGCATCCTGCGGGCAGAAAACATAAGGAATATACTGATGGCCACTGGCACAGTAAAATGGTTCAACACCACAAAAGGTTTTGGTTTTATCGCTCCCGATGGCGGCAGCAAAGACGTGTTCGTGCACATCTCTGCGGTTGAGCAAGCGGGCCTGACAGGTCTGAAAGACGACCAGAAGGTCACCTTCGACATCGAATCCGGCCGCGACGGCCGCGAATCTGCGACAAACATCCAGCTGGCATAAGCCGGCAAGCCTCGTTAGAGGCTGAGGATTGTGAGTTTTATGGGCGTAGCCGCTGGCTGCGCCCATTTCTAATTCCGTGGTTCTTAATATTCCTACCTTTGAAAAGCACGGATTCTGTGGGTGAATGATCCTGACAATTCTCAAGATGGTTAGTGGCGTGCAAACTCATGATAAGATTGCTTTGGAGAGGCGCATCAGCTCATTCTTGTAGTTGACCTTCCAGAGTATGATGACGGTCTGGACCATGCCGACAGAGGGCAGATCGCGCGATTTGATCTCGCCCGTGCTTCGCCGTCATTGGCAGTGTCCAGCACGCTGGAGCCTTCTGACCGACCACGCCGCGCGGTCAGTCTGCCTGCCTCCGCCGCCTTGCGCCACACTACAAGGCACCTTCGTGCTGTCGATCAATCACGTCACAGAGATCCGTAGCGCCTTCGCGGCATTGACCATCGTCCCGGCCCTCACGACCTGCACGATCACGAAATCAGCCGGTATTATGGAACAAACTCACCAAATAAGGTTATTATCCCCCTGACTTAGAGTGTCGGCCAAAGAGCGGCGATAAACTGACAAGCACCAGTAATGTCTTTGGTTCTTTGGGTTGTAGCCTTGGGGGCCATGAACGCCTCGCCGTGCTGCACGTCGATTGACATGCAGAGCTGATTTGAAGCTGTGCGGTTGCTTGAAATGTTTTGATCGACATGCAGACGCAAGAGCGTGGCGACATACAGCCCCATGTTTTTCCGCTTCTCTTTCGCGGCGTCTGTTGCTGTGTCATCTTGTGTCATCCGCAAGACTGCTGCACCTATTTGCTCCACTCCCTTCTCTTGTCCATGCACAAGCATATCCGCATAAACGGACACCTCAACGCCACCAATCGACAGCTTGGCCTGTTTTGCGGGAGAGGATACGAACTGAAAGCCGCTTGTTTGGTTTGACATCGCCAGAAGTGAGTGAAGCACTTCTACGGATTTCACCGCATCATCTTGACGCAACGTACCCTCTGCTGGGTCTGTTGACCTTTGGAGTAACATTTGCTCTGCGGCAACAAGTGGTGATTTAGAGCGTCCGATGTCGCAAAGGTGTTCGACAATCGCCCTGCGTGCGTCACTATACCTTATGATCGGTGCCTTCTGAGGGTGCTTCGCGTTCTTTACTATGCTGATCTGGGTTGTCGGCTTCGACACTAAAAAACGGGCAAGTTCATTTGCTGAAATCTTGGGAGGCTTTGCCATGGATGACTTTCTTTCAACTAAAGAATTGGGCGAAGGAAAATCCCTTCACATTGCCAGCCTTTCGCGGCAATCGATTATCGAATGTGAAGCTGAACACCTCGGCTTTGACGGCTTTTTCGTTTTCGAGACTTCCGAAACCCCAGGATCTAAAGGCATCAACATACTCGGCAAGGTTGCGTCATTTGACGCTGGCGTTCAACTTGCAAATCTTCTGTCAGGATTCCGCTTGAACACCGCCTAACCCTACTTATCTTTCGGCGCTAATTCTATGCCGAGCGCCGCCATGCACTGCAACAGAAACGCAGAGCTAAAGCCGCCACGGCTTATTTTGTTCGCCACACCGCCAGAACTCATATCAACACCTATATCGGCAAGACGGGCAGTTAGCTGGTCTACAGTCACACCCTTTGACCGCATGGCATCCCGCACCATGTCACGGGCCTTGTCTGTATATTCTACATTTACCGGACTATCTTTGCGGGCAACGGGCTTTGGTGGTGCAGATCGTTGCACCTTATCAATCGTATTCATGAATCACCTTTTTTGGAATAACCATATTCGGTGAATATATGTGTTGACGGGGCCTCTGTCCACTGTCATATGTTGCTAACCAAATAAGGTTAGTATCATGTCACAGCACTTCCTTCTCTCATCGGCCGCCAAAACGCTTTCACTTGTGAAAGTGATGCGTATGTCTGATGAGGAAGCCCGCATGATGTTCCGCAAAATCCGTTGGACCGAGACAGACGGTGAGCCAATCTGCCCCGAGTGCGGTTGCGTTGATCACTACGACCTCAAAACCCGTCAGGTATACAAGTGCAAAGGTTGCTCCAAGCAATTCAGCATTACGTCCGGCACAATCTTTGCCAGCCGTAAGCTGGCGGTGCGCGACATTCTCGCGGCAATCGCCATTTTTATAAACGGTGCCAAGGGTTACAGCGCATTGCAGCTGTCGCGCGATTTGGGCGTTGACTACAAGACTGCCTTCGTTTTGCTGCACAAGGTCCGCGAAGCCATAGAGACAGCCCGTGCGCATGGCGCTCTGTCGGGTACTGTCGAGGTAGATGGTGCGTACTTCGGCGGTTATGTGAAGCCTGCCAACGAAAAGAAAGACCGCAAGGACCGCCGCAAGAAAGTACACCAGTCGGGCAAGCGTCAATCTGTTATCGTTATGCGTGAGCGCGGTGGCCGCACAGTAACGCACGTCACTGCAAACGAAGCCGCAGGCGCAAGGCTGGTTGCCGCTAATGTAGAGCATGGCGCAACGGTACACGCTGACGAAGCATCGCACTGGGATAAGCTGGCGGCATACTTCCCGATAAAGCGTATCAACCACCAAGAGGCGTATTCAAAAGACGGTGCCTGCACCAATCAAGCGGAAAGCTTCTTTAGCCGCTTGCGCCGCGCTGAAATCGGCACACACCACCACATCGCGGGCAAGTACCTTGCCGCTTATGCCGCTGAAATGGCGTGGCGTGAAGATGCGCGCCGCGAGGCGAACGGCTACCAGTTTGCGATGGTGTTGGGCGCGGTTGCCACCACTCCAGTATCAAGCAAGTGGTGCGGTTACTGGCAGCGCAGAGCTTAAACTAGAAACTAACTTCAAGAGAAATTCTAACGTGAGCAAGTTGCATTCTAGATTGTGCAAACAGCAAGAGTGAGGTGAGCAAGCAGGGAAAGTGAAGAAGCTGATGCATTCTCCGTTGTGTATCCAGTCCATATCATGTAGAAAATGAAAAACCCGCCACCAATTAAGGTAGCGGGCGCTTCGGAACCTAGAGTTTGCGGCTCTATAATGGTTCCTAGATATGAGGTAATGGTGACAGAACACGTTGAAAACGTCAAGACAGCTCTTGCTGATTTGCGCGGATGGGCAATTAAAAACCGTGAGGTGAATCGCCCAGAGCCTGCGGAAAAGATGGATGCACTGGCAGACCTGCTGGAGTCAGTGCCGGATGAGCTGGTGCGCCTGTATGGCCTTACATCCGCCTTGCCCGCTGATCTTGGTAACGTGCATGATCTTCCCCCAGAACTTCTCAAAGAATTGTCCGTAGCAAAAACAGACGAGCTGGAGGATCAACTTGTTACTGTTATCCGAGCCTATAACGATCAAGCGTCATTGGACCAAATTCTTGTTGGGCTTTACCGCAAATTCAAAGTGCAACAACAGCGTCGATTCCTTCAAAATAAGCTGTACCGAATGGAAACCGTATGGGGCGTTCATGGCAGGAAGGGTGTCTATACCACAAAGGAACCGCCCCCATCTCCTGCCGAGAATATCCAGCGTTCAATGGAAGCTTTCACTGGTCCACGAGGCAAGAAGGACCCGCCAGAACGTGACTTGGACACCGAGATTCCCTTCTAGGGGGTTAAGCGCAGACCGCTTACAATCGATTACAACAAAGGAGGAAATGTTCTGAAGCCCATATGACGACTACCCTGATCTGCCAAAGTGTTCGAGCACTTAGCAGGTGAGCAGCCGCCATCTAGGGCGCGCAGGGGGTGGGGAATAATCCTCACCTCCAACCAACCAACTGACCGGATTAGGACAGCGTGTAACTGCCTGATGATTCATTTTGGGTCGTCAGTCAAGTCTAACGTCCGGTCTCAGCCAAAAGGAAAATGGCTTTGAGAGACCGTAAACTGACACCGGATATGGTTCCGGTTATCAAACTGGCCCGCGCGCAGAAGATCCCATACTCGTGGATTTCTGCATATTATGCGGGTCTTAACTTTGGGCGCATCGCAGACGTGATGAAGGGGCGCAGATACCCCAAAATCCCGCCCGCTGATCGCCTTCCGGCTGACTTTCCAACAGCATAGCACCAAAGCGAAAGGGCGGCTCACAAGCTGCCCTTTTTCAATGCCCACAGCTTAGATACACCATCCATGCCAGCCTCAACGACTAGCCCGTCATGCTTGATGGTGTTTATAGAAATGCCGATGCGCTTCCGTAGTAAGCGTAAGGTGTCCGCATCCCCCTCTATCATCTGATCTATCACCCAAGCGTCCGCGATCTGCCGCGCGGACAGCGGGTCAGAGGCTTCCCTTAGCTGTGTCAGGATAAACCGCTTCAAATGCCCCTTGGGCGCTGTGTGGCGCGGTATAAAGCCGTCATGGTAAGTCGTTGGGGGCTTGGCGTTCGGATCAAACAAAGCAACGCAGGCGTCAATATGCTTGATGCTTGTCCGCACCCGCTCTGCCTCTGCGGTAATCTTCCCAAGCAGCTTGGTCAGTTCCTTCCGCTTGGCGTTCAATCCCGATACAGTGTTCGGGCGTTCGTATTCTACGGTGTTTTCCATGTCTCTTTATGGCTCACCATATCAGATTATACAATAACCTTATTTGGTGAGTTTGCTCCATAATACCGCTCTTTGCTCGTTATGACAAGGTAGATAGCTATCTAAGTCACTAAACTCTATCATAACCTTCAGATAAGGGTTCCCTATAGTATTCCCTCTAGGTCCTCCCCCTCTTTCTTTCTTCTTTTTACCTTATCCATTACTCATACCTATTAGAGGGATGACCCCCTTACTGTAGTCCTCCCCTGAGGTCTCTGGGTGAAGTCTAGACTACGAAATTACCCTCATGTTTCTGCCCTCCAGCTTCATCCCTAGGGTTGGTGTGCCTAAGAACAAAGAGGGGCAGAAAAAGGGGCAGTTCTCGGCATCTGAGGGCTAAGGTTGCTACTGAATAACTATCTAGGTGAAGTGGCTGGGATGGTAGGATTCGAACCTACGGTACACTGTACCAAAAACAGTTGCCTTACCACTTGGCTACATCCCAACGTGCGCCGGTAGATAGGACGGGTTGGCGCAGGGTGCAAGGCCTTATCTTGCTAAATCGCGTCAATCCTAGAGTTATTGCTCAGTGCGGTTTTGGCATGATGCAACCGGGTCCTTTCTTTGGTTTCCGCAGCGGGCGATTTCGGGCTTGAGCCCGGGTCTTCGGATGGGGCCCCGGACAATCTGCACTGAAGGTTCGGATTTGCAACGGCGGCCGACTGCTGGCCTTATCTGCACGTTCAGCTGCAATCGAGCAGTACGGCGCCTGTGCGGGCTCCTGCGCGTACGGCGTCGTGGGCCGCAGCGCAGTCAGACAGGGCAAAGACCTGCGCTACGGGGCACTGCAGTGCGCCTTGCGTCAGGGCGCTGTGCAGGCGGGTGATGCGCGCCAACCGCTCCTGTAGGGGTAGAATGTAGATCAGGATGATGTCGAGGGTCGCGGCCTTGAACAGCAAGGGGCCGAAAGGCAGCACCGGGGCCATCTCAAGTTGCGAGCCATAGGCTGCGATCACGCCGCATGGCTTGATCACGGCAGCGTTCATGGCGACATTCACACCGAACTCGACCTCCGCGATGCGGTCCACCGGGGCGCCTGCATTGGCGGCGAGGATTTCGGACACCAAATCCGGCGCGCTGTAGTCCAGCACGTGATGGGCGCCTGCCGCGCGCACGCGGTCATTGTCGCGGGGGCTGCAGGTGGCGATGACGGTCGCACCGCCCCAGACCGCCAGCTGTACTGCCAGATAGCCTACCGTGCCGCCGGCGCCGCAGATCAGCAGAGTCTGGCCTGCAACATCGCCGCCGCCAAACACCGCTTCCGCTGCCGTGAGGCCGGGGATGCCGAGGGTAGCACCGGTTTGCAGGCTGATCCCGTCCGGCAGATCCACGGCCTGCTCCGACGGCAGGGTGATGTGGCTGGAGGCGGTGCCGAAGGCGCGCTGCCACTGGCCGTTCCAGATCCAGACGCGGGCACCGATGCGGGCGGGATCGACGCCTGCGCCCACCGCCTCGATCACACCGGCACCGTCACTGTGGGGGATGACCTGCGGAAAGGGCGGCGTGAGCACACCGGGCCTGCTGCCCGCCCGCGCCTTGATGTCAGAAGGGTTTACGCCGCTGAATGCCAGCCTCACCGTCACCTCACCCGCAGCAGGGGCAGGCGTGTCGAAGTCAGCAGGGTGCAGGACATCGGCGGCAGGGCCGAAGTGGTCGTAGAAGATGGATTTCATCGGGGGGGCCCTTCGGAACAACTGATTTCACGCCAGCATGATCCAAAGGACGGTCGCGTGCAATCAGTCAAAGATCTCGCGCGGCAGCACACCCCAGAGGCGGGCCTTGGGCGCCCAGCCCCGGAATCCGCCCGAGCGCAGCAGGCACCATTCCGCGCCACATTCGCTGACCCGCGCGATCACGCCCAGCTCAAGCGCGGCCACGACAGGCGCGTTCGGGTCGGCGCGGGCATGCAGGGTCAGCATGTCTTTTTCCACGATCACCGTGCGGCTGCCCGACAGCAGGGAGTAATGCACCCAGCCGCCCATCCCGTCGCGGTCCTCCACCCGGCGCCAGTGGCCATGCTCTCCGGTGATGCGCAGCGGCATGTCGCGGCGTTTGAACACCCAGTCGATCCGGTGGGTAAGCGAGGGGCCGCGCCGCACGTTGCCCTCTGCCGCCTT
>Ga0306870_1000329_pt1 | contig 11453 bp, 16 predicted proteins | sample AntRauMeHopE1496_FD_190435 | JGI IMG/M metagenome (GOLD analysis project Ga0306870, IMG submission 190435) | Saline lake microbial communities from Rauer Islands, Antarctica - Metagenome Hop E1 #496 (v2) (version 2) | ecosystem: Environmental > Aquatic > Non-marine Saline and Alkaline > Saline ... | reverse complement strand
AAGGTCCCATTTCCTTGAATGTACACGTGCAAGTAAAACAAGCATCCCAGTTTACGGCCATCAAGTTCTTATAGTCAAGACAAGCGTTGCGAAATGCATCGTATAAAGATCGGTAAAACTCATCTTCCAATCCCTTGGGGCCAAAACGCAATCCTTCGAAGAGCATTGGAAACCTGGACGCGAGACCTGAAATGAAATTCCACAACACAAGTAGTCAAACATGCTCAGAAGTGATGTCAAATACATTCTCTCAAGCAAGAATACCTAACAACATCTGCAGTCTGTAGTGTGCTTTGCGACTGAGAAAAAACATTATTGTCAAGAATTTACCAAAACAACGCAATTCAGAAAATATTTTACCAATGTGCCGACGAATACCTTCGCACCACGTGTGAATTTTGGTCTCAAAAAAACGCAGAAAGTTAGTTGGGGATGTCGAAATGGCTATGAAAAACTCTTGTATAACCTCCCAGCCGAACAAAATGTGTGCTCGATGAGTTATGTTGCCAGCTACCAGTCCCATGTTGATAATGCAGTCATCGTTACCATCATACGGTATTAGATTACCCGTTTCATCTAGGTGTCCTCGTATTGTCACTGCAGCTACACTACCAGCCAAAAAAAGTGCTCCAAAGTGCTGCCTTTCTTCCTTCACAAGATTGAGGTCTACCTGATCGTGCAAAGCAAAACAAATTCCTTCTTTTTCGCTTTCAAATTCCCGTAGTCCAAACCAGTCTTGATGCTTTTGGTCGCCACGTAGCCTGCGACTGTTTATGGCATTTTGCTGGAGTTCAGAATATGTTCCGTTTTCGCCAAGAAATTCTTTCTGCAGCTCTGGCGGCAAAGTCCTTAGGCGTCCGCGGTCCTTCTCTGTGAAAATAACATCTGGGATTGGCTTCTTAGACTCGCATGAGAGTCTTCTTTTATCTGTGTCCAGCAGTAATCTTTCCATTTGTTTTTGAAAGGTTTCGGTATCCATCCTCTTCTTGTGCAGCGGCTGTGGTTCTCGTTTTGAAAAACTTGCACGCTGTAAATTCAAATGTACACTTAAAATCATGCTCGTACACAGTATAGTACAATAAATATAAATTAAATGCTATATCAACTGTCTACAAAAAATTCCAAATGTAGTTGTGATATGCGAAACATGTACATGTTCAATGGAAGCACACGATTTAAAAGATTTTTTGGACTCACTGTTTTGTGCGAACATTGGTCTGAGCTACAGGTTGTACATTTGTACCCTCCTGTACTCTTACGAACTACGAAACCACAATCCGACGTCCCAAACTCGCCAACCTGCTCAGGGTAAACAATTGTTCTTGATTCTACTCGATACAAAGAAATCTATATACTTGACTCCAATCTCCAAGATTATACACCAAGTAGCACTCATAACATATGAAAATAATATGTGTGGTATTTAACAAAAAACCTGATAGATGCAGAAAAGAGGGTTGTTTCCAGTTTTGATCCCACTCAGTGATTCGTTTGTTGAATTCCCGCCTTCGTTGGCAAGATTGATGCAGGCTGCACATAACGTATTGGTCAGTTTCATAGAGCGTGGAGGAAAATGCGATTGTTGTGTGTGGTTAGGTATTGTACTGAGCTTTGCAGTTTGCACAGCGACTAAAAAAATCAGTAAGAGAGAGCATGTGTTTGTGTGTTTTTTGGCGTATAGCAATTGTATGCACTCACAATAACAATCATACATAAATCAAATATGACCTGTGTATGGACCAGAATGGTTCATAACATACTCGAGAACACTTGAATCATCCGCATACTGTAGGGTGGGGTAAATTTGTCGGATATAATCCAGGAAAGCCGAGCAACACTGACATGGGTTCGAGTGTTCTTCAATCATATCTACATACTTTGAATTAGGGATGCTCTTGGGGAAGTTTATCTTGCCAGTCTGATGGCATTTCGAACAAACAAATTTCCCAATCGTGGAAAATTGAATGAAAATGACCTTTTCAGATATATAGTCATACACAACTTTAGTTTGTAAGGAGCCAGCCCCATTTGGAATCTCTACGAATCGAGGCACTGTTGTGGGCAAGCAAAACCAAATCTCAGATTCTGTTTTCTTGATATGCGGAGGCATCTCATTGTCGAAACATTCCCCAAGGTGTTCAATAAATGCAATTCGTTGTCCTGATGTCACCGCATCATTGGATCCTTGCAGGATGCCCTCTTGATCATCCGTTGTGGCATGCGATCCGGTGTTGTCGTCATCATCCCAAGCAAATTCACTGATTGCTGGACCTGTATCTTCTTGCCTTCTACTTGTCTGAAATCGTCGAAGCGGTTTTGTGTCATTCATTTCACGTTGTCTGGCCAGGTTCTTGGCATTTTTTGTCACATATCCAGCACGTGGAATCTTGCGTTCTTGGGAAGATGCAGACTGCTGACTTTCAAACTTCGCAAAGTTTGCTTGGACAGAATGGTATTGCCAGAGAGCCACACGTTGGAATTCAATTCCACACGTGCTTGGAATGCAGCTTAACAGATTGAGTTTTTGGCATTCCTGAAACACTGCCTCGTTGCTGACAGCTTCACAGGCACAAATGGGGATATCGTCCCTTGTCATGTCTTCGCCAGGGTAAATCAAACAAATAGTGTTGCAAGTGCATTGCTGATAAACCTTTGCAAATGCAGATTCGCCATTATCAACTTGAACTCGATGCATCCCGTCCAAAACCAATGCTTGCACCAGCTGCAGAAGTATTGCCAGACCATGTTGTCTGTACCCTGTGCTTTTATATCCACCTCCTCTGTTTCTTGGAGGATTCTCACGCTGAACACGGGCATATACTCCTTTCGGCATCGAAAGGCAATCTTCACGACGAAGAGACGCACGCCTTTGTAATTTTCCCTCAATTTTTTTGATCGCTTATTTTGGTCGTGTATCCGTACTTCCTTGAGACTTCATCGTTTGAACAATAAAAATGAAAAAATCACACGTTTTCGTTGCTGTCACCTTCAACGAATTACTTATTTTGGTCGTGTATCAATACTTCCTTCAGACTTCATCGTCTAACAAGTAAAAATGAGGGAAAACATTACCTGACAAAAACGCGGGAAACAATCACTCAGCCAAAAACGTGGTAAGCAAAATCGTTGCTGTCACCTTCCAGGCAACAAAAACCTAGGCACATGTTACGGTCTTCAACTCATCACAGGCAGACCTGCTAATGGAGCTGCAATAGCTGCACGCTTCAGTCTGACATCAGAAGAGTTGTGTGTGCGTGTGTGTGTGTTTGTGTGTGTGTTCGTGCGTGTGTGTTTCGGTGTGTGTTTGTGTGTGTGTGTGAGTTTGTCTGTGTATGTGTGTGTGTGTGTGTGTGTGTGTGCTTTTTTGTGTGTGTGTTTGTGGTGTGTTTGCTTGTGTGGGTGTATGTATGTGACTGATTATGTGTATGTGTGTGTGTTTGTTTGTGTTTGTGTGTGTGTGTGTGTGTGTGTGTGTGTGTGTGTGCATATGTTTGTATGTGTATGTGTGTGTGTGAGAGCGAGCAAAAGTACGAGAGTTTGTGTTTGTTTCTGTGTGTGAGTGTTTATGTTTGTGTGTGGGTTTGTGCGTGTGTGTGTGTGTGTGTATATGTTTGTGTTTGTGTGTGTTTGTGTGCGTGTGTGTCTAAAAACGCTCCAGAGCGTCGCTATTGGAGCGTCGCTCCTGGACGAACGTGATTTCACGGTGGTAGGTAATGGTGCAACCAGCCTCATGACCTTCCAGGCAACAAAAACCTAGACACATACTACGGTCTTCAACTCATCACAGGCAGACCTGCTAATGGAGCTGCAATAGCTGCACGCTTCAGTCTAACATCAGAAGAGCTGTTTGTGTGTGTGTGCGTGTGCGTGTGTGTGTGTTTGTGTGTGTGTTCGTGTGATTGTGTTTCGGTGTGTGCTACGATAGCGATCCGAGATTGCTTGGTTATTCAAATAGGCCCATTCCACCAGTTGAAGACAGGGGAGAAGAAAGGGAAGGCAACAGATAGACGGAGAGAGACAAGGCGAAGAGAAGAGCGATGAAAACAAATTCCGAGCGCATGAGAGAGCAAGGAAAAGAGAGCCTCTCGCACATGCACAAGTCACTTACAGGTGCGATTTCTGCAAATACGGCAGGTCCTCTCTCTCTTGCACACATATGCACATGTACGTTCTCTTGTATGTCTCTCTCTGTCTGTCCATCGCTGGTATCCATATGAACCTTCATGTGATTGATTCAAATGCGGTTGTTCGAGAGTAGGTCAGATCATGACACGCACACGCAAACACACTAACAAACGAACAAACACATATATTTGTATATATAAGTCTTTCTCTTCCCCCATTCCTGTCTCACTTTCTCTGTCTCGCTCTCTTTGTATCTGTCTGTAGCCCTCTCTCCCCATCGCTCTCTGTCTCTCTACTTCCCTCGCTCTCTCTCCCTCTCAGGTCCCGCAACACTCTCTCTCTCTCTCTCTCTCTTCTTTCGCGCGTACTCGCAAACTCTCTCCTTCTCTCTCTCTCTCTCTTCCTCTCTCTTACTTTCACTCTATCCTTCTCTTTTTTTCTTTGCGTGTCTGTTGTTCCCCCTCGCTCTTTTCTTGTCTCTCTCAATCGCTGTTCCCCGATATCTGTCTCTCAGTGTCTCTCTCTCTCTTTCTTTTTCTTGATGTCTATCTCTTCCTGTGTTGCTCTGGCTCTCATCTGTTTGTTGTATTGGGGTTAAAAACTCTCAAAAACATTTGTGGTACACATGAAAAAATATGGATACAGACCCAAACATAAAAACGAACATAAAGTACACAGATAGAGACAAGTACATGTCAACACAAACACTTGATCTTCAACGAACCCACATGGGCAATTTCTGACACTTGATTCATAAACATCACAAAACACATTCACACTCTCGCACAAACACACATGAGCAATACGCACACGCATAGAAAACGAAAAATACGCATACACACACACAGTAACACATTCGTGCTTTCACACACTAGGATAGCGCACAAACGGTATTCATAAGCTCATTCAATAAATAGTCACCGAAGAAATAACTTTCGCGAAAGGAATAGTGTTGAAATACTGTTGAGTATGTGTGTAGTGACAGTTGTTTGTTATAGATTGATTTTGACTGCTGATTTTTCGTACTAAATGTGAGCTCGTGGTCGGGACATAAGCAATTCGAGCTTTTGACTTTACTCTAATCCACAAGGGAGCAATCCAGGTACAAATGCTCCCTTATGAATTGTTCAACCCCGCAATCAAAATTAGTCTATTGGATTCTCATTGTTACTGACTGTGCATAGATGCGGAAGGAGAACCAGAAAGAAACAGAATGAAAGAATCGGCAGGAAATACCGAGAGACCAATTGAGAACGCGACAGTACAAAAAAAAAACACAAGCACAAGTAAAAGCTTGCGCAATATCGCACCCAAACACTCACGCGCACACATACCCTTACACCATCCAACACATCATTTGAAAGAGAGTGAGAACAAAAAAGGCACAAAAGTACAAAGAGAGAGACAAAGACAGAAATAGACGTATGACATGAGAAAGGAGAAAGAACCACAATAATGTCGACACCAAATGATGTTTTGATATATCGACGTAATGGTTCCATGATTTCTTGGGATCTGAGTCAACACTGATGTGTTTCCTATATCTTCTCGAGAAGCCATCCTAAGCACACACACACGAACAAATATACACACATATACACAGACATACATACAATCACTCAAACATGCACACGGCCGCACAGGTCCAGGCGCACAACACCCCACTAAAGAGATACGTAAATACATACAGACACACCCACACAAGTACATCATACATACACGTACACACACAAATACATCCAGCAGCGAAATCACCTTGAGCAGCACCCATTGCAGCCGTTGAATGCACAGTACGAGCGGACTCATCATTGAAAAGCAAATCAGTGGCCACAACCCTGTGAACATGACTTTGCACGGGCACCCTTGGGCTAAATAACTGCTGAAGGTCCCACGGGTGGCAACAATACTGCAGCCCCTCCTTTGCCCGGACATTCTAGTGCACAATCTCAATACTGTGGGGCAGGCGGAGCGACCGCGTCCTGTTGACCATGTTCTCAGAACTTTTCTTGACGAATCTGCGGGAGGTGGAGGTACAACACAAACAACTTGAGTCTGGGTAAATGTCGTGTCTGCGTCTGTGTCTTTTTCTGTGTCCGTTCTTAGTCTATATCTGTGACTGTGTCTGTTTCTGTGTCGGATTTGCACACAACTTTGCAATAACACAGAAACTAATGCAACACGGGTACACACCTTCACCCACTCAGACATAAAAGGTGTACATGTACATATGTGTGTGCACGTGTGTGTAAATGTGTGCGAGCGTGTGTATATTTGGTACTCCGCATATGTACGTGTGAAACAATTCTATCTCTGTCTGTATCCAACACACAAACGTGCACAAATACGCACGCGCGAACATACTTGCCAGGCGCTGCTTATGCATCTGGGGACCGTGCTGCCAACAGCAAGTAGAGCGGTGTGCACTGGCACGCAGGCTGCAAACTGTTCTGTGCTAGGTCAAACCTGCATGTACCAGCCCGCTGCAAGACACCCATCAGGTGTTGATGCACATTTGTCCACACACTTGGCTAGTGCATAAGGCCTCACGAACATCGTGAAGGAAGGGGGTGATGCGAGAAGCCGCGGAAGCGGAGACATTGATTGACTAGGCCTTTGCGACACAGCAGACCAGCACGTGCTGACGCTCTTGGTAGGGGAGCTGTTTGAAGGGGCGCAGATCGTCATGATGCCGACTGCCTACCAGTGGATCTCATAGTCTGGCTGTGGAGGCAGAGAGCGTGATTTCGACGTGGGGGAATGCCTATGACTGAGCCACAACGCCCGGCCAAACAGGCTCGTCCTGACGCTGCTGGCAGGCAAATCATGTGTGTGTCTCTATGTTTCAGTGTGCACGCGTGCATGTGTAGAGAGGGAGAGTTAAAAACAAAATGTGTGTACATGATAATGTGAAAGTTTCAGTGTCAACGTGTGTGTGCATGTTTATATGTGTGTGTGTGTGTGTGTGTGCGTGCGTCTGCGTGTGGGTGGTTGTGAGGTTTTGTATGCGTATGCGTGCATTTTTGTGCGTATGTATGCAAGTCTGCGAGCGTGAAAGAGTGTGCGTGTGAACGTGGGTGTGCGATTGTTGCACGTGTGTTCGTACGCGTGTGAGAGAGAAAGAGCGAGAGAGAGAGAGTCTGTGTGCATGTTCTATCTCTCAGATTGCATACATACACTCATGCGAACACCTTCTTTTTCACACTCTTATCTGTTATCCAGACACACATGCACGCATGCCATGCACTCCTTGGATGCACGCATACCAGAATGCACATGCATAATGTTTTCGTTCTTTCTCTCTTCTTTCTTCTCGCTTTTTCTGCCCCTTTCTCTGACTTGTTTTCGTCTGTTTTTGCGTGTGTTGAGATGCGTGTGTGTGTGTGTTTGAATTTGAATGAATGTGTTTGCATATGTGTATTCAGGTACGCGCGTGTGTGCATGCGTGCCCATGTGTGGTTGTGAGTGTGCAAGAAAGAAAGAGTGAGAGAGAAAATGTTTGTGAGATTGTATTGTATATCTCACAGCTTGCATATACACAGAGAGGAGTTTGAGAGAGAAGTTGTGAGTGCAACGTTGTGCGTGCAAATGCGTCCAAAAGCAAGATGATAACAAATCATATCAACACACACTATCTCTCTTGCTGCATATGTGTTTGTGAGTGTGCAAGAGACAGAGAGAGACAGAAAGACAGCGAGCAAAAAAGTGCATGTGTGCTGTGTCTCTCAGCTTGCACATTATACGCAAAAACATTTACACACACAGCTGCTCTCTGAAATATTTCTCAATTACCCACACACAGATGCATGCATGCCATGCACACGTTGGATGCATGCATGCTCATGCATTTTATCCTGGAGCATACCCTCTGTCTTTGTTTCTCTGTCTCAATCCCTCTTTCTCTCTTCAAGGTTCTTAATTCAGTGTGCGTGAGCGACTTTGTATATTTGTGCGTGTGTGCATGTGGGTTCATAAAGACAGAGCGAGAAAAAGAGATATAGTGTGTAGGTGATAATGTCAGCACCGGAGTTTAAACGTGCATGTGTGTAATTGGGTGCGTGTGTTTATGTGTGTGTATTCGTCTGCAGGAAGATGTGCATGATTTTGTGAGTTTTTATAAGTGTATGTGCGTATGTGTGCAAAGTGTGCATATATAGGCGTGTGTGTGTGCATTTGTGCGGGTGTGTGCATTTGTGTCCGTGAGTTTGCGAGAGAGACAGAGGGAGGCAGTGTGTTTGTGCCTATTCTGTCGTTCAGCTTGCAAATGCACGCCAAAGCTTTCACGTGCACAACATTTCTCTCACACTCATTTCTGTTACACACACACATACATAGAGGCCATGCGCACTTTGTATCCATTCCAGCATGAGCACACTGGCATCCTTTCTCTGTAGTTTTCTCTACATCTCTCTTTTGTTCTTCTCCTGTTTCGTGTGCAAGAGGGAGAGAAGAGAGATAGAGAGAGAGAAAAGGAATGGTGGTGTGTTCTGTCACTCAGTGTGCATATACACTCAAATGCATTCACACGCACAACTTCACTCTCCCACTCCTCTCTGTTACTCACAAACATATGTGTGCATGCCATTCACACGTGGGTGCATGAATGCTTGCTTATTTGCGCATGTTTGAGTGTATGTTACCTGTTGATGCCATCACTGCATATCGTGTTCTCACCGCGTTTTGACTTTGAATTTGTCCACAAACAGTTCACAGTTGCATGTGGAAGTGACTGTATGGTTGTGATGCCAAGTGTAGGCAACGTGTGGATATTGAAAGACACTCAGGAACCTGTATTTTGAAACAAACCCCAAACTAGACAGATGGAACGTGTTGTATTTCCACACTCCAAACTTGGTCGGATAAAACGTTTGTGTGTGCGTGTGCGCGTGTATGTGTGTGTGCTTCTGTACCTATGCGTGTGTGTGAGTGTGAGTGTGTATGTTTGTGAGTATGAAAGGGTGTGTGTGTGTATGAGTGTGTTTGTGTGTGTGTGTGTTGGTGTGTGTGCAGGCGTGTACATGTGCGTGTGTGAAACCGCTTCTACCCCCACATGCACGGGAACAGGCCTGTCCTCTTTGTTGCCCAGGCCCAACTGACCACGCTGAAACATTCAGCATGTGCATGGCATGCGGGATGTTTGTGTGGGCAACAGACAGAAGTTTGCGAAAAAAGGGATGCGTATGAAAGCATTTGCAGGTACATATGCAAGCTGAAAGACAGAATACGAACAAAGAATTTCTCATTCTCATGGTTAATCTTGGCACACGTACGTCCAAACGTGAACATACCCACCCACGCACGCACACACGCACTACTCTTGCACACACTTGCACACACTTACACACAATTGCATGCACACACACACAAATACACACACACGCATACAAATACGCCACAGCACCCACACGCAGACACACTCACACCAACACACACACAAACACATAAATACACACACACACGTGCACACTCCAATTCTTAGATTATCACGTACACACTATTTTTTTGTTTGTTACTCTCCCTCTCTACACACGCACGCACGCACACTAAAACAGAACAAACACACACACAAACAATTCAAAACACAAATACACACCCACACACAGACATACAGATATGTTGCACGTGTGTGTGATGAGATGTGCCTGCAGGTGAGAAAACAAGGAAGAGAAAGAAGAGAGCCCAAATGAATGAAAAAAAGAGAGCGAGAGAGAAAGGAAGTGTGTACTTTGGTGCACTTGCATGGATGCATTGCGTGCATTTGTGTGCGCGTGAATGCATGTGTGTGCAAAAATTCACAAACAGATCACAGACGCACACAATCAGAGAGAGACACAGACATACAGAGAATAGGTGTTTTTGCATTCATGCGTGCATGTTCATGCATACATCAAATGCTTGCATGCTAGGCTTGCATGCGTGTTCATGTGAGTAAGCATATGTGTGTGCTTCGCGCAGATTGAAACACTGTGAGGAGGATCCGGGCTAGAGAGTGTACCTTCACACACACACAAACATACAGAAAAGAACACCAGCTGGTACACTCGTGGATAGATCACAGATGCAATTCATGCATGTGTAGGTGTAAAATAACAAGTAAGAGTCTGTGCAAGAAAGCATTTGAAGGGACTGAGACAGCAAAGGAATACGAGGGGGGGAAAGGAAGCGAGAGAGAGAGAGAGAGAGGAAGAGAGAGCGAGGGAGGGAGAGAGAGTGTCAGAAAGACAGTGAGAGAGAGAGAGAGAGAAATAGACAAACAAGCGAGAACAAGAGGGGGAGAGTATTATTTGCATGCTGGAATGCCTGCATGCAACAAATGCATGGCATGCACCTACGGAGTCAACGTATGAAAGCATTTGCGTGCATATTGCTGAGAGACAGATCACGCACACAGACTCTCTCTTCCTCGATCTTCCCCTTCCGCGCGTCCACGACCAATCGTGAACAAACCCACACACCCGTGTACACACGCACACTTGCAAACCTGCACACACATGCATGCATGCGCACACAAACACACACACACATACAAACACGCACAGACACCCACACGCCGACACACACACTTCGACAAACACACGCACACATACAAACACACACACATGTGCACACTCCAATTCTTTAATTATCCCGTACACACTATTTCTTGATTTGTTACTCTCCCTCTCTACACACGCACACACGCACACTAAAACAGAAACGCACGCACACACACAAACTTCAATACACACCCACACACAGACATACAGATATGTTGGACGTGTGTGTGATGATATGTGCCTGCAGGCGAGAGGACAAGGATCAGAAAGAAAGAAACACCCAACGCAAGGAGAAGGGAAACCGAGAAGAAAAGTTAGCAAATATTTTCGTGCACTTGCATGCTTGCATGCAATGCGCGTATCTAAGGCGTACGTTCGTGTGTGTGTGAATGCATGTGCGTGCGAATTGGACACACAGAAAACAGACAAATACAAACAGAGAGAGACACAGACGTACAGAGAATGTGTGGTTTTGCATGCATGCATTCATGTGCGTGCATACATCACATGCTTGCATGCTAGATTTGAATGCGTGTTCATGTGAGTAAGCTTATGTGTGTGCTTCGCGCAGATTGAAACACTGTGCGGTGGATCCAGAAGTTTGAATGGGCTAATGAGTGTATTTTTACACGAAAGAGAGACCAACCAAAAAGACAAGAGAGAGTGAGAGAGAAAGGCAGCATATATTGTGCACTTGCATGGATGCATGCAACGCGTGCTTCCATTGCGTGCGTTCGTGCGTGTTTGAATGCATGTGCATGCGACGTTGACAAACAGATCACAAACGGACACAAA
>Ga0306870_1000328_pt1 | contig 11462 bp, 2 predicted proteins | sample AntRauMeHopE1496_FD_190435 | JGI IMG/M metagenome (GOLD analysis project Ga0306870, IMG submission 190435) | Saline lake microbial communities from Rauer Islands, Antarctica - Metagenome Hop E1 #496 (v2) (version 2) | ecosystem: Environmental > Aquatic > Non-marine Saline and Alkaline > Saline ... | reverse complement strand
TGAAACAAAAGCGAGAACAACGGACCCAGCGAAGAGTTGATTAAACAACTCTCACACTCCAGAAAACACTAATAACTGTGCGAAAAAAGCAAGGACACACCGTCAACAACAAGACGCCACCAAGCAAGCACTAATCTACAGCGAAAAAAGCAAGGAAACACCGTCAACAACAAGACGCCACCAAGTAAGTACAGATAATCAACAGCGGAAAAAGCAAGGAAACAACGTCACTAGACGCCACCAAGCAAGCACAAAACAACAGCGAAAAAGGGCCAAAAAAGTCAAGAAACGCAAGACGCTTTGACTAAAGGGCTCCCAAGTCGCGAACGATCTCCCATAGCTCGGCGTCGCCTCCGCAAAGGCGATACGAGTTGTACACACTCTGGCGAAAGCCAAGATCGCAGCGCCCGAGGAAGGAGGAAGCGAAATCAGTCCTCTGAGCATCTCCGACGCCTGCACAAAAACAGCAGTCAAGATCAATAAAAGTAAACACGAAAGGGAGGAAAGAAGAGCAAGAAAAGGAAAAATTCAAGGCTCTCACCACACTCTTTGACGAGATAGGAAAGGACTTGAAAATCAACCTAGGCCATACACTCGTACTGATCGTCAGCAAAATCTTCCACGTCCTGGTATTTACCCGCAAGGAAGTGGTGATCCGTCTGAAAAACGAAGAACATTGAGCATAAGAACAACACTGTAAACGCTGAAATCAAGATCCTCGACATAAAGATATCAGCCCGAAGGAAAGGGCCCAAAGACCCAGACTTTCAGAACGTGCTCAGAAGTTGGACCACACGAAGCCTAACTGAGCTTACCGAACTTCTGCGTTCGGCGAAGGGCCCCTCTGGAGGCTGCTCTCCCTCTAGGGACAACCAACCCATCTCGGGGCAGGCCTTGGAGCATTCGGGCAGGCAAGCACACAAATTGGCACGGGCCGCTGCAACCCACACTGAGGAGCGGCCACTGCAGAGAAGGCAAGCAGGAACTTATAAGAGTCTCCTTCAGGCAGGCGCAACTAGCCCCTAGCACAACGAAACAGTACCAACCCCGGAAAAAGGACTACTTGTCCTCCAGTAGATACTACCAGGCCTCTAATACAAGTACAAATCTCCTTGACTACTGGCCTCCTCCCCTGTGTACCGAGAGGCTCGCTACGTTAAAAAACTCTCTGAGATTCAAACATCGATTTTTAGGTGATCCAACGGCCCCTAAAAAAAGAACTCGTTGTAGGAATTTACGACTCTTCTGCTATTCAAAAAACGAACGTGCCGATCTCCTCACCCAAAAACTGGAAGCTGAAATCGAGACGGCATCTCTGTTCTCCAAACGAACTTTGAGTTCGCGCGACTAATACACTAGAATGGACCCCCAAATGGCTGAAATTGCTGAAAATGAAACAACCGCTGCTGGAACCCCCAACGCACCGATACACGGCGACGAAGAGACTACACCTGAACCTGAACAACCACAAGATGAAGAAATAACATTTCACAACTGTCCATCAGCCTCGAGCTGCACACTTGAAGACGTAGCAGCATGGCTCCACACCTTCAACAATCACAATGCTAGATCTCGCGCAGGTTTCCATTTCATCAAGAAAGTCATTACTCAACGCGACAGAAAAGAGACACATTCAACCAATCGGTTCATGAACATGCCTGAAATCAACAAAAGCAACGATGAACATACCGCGTTCGAAAAAATCCTCAAGCAAGCACGTTCAAACGAGGACGAAAATGCATTACACTCGACAATTTCACTACCACGTGAACTCAAGACGGTTGAAATGCAAAAGCTACTCCTCTCTATCACACAAAAAGATAAGATCCGAGTAAACAACCTCGAAACGCTCAAGAACTACCAATACTTCCTTAGAACAACCCTCCACGAATTAGGGTTCGAAGGAATTGCGGATATCATCACAACAACAGGCGATTTCAGCGTCACCAAAGACGCCTACCAAGAAACTTACAAAACCTACCTACTACCTGATGACCAAGGCGAGCCGCACGAACACAAAGCGCGAGCAAACCAAGTGAGAAAACAAGAGAACAGACTTCTGTTCCACACACTCCGCACAAAATTTCAGTGGCATTCGACTCTGAAACAAAAATTTGACGCACTCATTACTTTGAGAGAAGAGGAATTGCCAGCAACAATGCTGGGACTGGTAGCACTCGACTTCGTCAGAACTACGTTCAACAACATCACCCTCGACGCCATCATCCAAGCAACGATGAAGATCATGGTCCACTGCACAACGATCGGCAAGCACTCGACATTCGAGTCATGGCATCTCTCCTATGAGAAAGAGATCTTCGAGTACAGAAACACCTTTGGCACGCCAAAATGGGAAGTGATCAGGCTTTGCAATGCCTACATGAGCATGAAAGGCCTCGGCCGTTACAACAAAATCTTAGATCTCCACCGCATGACACAGCCCTCCACCATGGCTGAAATCCTAGACAATGCAGAATCAATCAGGACCTCGCTGGAACAATCAGCAGTCAAATGGGACCTGACAGTTGTGACTGAGTCGCAAACAAGACACTTCAAGAAAAAAGAAGACAGGCCACAAAGACCCAGTTCCTACAACCTCGTAACAGAAATGCTGGGAATTGAACTCCCCTCAGGCACATCAACAGAAAAACCGCTAACTTACGCTACCACAACTACCTGCGGCTACTGTGGCCACAACCACATGCGATCTGAATGTAAACTAATCCAATCAGACAAGATTCTGAAAGAAAACGCGGGAACAATAATCCCACACATCGTCAAACTCGCTGAGTCACTTGACAAATCGCTCTTTGAGATTCGAAAAAAGAATACCGACTTCAACTCCAAGGAAATGAAGCATCTGGGTGTAGAACTACAACGCTTCCAAAACCGCGACATCAACAGCCTTCATGTAGCTGGACGAAAAATCAAAGACATGTACGAAAAGAAATTCACTGGCAAACCAACCTACGAACGCCAGGACTCCAAGAAAATACCTGATCGCACTCATCGCCCACAAAGCAATGACAAAAATGCACGGCCCCAAGAACGCTCAAAACAGCCAAGCCGCGACCGTGAAAGACCCACGTCTAACCCTCCAAAATCGACTCACGTCACAAAAAAGCCAAACACAAAAATCAAGCAGCCTAAGCAGCTGACATTCAGTGTAGATGAAAAAATTGACACAAACTTCCTACACGAAGACGAAAGCGATGAGGACGACGCTGGAGCATATGCCTTTCACATCAACATTAAAGAACCCCAAGAAGTCCCAGACAACTGGGAATCCCTTGCCGAACCTGACGAGAACTGCTATGATAGCACAAAAACAACGAAGGATGACTTCCGACAAACTTCAACCCTGGAGAAATTGTCCGAAAACTTCTCACTCATCACGGCCAAATGTGACTTCTGTGGGCAATACCACACTTCAGCCAAATGCTGGATGGAAATCGAGCAAAACAAACTCGACAAAGACCTCAGCACTAGCATAATTGATAAGCTCACATACAACAAAAGATCGGCATCTCTGTATGAGAACCCATCAGGCTCAGGAGTCGGGGGAGTATACGACCTCGACCCAAGCTCACATGAATACCTCAAACTCATCTCCGCACGCACGATCAAGGAAGAATACATCCTAACAAATCCAGTCTCTGAAAACTGCCTATACACTGCAGTACTCCAAGCCTTATGGCTTTCAGAAGACGACCACCACAAGTCAGTAAGCAAAATTTACAATATGATGCTCGAACCAAAACATTTCCAGCAAAAAATAATGGTCTTGCGCGCCGACAATGGAAAAAACCTAATGCAGCTGCGACACAACAGGAGCAACGAACTCATCAACCTCCTGTCACAGAATGTAGACGACCACGCCTTCGCTCACTACTGCACCTGGGTTCGGGCAAACCCCAACCCAAGTTGCATGCTCGAAGTAGCCTCACTGACAGACCTCCTAGACATGCCTATTGAGATACTGCGTGAGACAAACGAGGGGGACCTCGCAAGCTACCTGTCACTCATGCCAAATGGAACCATGGAACCTCCATTCCGTAAACCTGCAAGACATGGCATCCGACTCCTCCTCAAAGACGAACACTATAACGTTGTACTGTCACAGGACTCTGCCCTGGCACCTGAAGCAAACCAAATGAAGGATTGCCCCCTCCTATCAACATCAATGCACTGGGTCGCTACACGAGCTGTGACTAAACCCACACCAACTAACCTACTGCCAACTGCTCTGCAAATTGGACACAACGCTGACATTGAGGTCATGACACAAAAGTGCCTCGAAACAGAAGGAACACCAATCAAAGCAAGGGCACCAACCAAAACACAAGGCCAACCAAAAGATCTAATCCACAAGGATAGACCCTCAGGACCAGTCACGCATTGGCACAAAGGAATCTACGGATGCCTTAACCATCAACACTTCCTTCAAAACAACGAACAACTATTCGACCCAAACAAAGCAAGTGAAAAACGAAACCTTTTCACACAGCCAGACCAAGATGACATCAACAAAGTCCCAGAACTTGTCGAATCCAGCTCATCACAAGACGAGGCTGACAAAGAACTTTCAGAAAACGAAGCTGGCGCAGACCCAGACGTAATCAAAGTCGACTTAGACATTGACATCTACACCAAAACCAAACAGGCAGCTGGAGCACCAAAATGTGCACTCCCAACATGTACAACTGTAACGACCTTTTCTGACAAGAACACACCCACGTACCACGAGTTCTGCAAGCTAAAGCACGCAATACTAGGAGGCAAATACAAGAATCCAAAATCCCTTTACGACTGGGATGGCATCAAATGTACCCCCAAACAAAACCAGGAGGGAGCCAAAACAAACTCGAAAATTAAAACCTTCGACTACATGTATGGTGCAACCACAATGCAGGAGCCCCCAACACTGATGTACCTACCTGCTACACCACAAACATGCGCACTACCCCAATGTCAAGACAAAATCAAGAAGCTTGAAGACCCGGAAAGATTGTCAAACGTAAACAACGAAATCTACAACAACTTCTGCAGCATGACACACGCTATAATGGGAGGAGCATATGAGACCTTCCAACCATCTGGCACCATTGTGTGCTACACCTGGAATGGGAAGAAGTGTCTCCCCATACCTACTCTACAAATTCCAGGACAAAGATCCACATCTGACCTACTTGCCTCTAACGAACTTCTACGTCTACAGCTTGACAAAAGAAATCGGGAAAACAACAAAATTCACCAAGCATACACAGACCTCAGATGCCAAGCCCTCAGGCAAGAAAACCAAGCCTGCGAGTCTGACAGCAAAATACTGACAGCACACCTTAACAACGTCGACTACGTCGACCACTGGACAGTGCAGCTATCTGATGCAACGCCCCTCCAAGCAGCTATGATAGCCACCCGTCTCCACGCACTAATGGCAAATACAAACGAGAAAGCCCTCGATCCACTCGTTGAACGCGTCTCGAACCTCAATATCCGCATCCCAAAGCACAACATTGACTCCTCAAAAGATAACGATGCCACCTGCCGTGACCACATAGCAGGAATCACAATCAGCACAATGCACAAGCAAGGACACGCAACCCTAGTCATCAACGGTGACACACACAGTACACCCCTCGGACTAGCGATCATGCATGATCTGATCTCAAAGCACAGCAGCATTCAGGACTCTGTCAACATCGAATCACTAGCAACCCAAAACATCGCCTTCAGAATTTCCGACGGAATCTCAGTGAATCCCAATGACGTGATTCATACCGCTTATAACTTCCTCGAGAGCGAAAGCACGACAATCCTCGGCATTTGCCAACACAATGGAAAAAAGGAATACATCCTCCGAAAAAGCAAAATGATCCAGGCGGGCACACCAACGCCACACAGCTCCAACGTAACGAAAAGAAAGCAAAAGCCAAGCCCACCACAAAAACCAGGCCTGAATAACCTAGCTTCCAACGGATCAGCCTTCTCACCTATGACCAAGAAAAACTCACCTGATGCGAAGAAACATCACAACTGATGGCAAGGCCTCGCCGACACAGGCGAGGCAAAGCTCAGCCTGCCCTGCTATTCACATCCACTATCTGCTATTGCTAAATGCAAACCATACATCATGCATGGATTGAACCTACAAGAAGCAACACAGACAATGGCAGCATACAATATCAACCTCCAGAAAAATCAGATCCTTCTGATGAAGGATAGCGGCAGCAACACACACTTAATCATACAACGAGACATAAAATACATCGGCATACCCGACCTAGTCAAAGAAAGACCTGGCCGACTCAATGGCATTGGCCAATCACCAACGCTAGGCATGTCACCACTCGTCCTCTCGATTCAATCAAGAGACAACAAACGACATATCCACATTGGCAAGCCAGCGATAATCATTAGCAACGACACAGGCCCTGGCTGCTCTCTCATCTCAGAAACAATACTCGAGCGAGAGGGTTACACATGGCAATCCAGCAGCGACACATGCACACTAACAACCCCTGACGGATACCTCATCGACCTAACCCGAAATGAAATGACGTCATTCTGGTTCTTAATTGCAATAACAGACTGCAAACTGGCTGAGCAAGTAAAAGAAAAAATACAGCAAACAGCCTCCAAGAAGAAGACCTTCATCACAACAAAACTACAGTCCGAATCAAGAGAACATGCATTAATGCGCATCCCAAAAATGCCCCTCAAGTGCCTACCTCAAAGCATACAACAACTCGTCGAAAGAACACACAGAGCTGCAGGCCACGTCAACCTCACAAGACTGAAAGAAATCGCAGACAAGAATCTAGCCACAGGCCTAGAATTTCTTCGAACAATACCAGATCCGACAGATGCACTAATAACGTGCGATGCCTGCGCGCTCGGAAAACAAAAAAGAAACCCTGCGCCAAAACTCACAACAGAAAAAATCAAGCACCCTATATGGGGTGCTATGCACATAGACTCCACTGGTCTAATGAAACATGCATCAATCGAGGGACACAGATACGGTCTAATAGCCGTACACGCAGCAAGCACAGACGATAAAGGATCCATAATAGATGACGGTGGGATTGGATACAGCATACTAGTAGGACTACAGCACAAAAGCGACACACCACTTGCACTGAACAAAATCTTCACAATCATAGGACCCCCTAAAAGACTTCACAGCGACAACGCATCTGAATTCATCTCAAGTACAGCTAACAGTCTCTACGCCAAATACGGCATATCACACACTACAATCCCGCCATACACGCCCTACGCTAATGGAAAAGCAGAAAGAGCATGGGGAACAATTAAAGGCATTGCACGAACAATCATGCTTGAAGCGGGAACACCTCCATCAGCATGGTACCTAGCACTCGCTTACGCCAACCTCATAAAAAACAAAACCAGTCTGACGCCAAAAGCAGACATGACACAGTACGAAGCCTACCACGGCACCAAGCCTAACTTTGCTGATATGTTCCCCTTCGGATGCTTATGCTACGTACTACTCACCCATGAGCAACAACTAGCTCAAGGCATCGACCACTCATTTGGACCAAGAGCCCTCACAGGCATCTATATGGGACAACACGTCATACATGGCATGACAAAGCACATTATACTCACAAGCAATGCCGCAGGTCACATCCACATTGCTACAACCTTCAACAACTTGAAAGTCAGCCCAGACATCTATCCAGGCCGACCCACAACAACAATACCAATCATAGAAGCACAAAACACTCTACACATCACTGTGAGTGAAGAGATGCTCTACGACACAGAACTCACGCCACAAATCTTCCTCGCACACATGAAGATAGCAAGAATGAAGCAAAAACAGCTGCAAGCAATGCCAGCTACAAGAGCCAAGACCAGTTCGCTACCCCAATCGATCAAGAAAATCGACAAAATGATCTCTACTAAGGTTACCAAACCCCCGAAGGACCTACCAAAAGGATGGTACGAAGTAGACAGAATCGTGGCTCACAGAGGACCTCCATCGAAACGAGAATACCTAATTCGATGGAAAGACTACACACCTGATGACGACTCATGGTCACCATCAAAAGACGTACGAAGAAACCTGATTGACGCCTACAACACAGAGCTCGCCAATAGCAAATCTGTAGGCAAATCAGGACAAACCATCAGACTGATTCCACAAGACCTTCTGAACGGAGACTACCGTAACATCGACCCATTTGAAGAAAGCTCCAAGCCCCTGAAAGATAAACCAATCACAGACCCACTTGACTTCAAGATCTCAATTCAGCCTGAGGATTGGAAAGAAACGTTACCACACAAAGGTGCCACTTACACGTACCTTACACCCCAATACACATACATAGTCCCCAACACCAAAGACAAATTTGTTGGCAGACACATCCGCACATTCATCAATGGCATACATGAGATAGCAAGACTAATCTCAAGCAACGGCAACGAATGGCAAGCCCACTATGCTGACGGTGAAATGACAGACATTGACGCAGAACAGCTTGACACACACCTCATACATTACGACAACTCAACTCTCCATGAAAATATCAACGATATAATCAAGCACTCAACCACAGCTGCACAAACATTCGCGATTGAGGACAATGACGAACCCAAAGGTATGAAGAAAATCATGCTACACAAAGAAAGCACAGCCATCCTCGAATCTATACAGAAAGAAGTACAGGCCTTCACTGATATGGACGTTTTTGACGAAATCTCTTACAACGAACTTCCAAAAGGACAGCAGACACTACCATCCCATATCATAGTCAAACGCAAATACACAATAGACCCAAAGACTGGACTCAACACATTCAATCGATGGAAAGCCAGATTGGTCTTTAACGGAAAGAACCAGAAAGACCACGGCAGCACCTACTCACCTACACCCTACTTCGCTACCATAAGGACGATCCTAGCAACATGTTGCACAAAGGACTGGGTACTCTTACACCTCGACCTTGGCAATGCCTTCTGTGGCACCAAACTCATCGGACGAAACGTATACGTAAAACCACCACCTGACTGCGCCCCACCAAACAAATTGTGGCGCATCAAGAAAAGTGTCTATGGATTGAAAGACAGCAACCGAGAATTCTATAACGCCTTCAAACAGCTGGTCCTTGAATTCAGATACTCCGAATCACAACTAAGATTCAAGAAGAGCCAAAGCGAACCTTGCATGTACATACTACATGACAATCAAGACAAGCCGCTCGCCATCATGATTGGATACGTCGACGACCTGATCGTAGCCGACAAATCAGATAATCAAACGATCACGAAAGAATTGATAAAACACCTTCAGACCGGATGGTCTGTCACACTCGAAGGACAACTGGAAAGATTCCTAGGTGTACACTTCAAACGTGGCAAGGATGGAAGCTGGTCATACGACTGTTCGGCCTACATAACCAAATCTGCCGAAAAATTCAACCAACATCCCATCCCAAAGGACCCCACCACTCCCTTCCCTTGCAAATTCTCCATCGAGACAGCAGACTGGGATAACTACAAAGAAAATACCAAGACTACCAAGCACTACCAAAGCTGCCTAGGCGTCCTGATATACGCAGTTACCTGCGGAAGACCTGACATCGCATACCACGTATCAGCAATGTCCCAATTCTTGACTAGACCTACGCCCAAACTCATCGACGCAGCCTACCGAGTCATGGGATACCTCCTCAAAACCAAAGAGCAAACGATCACTTATCGACTGCCATCCAACCCTGCACTACACTACAGAATCTACGCCGCATGCGATGCAGGATGGGCAGGATGCACTCTCACACGACGAAGCCAACAAGGCTACGTCCTTTGGTACAACGGCGGACCAATCTCTTGGCGATCCAATCGACAAGAAACAGTTGCACTTTCAACCGCCGAAGCCGAACTAATCAGCCTCGTGACATGCGGAAAAGAAGTACGACACAAAGCCAAGATCCTTGGCGACCTCGGCTACCCCCAAAGAAGGAATACTATCATGGAAGATAACCGAGCTGCCATAGCACTAACTGAGCAGAACATGTCGCACAACGGTACACGTACCAAGCACATGGACCTCAAATACAAATGGATTGAAGAACAAGTTGAGGCTGGCACTCTGGTACCACAGTACACCCCAACCAACCTCAACCCTGCAGACATCTTCACCAAGAACTTACCCCGAGAAACCTTCAACAGACTTCTCAAGTTCATCCTTGAGCCAGCTATCAATCCAACTCCTCCGGAATCGGATTGAGGGGGAGTGTTGGAATAGAATACTATACCACCTAAGCTCAAGGACCTCCAAGCGTGACCAACAAGCACCGTCACGAACTCTCCAGAATCAATTCGACCAAGGCTATAGACTAGACCCAAGGCGGGTTTAGACCAACGTCTAAGCACGAATGGATTTATTGGAAAACCTATTTATAAGATCTTTAAATAGATCTATAAATATACCTTTTTCCCGAATGTATATATAGAGTATATACCTTTCTGCGAAAAGACCACTTTTCGCATAAATGTATTTATAACTATAATTACATTCTAAGATCGACCTCAGAAATAGTACTAGAACAATTAGTTAATTGCACAAACTGATCCAAACTTGGATCTACTGGTACTAATCCTAGGATATATAAATGGAGTGGAATTAGATTCCGCCTCCATTCGAATCAACCACGAGAGCGGCCACGCTGCCTCGTATCCCAAGGGTTTAAGTATCCGCTTTAATAATAAAGCTACTCTTTTCCCTACCCACTGCTACTCCCGTAGCTAGCTACTCTCTAGTAGCGCACCAACGTAAACTGCAGTCACGCGAGCATTCCTCCGTCACACACCAGTTGAAGTAAGACCGTTTATTATAACAAGGACACCGACACACTCTGCCGCCTTACTATTCTAAGACACACCGGTCCAATAGGCTATGAGCCCCTAAAACGCTTTCGAAAAAAGCGAACCACACCAACGGAACTCAGTGCAGAGCTGATAAGCAGCCCTCCACTCCATATTACTAATAACTGTGCGAAAAAAGCAAGGACACACCGTCAACAACAAGACGCCACCAAGCAAGCACAGATAATCTACAGCGAAAAAAGCAAGGAAACAACGTCACTAGACGCCACCAAGCAAGCACCAAACAACGGCGAAAAAGGGCCAAAAAAGTCAAGAAACGCAAGACGCTTTGACTAAAGGGCTCCCAAGTCGCGAACGATCTCCCACGGTTCGGCGTCGCCCCCACGGAGACGATACGAGTTGTACACACTCTGAAAAAAGCCAAGATCGCAGCGATCGAAGTGGGAAGAAAGGAAATCAGTCTTCCGGGCATCTCCGACGCCACACTCTTTGACGAGATAGGAGAGAACGCTGAAATCAACCTTGGCCATACACTCATACTGATCATCAGAAAAAACTTCCACGTTCTGGTACTCCCCAGCAAGGAAGTGGTGATCCATCTGAAA
>Ga0306870_1000325_pt1 | contig 11505 bp, 14 predicted proteins | sample AntRauMeHopE1496_FD_190435 | JGI IMG/M metagenome (GOLD analysis project Ga0306870, IMG submission 190435) | Saline lake microbial communities from Rauer Islands, Antarctica - Metagenome Hop E1 #496 (v2) (version 2) | ecosystem: Environmental > Aquatic > Non-marine Saline and Alkaline > Saline ... | reverse complement strand
GTCGAGCGGCTCAACCTTAGAAAATATCGCGGTGCTGCTGTAGCCTTTTTTGTCGGCGCTGTACCAATATTGATGATAATCGGGGTACAGCCCGGCAAAATCCGCCTCGACTTGGTCGGGTTGCGCCTTGGTTTCTTGCAAACACAGGATATCAGGCTGCTGATCAGCCAAAAACGGCGCAAACAAACCCTTTTTCTCCACCGCCCGTATGCCATTCACGTTCCAAGAGTATATTTTCATAGCCTGAGTATAGCAAAATATGGGCAAATGCTATATATTCTACTTGGACGCACAATAATGAGGAAGTTCATGCCTAAACAATCATTAAAAACCATGCCCGCAAGCGTAGAGCCAGAGGCTGCCTGCGCAAAGTGTGGTGCAAAGCTTGATTTGAACCCGACCCACGGCCACCCACAGTTTTCGGAGCCAGGTCAACAACAACCTGACTATTTTTGCGATGATGCTTGCAAAAAGCGTTGGAGGGACCGATACAGTGCTTGGTGTTAGAAATCAACACCCATAATACACGGACCGCACATATGTTGCGGTCCGTTTTGATACAATCTATACCTGAAAGTAAGATCATTAGTATTCAATATACTATTCTTGTATAATCATCATGTTACATGACTAAATTAAAAGACACTCCAAAACATGATAGACCACGCGAGAAATTTCTCGAAAAAGGGAGTGATGCTTTGACTAATAGTGAATTATTGGCAATTTTGCTAGGCAGCGGTATCAAAGGAACCAATGTTAAAACACTGGCTCAGAAGATTTCGCGAAAATTTGGAGACGGGCTGATGGACGCCACTGTTGATGATTTGGTACAAATTCCAGGTATAGGTAATGCTAAAGCGTTACAAATCGCCTCGATGTTTGCTTTAGCTAAACGTATGTACCACAAGCAAGCTGGAGTGGAAGAACATCTGGTTCTATCGGCGCTAGACGCTGCATTGCTGGTGCCAGAACTCAAAACTGCAAAAAAGGAGCATCTGGTTTGTTTATATCTCAATGCTCGAAATGTGCTTGTGCATAAAGAAATTGTCTCTATTGGTACATTAGATAGAAGTATTATTCATCCGCGTGAAGTTTTTGCACCTGGGCTTGAGAAACATGCTGCGAGCGTAATAGTTATTCATAACCACCCGTCTGGCGATCCTTCACCAAGCGATGAAGATAAGAAAGTGGCCGCTCGAATTGTTGAGGCGGGTAAAATTGTTGGTATTAACGTCTTAGATTTTTTGATTATAGCTGAACAAGGGATACACAGTATCTTGGCAGAATTGCAAAAAATAGAACCACAATCTACTGATTATGTCGCTGAGGGATCGCAAGGATCATTCTTTGATCTACTAGTAGACGCGAGACATATGTATTTCCTTGGTGTAAATGATAAAGCGCCAGAACCAACTGTAAAGACTGCCTATAAATTTATTGATCTTTTTGCCGGAATTGGTGGTTTTCATGTGGCTTTTCATAACGCAGGTGCGGAGTGCGTATTTGTTTCCGAATGGGATGAATCTGCCCGTACAACATACAGACACAATTTTTACAAAGTATCTCCAGAAGTTTTTCGTACTAACAATTTTGTTGGTGACATTACACAACTAGATGAGAAGAAAATACCAGATTTTGATGTTATCACTGGAGGTTTTCCATGCCAGCCCTTCTCTCAAGCTGGTTTTAAGAAAGGATTCAATGAAACAAGAGGTACACTATTTTTTGATATCGTACGCATCATAAAAGAAAAGCAACCAAAAGCATTCTTTCTTGAAAATGTGAGAGGATTATACGCACATGATGATGGTAAAACATACGAAACTATTAAGCGTGTTATTGAGGATGAGTTAGGATATTCATTTCAATCTAAAATTATTAAAGCATCAGATTTTGGCATGCCTCAACATCGCCCGCGTCTTTTTATGGTGGGTTTTCGTGATAATACAATACCGTTTGATTTTCCAGAGCCTGTAAAAAAATTAAAATACACAATGTCAGACGTCCTGGGAGGTGATTGTGATAGAGATATTGGGTTTACTTTGCGAGTAGGTGGTCGAGGTAGCAGTATCACTGATCGAAGAAATTGGGATGCGTATCGTGTGAATGGTGATGTGGTCAAAATTGGTCCAACAGAAGGGTTAAAGATGCAAGGCTTTCCAGAATGGTTTAAGTTTCCAGAGGAAATATCCTCAGCTCAATCAATGAAGCAACTTGGGAACTCTGTCGCAGTACCTGCAATTCAAGCCGTTGCAGAAAAAATAATTCAAACACTGGAACAACATGCCAATAACAAGTAATAAGGGAGAATGGGCGGAGTTCTACGCGTTTCTAAAAATTTTGTCCGAGCGCCAGTTACCAGCTGCCGATGAAAACTTGTCGGCAACAGAACAGTTTTTTGTATTCCAAAAAGTAATCCGTCAAGATGAGAAAAATACACCAGTCAGACTCTACGACTTAACAGCAGAAGTAGGTAGCATTGCTATAAAAAATGCAACAGAAACTGAGATCTTACATGTTTTTAACTCTGTAGATTTGGCAGAAAAAACTAAGCGAGTATTTCAGCACATAAAAACTAGTGATAAAACTTTTTCAATCCCAGTAGCTGAAGAATTAATGACAAACTTACTCTGTACACGCATAAAAGCATCAAATGAAGAGAAGGCTGATCTGGTAGCAATCATTCATGATCGTATCTCTGAATCTTCGCCAATGTTAGGTTTTTCAGTTAAATCAATGGTGGGCGGAGCTGCTACTTTGCTTAACGCTGGAAAAACTACTAACTTTGTATATGAAGTAACAAACTTTGATGGAAATATTGAAGAAATCAACAGCATAGACACCAAGTCAAAAATTAGGGATCGTATTGCTTTAGTACAACAAAGTGGTGGAACATTCAGCTTTAGCCATGTGGCAGATGATCAGTTTGATAGCAACATGAGAATAATTGATACAGTGCTTCCTGATTTCATCGCACATATGTTACTTGATTTTTTTACTGGCACTCACCGAACTGTTGCCGAATTAGTGACGCAACTAGCAGCTGATGAAACTATGCAAGCCAAGTATAGGTTAAGTCCCGATAACTATTCTTATAAACTAAGAAATTTTTTGGATGCAATCGCTCTGGGAATGGTACCTAGTAAACCGTGGGACGGTTTCATGACTGCCCACGGTGGATATATAATTGTGAAAGAAGATGGTGAGGTTGTTTGTTACCATCTCTACAACCGAGACAAATTTCAAATGTATCTATACAACAACACACGCTTTGAAGCTGCTAGCTCCAGTCGACATAACTATGGTTCATTATATGTAGAGGATGGTAGATTGTTTTTCAACCTTAATTTGCAAATTAGGTTCCTGAAATAATACCGAAGCACAATTCAACCACCAACTGTACTTGGCATTTTCCCAAACTGACAGTATAGTACAAACATGAATACCTTTGAATCAGGGCAAGTTCGAGTGCTGGTGTATCGCGATAACGCTGATGGGGTTTGGTATGGCTCGGCGCTCGAGTTTAACCTCACGATTGATGGTACTGACAAACATGCAGTACTATTTGAGCTCAACCACGCGATTGATGAATACCGCCGCTCAGCGCAAGAGATCGGCGCTGTTGAACTATTAAACCAAGAACCCGACCCGGAACTAGTAGCCTTGTGGGAAGCTTATATCAACAACACTGCCGTAGTTTCTCCGTACACCTCATATTTTGCTGGGCGCGAGTCGCTGCAGTATGCCTAGTCCGCTGCGTGGATGGTCGGCACACGATGTCATCAAGTTTCTAAAGAAACAAGGTTTTACTTTACATCGTTCTAGCGGCAGTCATTTCCATTATAAAAAATCACTAGCTAACCAGCATTTTTTGGTGACAGTGGCGTACCATGGCAACAAAGATATCCCGATTGGAACCATCAACTCAATTGTACGTCAGTCAGGAATACCAAAAGATAATTGGGTGAAGTAATAGCTAGCGCTATACTTGCATTTGTAGCTACACGTGATATTGTAACTACAAGTTGTGGCGTGGGCAACCTATTCATTACTATACAAAAACCCATGACTCAACGTGACAAATTATTTAATAAGTTTATAGCTAATCCCGAGAGTGTCAGTTATAGAGAAATGGAGAAAATTCTTGGCTGGTATGAATTTGAAAAAATCCAAGCCAAAGGGAGCCATATCAAATTTAAGCACTCACATTTTGAGCGCGACCTCATTATTGCGATTCATAATAATGACTGTAAAGCTTACATGAAGAAAGAAGCGCGCAGAAGAATACTGATAATAAAAAGTTAAAATAAACAGCTACACTATGAAAACAACAAAAGGGGCGGTATTTGTTGGCGCAAAGAAGTATTCTTATACACTCACCGAGCTACCCAGTGGGATGATCTATGTAGACTGTAAGCCTGCTAGTGTAGGACAGGAGTTTGAAGCGGAAGATATCGGTGCGCTGATTCTTGACCTACCAAACCTCATCGAGGCCGAACAAACCTACCAAGAAAAACAATCAGGCACCATTCGATTCAGGACGACGGCCGAAGAGCGCAGTAGAATTGAAGCGAGCGCAAAGGCCAGCGGCAAGAGTATCTCAAAATTTGTGCGCGATTTGGCTCTGCAGGTCTAGAGAGACATTGACACCAACCTAAATCCATGCTATGCATGATCCATTATGACACAAACAATCAAAGGGTTGGGGAGCATGGTGGTTGGGTTTATGGTCGGTGTAGTGCTGGCGGTACTAGTCGCGCCTGCGGCCGCGAGCATTCCTGCCGTCTACACCAACGACAATATCTGGACCAGCACACACGATGTGCCAGTGACTATTTCGCTCGACGATTACGGCAACTTCTACGGCACCACCGCCACTGGCAAAATGTTTAGCCAAATCAAGATCGAAAACAACCTAAATATTCGCCTGCAGAAATTTGCGATCGATGAAGCTTTCTTTTATATTTCCGATCGCGGCATTATCAATGCCCAGTCCGACGTGATCGCACTGTCGATCTATCTGACCTTAGGGTAAAGGTTCGCACAGACTATACCTCGGGCTAGCTTTGTCCGAGTACTACTCAACCGCTGGTTGCACTTCGCGCTGGCGGTTTATTGCTGTAATAGGTCGGCGACCGATTGCACCGGGATGGCAAAATTGACGGTTTGGACTTGGACACTATTGGCATCGTACTCAAGCGACCAAGTGGTGAGGCCGATTAGTCGACCAGCTTGATCAAACAATGGGCCGCCACTTGATCCCTGCGAGATCGGGTTGCTGATCTGGATTTGTGGACCAAGACCAGTGGTCTCGTACACCCGCAATCCCGACACTAATCCATCGGTAAAGGTGTAGAGGAGGTTTTCGGGGTGGCCGAGGTTGTAGGTGGTTTCGCCGATTTGCAGAGGATCACTTGCTGGGCGCAGCTGGGCTGTGGTGAGGGTTTGGCCAGCTGGGACTTTGATCTGTAGTAACGCAATGTCTTGTGCCTCATCAAAAGCAACTACCGACACGGCGTGGGTGGTTGTGTCGTCGCTAAACGTGACACCAATTTTCTCGCCCCCGTCGATCACGTGGTAGTTGGTAGCAATCAGACCACTAGCTGCCAACACTACACCGCTACCGATGTAGTAATCAAAACCGTCGTAGACATTGAGATACACCACACTTGAGAGCGCATCTTTATAGATCGCCATCGCAGAGCGTGGGTCGGTGTCGGTGGCGTAGGTCAGATCGTACTGGGCGGTGGTGCCTTGGTCCCACTGCACCAAAGGAGCAGTTTCTAGATACGTAATGATACTGTCGTCGAGCTGCTCGACGCTGTCGGGTAGCGTGGCGTAATAATCAAACGGCTCAAATAAAAGCACACCAAACGTTCCCACCTGGTACGCCACAAATCCCAACACAAACAAATCAAGCGGCAATCGCCACCAAGGTCGTGTATAAAAAGGTCGAGGAGTGCGGCGTAGAGACGGTGGGATTGGAAGCATGTAGGGTAAGTATAGCCTATGTTTAGGTGGTTGGTGGGATGGAGAGTGGGGCAGTAGGTACTGCAAAAGAAAAGCGCCCGATCAATTGACCGGGCGCTTGGGTTGTTATCCTACACAAGGAACGCTCAACCTGCGGAAAGCGTCTTGAATGACTTTTGATAAGTCGCGAGCGCTGCCAGCATGGTGCGTTTGACCGACTCGCGGCATGAAGTCATATTCCAGATAGTTATAGACGGTGGATCCACCAAGCGAAACTTTGATCAGCGAGGTGTTGGGAGGCATCATTAGATCCACACTACTTCCAGTTTCATCAGTGACAAGTATGATGATCGCATGCTCCGCTGGTGTGAAATATACTTGATTGATGGCCTCTCTCATTGCTAATAAGTGCAACGTGCCATAGTATTTTTTGTCCATGATTGAGTGCTGTAAGTCATGTTCAAACTCATAACGTTGACCAGTGTCATTCAGCAAAAACGTCCACTTAGTATTTGCTATCGGACCCCATGGAATGTACATGAACTGTATCTCAGCGCAGGTCTCCAGATACTCCTCAAGGGCGCGGGTTAAACCATGCACGAGGTGCAACATATTACCTTTGTGCATACTTTTACTGTGATCAGCAGCAAAAATCACCAGACCAGATGGTTCTTTTGCCAGCGCGGTGTTATGGACTGAAAAGATCAGAAAGAGCGAGACAAGCAGACGGTATACGAAATAATTCATTGGATACTCCCTTGTTTTGTTTCAGTATTAAAAATACGCGAAGATGTACAGAGGCGCAAGTCTATATCGTTCTAGTATATACACCTGCTATACTTCACCTACCTATATATGAAGCAATTTTTTATCTCGGCGTACATTTGGCTTGATTCGATTCCCGAGCGGCTGTATCCGTTTAGTCACGAAATAGAAGGGCAGTGGGTGCGCGGCAAGGTCGCTTATTTTAAGGTACTTGAGGAAGGCTTTGCGATCTTGGGTCCAGGCAAGATGCGGCCCAAGCTGATCATCTATCGCGGGGCGTGGCATTTGTTTGGGTCGATTGTGTTTATAATTGGCACCACGCTGCTGGCACGAGAGGTATTTGGTAGTGAAACTGCACTATACGTATTGATGGGCGCAGCGATCGTGGCGCTGGTATTTCAAGAATTCATCCTCGACCCGCGCCGCCACGGGCAAAACACCCACAAGGGAATTATCGACGTGTTCACCTGGGTGACACCAATGGTGCTGTATGTGGTGTTTTTGGTTTGGTAGGTATCAGCTCATTTATGTTATTGTTATCTTATAAATGCCAAAATTAGAAACACTCGAAGAATTAGTAAAGCAAATCACTCCCGAAAATCAACATGATTTGATCGATTGGGGTGAACCACGAGGTGCGGAGATTTGGTAGCTACAGTAAACTAAATACTATGAAAATCACAAAATTTGGGCAATGTTGTTTGTTGATTGAGATTAATGGCAAGCGAGTGCTGACCGACCCGGGGGTATTTAGCACCACCCAAAATACTCTGACTGAGATTGATCTAATCTTGATCACACACGAGCATGGTGATCATTTGCATAGTGAATCACTGCAAGCAATCTTACAGAATAATCCCCAAGCAGAAGTAGTCACCAACACGAGTGTCGGCAAAGTACTGGCGGAATTGAGTGTGGCGTACACCACACTAGAAGGAAGAGCAACTGCAACCCACGCCGACCTGCTGATCGAAGCCTTCGATGGCGAGCACGTAGAGATTATTGATGATTTTGGGATGGTGCAAAATACTGGGTACTTTATTGCTGAGAAATTATTTTACCCAGGTGATGCGTATACCAATCCAGACAAAGACGTACCTGTGCTAGCACTACCAGTAGCAGGACCTTGGTGCAAATTGTCCGACGCGATCAAATACGCTCGACTGGTCAAGCCAGCTGCAGCTTTCCCAGTGCATGACTATATGCTGAGCGATGTTGGTAAAACTGGCACGTATAGTCACTGCAAGAGGGAGCTGACGGCAGCTGGAATTACATTTGTCGAGCTGCGGGAAGATGAATCAACTGAATTCTAGCTTGTATTATTTTGGGCGCGTGATATAAATTAGGTAGCGAAACAAACTCCTTTGAAGTACGGACAAAGTGAAGTGAAAAAGAAGTGACGTTTTGTATTAATACAATAAAGAACAACAACATGATGAAAGGAACTATCATCCGAAAGCGAGACGAAGGGTACGGTTTTATCAAGCCAGAGCAAGGAGATAAAGACGTATTCTTCCACGCTTCAGCTCTAGAAGCCGTAGCGTTTGATGATCTACAAGAAGGCGACGTAGTTACGTTTGATATCGAAGAAGGTCCAAAAGGACCAGCAGCGGTAAACGTAGACAAGGCAGCTGCTACCCCAGCAACTGACGACGCAACATCAGATGATGCTGCAGACGACCAAGCAGCTGCGTAAGTAGCAAACTAAAGAAAAAGCGGTAGGCGATTACGCCTACCGCTTTTTCTTTGTTTTAATTTTTACTTTTTACAGGTAACACCTTCAGACATGACACTATCTAGACATACATAGCATATATGCTATACTACAAGTAGTAAGATCTTTCAGATCAAATTCCACGTTCTGGCATTTAGTATCGTTTTCTTTTACCCAAGAGAAAACAACCAGAACGCAACGTATTATTGTATGCGATCAGGAATTCGATCATCATTAGGATTTTTAGTTGTCTTGTGGGGCTTGTCACAATTTTTCACCAGCTCTTTCCAAGCCCTCGATGGTGCAGCGACTCAATCACTCAAAGCGATTGAAGCAGCCGCCATCAGCTCACAAAACCAACTAAATATCTAACCCACCCAAAGCCAGACAATCGTCTGGCTTTTGTTATGTCTGCGTAAATAATTCTGCATTAGTATCAAACACCTCTGCTATACTATCCGTAATGTTCTTCGCTGCTATTATTCGGGACTATTTCACTTGGCACTACACCACTGCTTGGGGGGAGTTGTGGGGGTTTTGGCGGAATTGTTTGTGGTTTGTGGTGCATGTGTTTTCGCTGCCGCAGCTGATGCGATCTTGGTTTGCGCCGTTCAAGCGCATCACCGAGTCGCGGGGTGATAGGTTTAACTTTGAGGATTTGGCGGGCTACGTGATCATCGGGTTTCTATCACGACTAGTTGGCGCGGTGATTCGTACGGTACTAATTTTGGTTGGAGTGATTTGCTTGCTGCTGACGCTTGCCTTTGGGATTGCAGTGTATCTGATCTGGGCGGTGCTGCCGTTTTCTATGATTGGGCTGATTGGCATGAGTATTAGTTTGTTCCTTATATAATATGTATACGCTTCACGACGACATCCAAAAGTTCAAGCCGGCGGTATCACTCGGTAGGTTTATCAGTCGCGATGCACTGGCGCGACTACGACTAGCTGGGTTCATTGTGTTTGTACTGGGCGGCGCGATCGCAGCTGTGCTGTACTTTGTGCCTGAGATATTTGCGCCGTACACGATGTATCGCAATATTGCTGCTGGGGTGAGCCTGCTTGGGCTGACGGTATGGATCGATTCTCTTATGGGCACTGCCTATCACAACAACTACTATTTCCGCGGGATGCAATCGATCCTTGGGCTGGGTGACATGAAGGCTATCGGCGCCACCTATGATGTGGCCGCGGTGGTACTGCAAAATCCTAGTGACCTCGGGCGAGCCTTTACCAATTCTGCCATCGGGCAAGAGGTGTTGATCCGTGCTGGGATCAGCCTAGAATCTATCGGTGAGTATGCCAATTCGAAGCGCAATGTGCTGAGCGCGCAGATGGTCACCCTTCCCAACACAGAAATATTTAGCTTGATCGGGCTGGGGAAATACCTGGTACAAAATGACGTGGCGTTTAAGGCTATGCTGCAGTCAGCTGGTGTGCAAGAGCAGACCTTTGTCGACACGCTGCGCTGGATCGTGGGCCTACAGCACCAAGCCAAGCGCCAAGCCCGCTGGTGGAGCCGAGATAATTTATCGCAGAGCCGCCGCCTCGGGCGGGAGCTTTCGTTTGGGACGGCCTATCAGCTGCAGCGATTTGCCCGCGACATTCGCACCAGCGCCGTGTACTCGACCCTGACGGCAGACAGTGCCTTTGCCCAATCTAGGGTAGTCGAGATCGAGCAAACTCTTGCCCGCGCCAAAGCCGCAAATGTGCTACTGATCGGCGAGGCAGGCGTAGGCAAGATCGACTTGGTAATGGAGGTGGCGCGGCGGATGCGCCTGGGACAATCGCTAGGGTCACTGCACGATGAACACTTGATCGTACTCGACACCACCAGACTATTTGCGGTCTACGCCGAAAAACAATCCCTCGAGCAAGCGCTGATCTCGATGCTCAGCGAAGCGGCTCGCTCTGGGCACGTGATTATTGTGATCGAGAATATCAGCAAGGTGATAAGTGAAGCCAAGGCCATCGGCGTGCACCTACCAGAATTACTCGATGAATATTTGGCACTGCCCGACCTACATATAATCGGTACCGACACACCGCACGCCTATCACTATCACCTAGAAACCCTCGGTGGATTTACCCGCCGCTTTGCCGAGATCCTGATCGACGCACCCGACGGACAAGCAACGCAGCGCGTACTGCAGGGGATTGCCCTGCAAGCCGAAGGTAAACACAACCTGATGTTCACCCACACCGCGATCAAAGCGATTGCGATTGCAGCTGACCGACACATTGTAGAAGGAGTTATGCCCGACAAAGCCGTCGCGCTACTACTCGAGGTGGCAAGTAACGCCGCCAGCAGCAACACTGCGTTTGTTACCGAAGATTATGTGTACCAAATTGTCAGTGCCAAAACTGGGATCCCGAGCGGCCCAATCAAAAGCGAAGAGCGTGATCAATTATTACAGCTAGAGGATTCACTTCACCGACTGGTAGTAGGGCAAGACGCCGCCGTGACTGCGGTCGCCAAGACCCTCAGGCGAGCCCGCACCGGGATCCAAGCGATCGACAAACCGATCGGATCATTCTTGTTCTTGGGGCCAACTGGTGTTGGTAAGACCGAGACTGCCAAATCACTCGCGACGGTTTTCTTTGGTGGGGAGCATAACCTGCAGCGGATCGATATGTCGGAGTACAGTGGATCAGCCGCACTACAGCAGCTGATCGGTACCGATGATTCGGCGGGCTCATTATCATCACTCCTGCGCGAGCATCCGTACTGCGTGCTGCTCCTCGATGAATTTGAGAAAGCTAGCCAATCGGTGCACGATGTATTTTTGCAAATTCTCGACGAAGGAATCTTTACCGACGGGCGCGGCCAAAAGGTAAACGCGCGCAACACCATCATCATCGCTACCAGCAACGCAGGTAGTAGGCTAATACTCGAGACTGTCCAAAGTCGCCAGTCGCTTGATGCCCTGAACCAAAATATTATCGATCACATCATCAAAGATGGTTTACTACGGCCCGAGCTCATCAACCGCTTTGATGCCACGGTGATTTTTGAACCACTAACAATTGGCGAGCAAGCAATGGTCGCCAACCTC
>Ga0306870_1000321_pt1 | contig 11571 bp, 9 predicted proteins | sample AntRauMeHopE1496_FD_190435 | JGI IMG/M metagenome (GOLD analysis project Ga0306870, IMG submission 190435) | Saline lake microbial communities from Rauer Islands, Antarctica - Metagenome Hop E1 #496 (v2) (version 2) | ecosystem: Environmental > Aquatic > Non-marine Saline and Alkaline > Saline ... | reverse complement strand
CTAAAACCATTGACTATGGAGTAAAAGCTGTAAATCCTCAGGGAGAACAAACAGAAATCGTATTAGAAAGACTGGGCCTAATGCCAATGCCTGTTGACTTGGTTATCACGTATACCGACGGCAGTTTAGAGCAGGTTTATATGCCATTAGTGATCATGAGAGGTGAAAAGGAAAGCGAAGCTGGAATGCCGGAGCGAGTGTTGATAGAAGATTGGCCTTGGACTAATTACACCAAATCTATTTTGATCAATAAGAAAAAGGAGCTGATCAAATCTGTTGAGATAGATCCATCCATGAGATTGGCTGATGTGGAGCGTAAAAACAATAAGTTAGAATTTTAACATAAAAAATGAGGCAAAAAAAAAGGTGACTATAAGTCACCTTTTTTATTTTTTCCAGATCAACCGGCATTTTTCTGGTCCTGAACTTCCTTACGGATATCCTGGGCAATGTTTTTAAGGTCTTGCATACCTTTTCTTACTCTTGTTCCAGCGGCTTGATTTTCTTTGTCGTAGAACTTTACGAAATCTTCCTCCATTCCGAGGATCAAATCTCTTACTTCACTAAATCTGTTCATAGTTAAAGTGCTTTTTTAAGGTTGATGATGAATTTATTTGAATCCAATATAGGGCAAATACTTGCTATTTCAATCGTGAGGGCATATTTTTTGAAAAAAAAATTATTCTCCAAAAGAAATTGCAAGTTCTGAATTTTTATAAAAACCACTAGTCAGCTTTTCTTTGATTGTAGCAAAAGCTAAAATCGTCTCACTTACGTCGTCCAGTGTATGAACTGCTGTAGGAATCAATCGTAAGATAATCATACCTTTAGGTACTACAGGATAGATTACCACAGAGCAGAATATCCCATGATTCTCTCTCAGATCTTTGGTCAATGCAGCAGCCTCGCCTACGGTTCCATTCAACACAACAGGTGTCACGGGTGAATTTGATTTTCCGGTGCTAAAGCCGTTTTCATGCAATCCATCACGCAATGCATTTACAATTTTCCACAGATTATCCTTTAATTCTGGCTTAGATCTAAGCAACTCCAGACGCTTCAGGCCACCTTCAACCAAAAGCATTGGCAGTGACTTTGCAAAAATCTGAGAGCGCATATTGTACCTCAAATAAAGAATCACATCTGCATCTCCGGCTACGAATGCACCAATACTTGCCATTGATTTTGCAAAAGTGGAAAAGTATACGTCCACATCATTTTGTACACCTTGTGCTTCGTCAGTTCCAGCGCCGGTTTTTCCCATCGTGCCAAATCCATGTGCATCGTCAACCAGCAGTCTAAACTCAAATTTCTTCTTTAACTCAGCTATCTCTTTCAACTTGCCTTGATCACCGGTCATGCCGAATACACCTTCAGTGATGACCAAGATGCCACCGCCAGTTTCATTCGTTAGTTTGGTAGCTCTTTCCAACTGCTTTTCGCAGCTTTCGATATCATTATGTGGGAAGACGTAGCGCTTACCCAAGTGCATTCTTAGCGCATCGATGATGCAAGCATGGCATTCGGAGTCATAGACTACTACATCTTTACGATCCAACAAAGAATCGACAACCGACATAATACCCTGATATCCGTAATTCAACAAATAAGCCTTTTCTTTCCCTACAAACTCAGCCAGTTCATCCTCAAGCTGTTCATGCATACTCGTCTGACCCGACATCATTCTGGCGCCCATTGGATAGGCAGCGCCCCACTTCGCAGCCGCATCAGCATCCGTTTTGCGAACTTCCGGATGATTGGCGAGTCCTAAGTAATTATTTAAACTCCAAGTAAGTACTTCTTTACCCTGAAACATCATTCTTGGAGCAATCTCCCCCTCTAATTTTGGAAATGAGAAGTATCCATCTGCAAACTCAGAGTGTTTGCCTAGGGGTCCCATGTTCGTTTTCAATTTTGCAAATAGATCCAAAGCTTTCGTTTTTTAGTGATAAGTTTTCTAATGATCATTACATCAACTGCCAAAAATAAAACTTATATGCCTCCCAAGCAAAATTCCGTAGGTGAATCAAGGATTCTTTATAAAGCTCAGATTTATTTCTTTATTTCGCCTACTGCCTGAGGGTACACCCAAAAACTTTAGATTCTATGTCAAAAATTAAAAAACTTTTAGTCGCTAATCGCGGTGAAATCAGTCTCCGGATCATGCGAACCGCACGAGAGATGGGGATTGCAACAGTTGCCGTCTACAGCGAAGCTGACCGGACCTCCCCTCATGTGCTTTTTGCCGACGAAGCAATCTGCCTTGGACCGGCGCCTTCTTCAGAGTCTTATTTATTAGGTGAAAAAATTATCAGGCTTTCCAAAGAACTTGGTGTAGATGCGATTCACCCAGGATATGGTTTCCTATCCGAAAATGCTGCTTTTGCACGAAAAGTGGAAGAGGCAGGAATGATTTTCGTAGGCCCATCTCCAGAATCGATCGAAGTCATGGGAAGTAAGCTTGCAGCCAAACAAGCTGTGTCTCATTACGATATTCCTCTAGTGCCTGGCACCGAGGAAGCAATTTCTGATATCAGAATCGCAAAAACACGTGCTGCTGAAATCGGCTACCCCATTCTGATCAAAGCCAGTGCAGGCGGTGGTGGTAAGGGAATGCGAATCGTGGAAAATGAAGCCGAATTTGAATCTCAAATGGAGCGAGCTGTCAGTGAGGCAGTTTCTGCATTTGGCGATGGATCTGTTTTTATCGAAAAATATATCACCTCACCACGACACATTGAAATTCAGATCTTGGGAGATAAGCATGGAAACGTGGTCTATCTTTTTGAGCGCGAATGCTCTATCCAACGAAGGCATCAAAAGGTCATCGAAGAAGCTCCTTCGTCGGTAGTCTCTCCAGAAATGCGAAAAGCTATGGGCGAAGCAGCTGTGGGAGTAGCCAAAGCTTGTGATTATTATGGTGCCGGTACGGTAGAATTTATCGTGGATGATCAGTTGAATTTCTATTTTCTGGAAATGAATACGCGACTTCAGGTGGAGCATCCTGTCACAGAGATGATCACAGGCAAAGACCTCGTTCGCGAGCAAATCTGGATAGCAGAAGGTAAACCACTCGGTTTTTCGCAGTCTGATCTCAAGATAAATGGACACGCTGTAGAAGTAAGAGTCTATGCAGAGGATCCGAGAAATAATTTCTTGCCGGATATCGGGACCTTACATACATACCAAAGACCTCAGGGAGCTGGAATACGGGTGGACGACGGCTTTGAGCAAGGAATGACCATTCCGATCTATTACGATCCCATGATTGCTAAGCTGATCACACATGCGGAAGACCGAGCGGCAGCAATTGATCGGATGATCAGGGCGATAGATGACTACAAAATCAGCGGGATTCAAACTACGCTCGGTTTTTGCAGATTTGCACTAAATCATGAAGCTTTCAGAAGTGGAAATTTCGACACCAAATTTGTGGAGCAATATTTCAAGCCTGAAGTTTTGGATTCAGATTTGACTATCGAAGAAACAGAATTATTGGCAGGACTTGCAGTAGAATTCTTTGAAAAAGAAACTCAAAAATCACAAACAAACCAAACCATAGGAACAAGTAAAGAGTCCGCTTGGAGAAAGAGATTAGACTAGAATGGCAGAGATTTTACCGATAAAAGCGTGGAGATATTCAGATGAATTATCTTCAAAAATAGAAGAATTAACAGCACCATTATTTGATGTGGTTTCTTCCAAACAGCGAAAATTGCTTTATGAAAACCCGTTAAACAGTATTCATCTTTCTGTTCCAAAAGGTGCAAATCCTGCTGAAGAAGCAGCTTTAACGCTGCAAAAGTGGAAGGACGAGCAAATCCTAATTCAAGATATGCTTCCCGGGATTTACGTGTATTACCAATACTTCAGATTACCCGGTGAGCAGGTGGAGCGTTGTCGCAAAGGATTTATCTGTCAGGTAAAAGCCTATGATTGGGATGAAAAAGTCATTATGAGGCATGAAAATACGATAGTTTCTGCTGTAAATGACCGTATTGAACTACTGAAAACCACTCAGTTTCAAGCCAGCCCAACTCATGGGCTGTATGAAGATTCGGACGAATATCTGGAAGTTCACATGGATGCTGCTATTGCTTCTCCGCTGTACGAACTGGAAGATTATCAAGGCGTTCGAGAGGTACTTGGTGTCATACATGATGCGGTGGTGATTGCTAAGTTTCTGAAAGTAATCCGAGATAAAAAGATCATTTTAGCCGATGGACATCATCGGCTACAAGGTGCGATCGCATATCGGAAGTCGCAAGAAGGAACTCTCCCAGACGAGCAGTGGAAAGGTCACGATTATCACATGATGTATCTGACCAATACTGCTGGAAATCACCTCAAAATTCTTCCTACCCATCGGCTATTCTATGGATTGGAAATGAGTAAAGAGGAATTACTGGCTAAAATCAGTCAATGGTTTACTGTAAAGCAATTTGGAGATTCGGAAGATTTAGAAAGCTACGCATTTCACAAACCTTGGTCATTTGGCTTGGTGATCGGGGAGGAGAGCTATTTGATTCAGCTTGCGAAAGAAAAATTTGACTCATTCAATCAGCATTTGCCTGATCCGATTCGGAAGTTGGATCTGGAAGTGTTGCACGAGTTACTATTTACTCGAATCTTGGGGATTTCACCGGAAGAGCAGCGCGGCTCCGATCAATTGGTTTACGAGCGGAATTTCTCCCGCTGTATTCAAGAGGTGGAATCAGGCCGAGCTAGTTTCGCAGTGATTACCAGAGAGCTTGAATTAGCTCAAGTTTTGGAAGTATGCAAGTCGGGCTATGTGATGCCTCAGAAATCAACCTATTTCTATCCAAAGGCCTTAGGTGGATTGCTGTTTGCCAGCATAGCGCAGTCTGAATTCCAATTTGATTACCAAGCCTATGCTCAATAACCTCAAGGATAATAAAATCATTTTAGCATCCAATTCTCCTCGTAGACAGGAATTGTTGAAAGGTCTTGAAGTCGAATTTGAAATCCGAGTCCATCCAATTGATGAAACTGTCCCTTCGGATTTGAAAGCTGAATATGTGGCAGCCTACCTTTCCAAATTAAAATCCGATGCTTTCAAAGAAGCGCTTGCAGAGAATGAATTACTCATTACTTCAGACACGGTAGTGCTTAATCGTGGTTATGTCTTAGGCAAGCCTGAGACCGAAGAGGAAGCATTTGTCATGCTTAAAAGTCTCTCAGCCACTACTCACAAGGTGATGACTGCTGTGACCATTCGCAGTACTTCCAAGAAAATCACAGTCGAAGACGAGACCTTGGTCACTTTTCGATATCTGGAAGAAGAGGAGATTAGGCATTATATAAAAATTTATAAGCCTTATGACAAAGCCGGTGGATACGGCATTCAGGAATGGATAGGCTTTATAGGAGTCACCCGAATCGAAGGCTCCTATTTCAATGTGATGGGGTTTCCGCTTCATCTAATCTATGAGCAGTTAAAAAAATGGTAAAAAAAAAGCCTTCTCGGATCATCCGAGAAGGCTTTTTTTTAGCTGTTTTTATTATTCTTCTTTAGTAGCAGCTTTGATTTTACCTTCTACTGCTTTTATTTTATCACCATCTTTCAATTCTTTGCTTACGACAAAGTAAGGACCTGCAATGATTTCTTCGCCTTCTTTTAATCCTTCCAAAATTTCGATATTCAGGAAGTCTGAGATTCCGGTTTTGATTTCCCTGATTTTGGCTATACCTCCATCATTGATGAATACCAGTTCTTTGGATTTGGTAGTTCCTCCGGCCAATGTATCCAACTGATCGTCTCGGGTAGTCACTGAAGAGAGCGGAACAGATAATGCATTGTCCTTAGAAGTGGTTAAGATCTCAACTGATGCGGTCATTCCAGGTCTGAAAGGGTATTTTTTACCTTCCTTTACCAGATCCTGATATGAACTATTTAAGATTCTGATTTTCACTTTAAATTCTGTTACTGCATCTGAAGAAACTTTTGTATTTGCAGTATTAGCGATAGAGGTAACCACTCCTTTGAATCTTTTACCGGTAAAGGCATAGGAGTCTACATCAATAATAGTGGTATCTCCGAGCGTCAATCGTACGATGTCATTCTCGTTGACATCTACTCTGACTTCCATTTTGGATAGATCTGCTATCGTTAGCATCTCTGTACCAGCCATCTGCTGCGTTCCCACTACCCGCTCGCCTTGTTCTACCAATAGGTTGGAGACAATTCCACTCACAGGAGAATATACGTTTGTCAATCTTAGGTTTTCTGCGGCTTCATCTACCGTGGCTTGCGAGCTTTTGATGACGAATTCTGATGCAATGACATTTTGCTTGGCAGCTTCCAGATCTTTTTGAGCGGATATATAATTTGCCTGCGCAGTTTCGTAGTCTGAATCAGAGATCACTTTTTGTTGATACAATACTTTTTGTCTGTCAAAATTCTGCTCTGCTTGGGTAAACTGAGCTTCTGACCGCTGCAAGGCAGCCCTTGACTGCGCAAGATTGGCTAGTTGCTGATTCAAGTTTGCCCTGGTACGATCCAGCGCCGAGATAAAGTTGTCAGGTCGAATCTTTACCAATAATTTCCCAATTGCGACAGAGTCACCTTCTTCGATATTTAATTCGATGATCTCACCCGCAACATCTGGGCTGAGTTTTACTTCCACTTCAGGTTGAATCTCGCCTGATGCACTTACTTTTTCTACGATCTGAGCTCGTCCTGCTTTTGCTAGCTCCACTTCCAATTCTTTGACTCCACCTACCCAGCCGGCATTTCTGGCAATCACTGCGAAAATTATAAGTACTACTATTCCTCCTAGGAGGTAATACAAGAGTTTATTTGATTTTTTGTTAGCCATGGTTTAGTTAAGATTAATAGGGTTACCGAGGTAGAAGTCAAGTACCTTGACTCTGAAAATATAGGTGTATTTAGCGTTTAAAAGATCTGCTTGTGTATTGAATAGGTTATTTTGAGCTACTTGAAAGTCAACCGAGTTAATCGCTCCTACGTCCAATCGTTGCTGTGCGATTCTAAACGATTCCTGTACAGCGTCCAGACGTACCAAATTTGCCTCATACGACTGCTGCGCTGAAAGAGCACTGTTATATGCACTTTCGATATCTTGTCTCAACGTATTTTTAGCTTCAACTTCCGCTACTTCACTGATCTGCCTTTGAACTCGAGCTCGCTGCACACCCGCCGTATTGTTGAATTGCGAGAAAATCGGAATGCTCAGGTTAAGGTTTAGAGATTGAGATAAGTTATTTTCAATCTGGGCGCCAAATGATGGTCGCTCGTTTCCAAAAGCTCGATCTACGTAGTTGGAGAAAATATTGGCACCTATTCCCAAGGTAGGAAGGAATGCTCCTTTTGCGATTTTCACGCCATATTCCGCACTTTCCACATTGACTTTAGCCAATTTGATTTCGGGCATAATCTCCACAGCGGTGTCGAATATAGCTGAGGGATTTTCCGAAGCCATGAGGCCATCGTTGATGACAAACTCGGGCTCTACAACCTGAAAATCTTCCGTAAAAGGAATTTGCATCGCTTGCGCCAAATTCAGTTTGGAGATTCTTAGACTGTTTTGAGCATTGATTACTTCCAGTTCATTGGTAGCATCTTGAGCCTGAAGATCCAGTTTATCCGCCAGTGGGAGCGAACCGGCCGCGACCAACTTGGAGGTTCGATCCAATTGGTCCTTTGAAGTAGTAAGTTGACTTTCTGCAATATTCACTTGTTCACGGTTGAATACTACGTTGACAAATAAATTAATAATATTTAGTGTAATATTATTCTTCGTTGCCTCAATGTTAAAAAGACCAGCTTCTAAATCTAATTTACTTTGGGTGAGATTGTTGGATATACGACTTCCTGCAAACAAAGTCACATTGGAGTTAGCGGATAAGTTAATGTTACCAATACGAGCAGTTTCAAACAAGTTGGTAACGGGGTTGACAGATCTACCCCAACGGAATCCGGTACTAGCTCCTGTGGATAGTGTAGGAAGTCGAGCACCTTTGTTTTGTAATACTGTGGCCTCGTTGCTTAGCTGGTTAAGTTGGCTTCGTTTTAGTGTAAGGTTATTTTCCAATGCAATGTTGACAGCCGTTTGCAGATCATATGGTCCTGCGGGGACATCTTGAGCATAAAGTTGGAAAGACAAACCTGAAGCTATAGCTAGGCTCCAAATGTACTTTTTCATGAGAGTTATTAAAGGTCTATATCTGGTATATAAATTAATTCTTTGATCCAAGTGATTGATCTGAGGTATTCAAGTGTTAGTTTTTGTATTCCCGAATCCATTTCTATGACGTGGCAAGCTAGATCATTCTTTCCTTTTCGCGAAACAGACATGGTTGCAATATTGGCTTTTTCTTGTGCAATAATACTTGAAATAAATGCAATAGCTCCAGCGGCGTCCGATGCTTTGATAATCAAACTATGATTCTGAGCCGAAAAATTAGCAACAAAACCATCTACTTCTGAAATATTGATGACTCCGCCGCCCAGACTTTCTCCTACCACTTCAATGTTTTTATCTCCTTTTCTGAGATTTAGTTTGATGGTATTGGGATGATGGACAGAGGAATTACCAATTGATTTGAATCGGTATATGAATCCCTTTTCTTTTGCAATATCCAACGCTTCTTTGATTCGGGGGTCATCAGTCATAAAGTCCATCAAGCCACCTATAATAGCTCGATCGCTGCCATGTCCTTCATAGGTTCGTGCAAAGGAGTTATAAAAAGTGATGGAAGCTTCGTCAGGCATTCCTCCCAAAATCCGAATCGCCGCACGGGCTATTCTGACTACACCGGCAGTATGCGAGGAAGAAGGCCCTATCATCACGGGACCGATCATATCAAAAATACTGCTCTTGTTTGCCATTAAAGATTTTTATCCAATTTTGATGCTAAGGTAATTTGACTGCTTATATAATCTAGCAAAAACTTATTAATTGATCTTAAAATGCTTTAGATGGTATTTCCCTCACTAATTTCAATTTTGTAAAAGTACTACACATACCTAACCTGATCGATAACGAACACAATTATGAGCGATTCTGAGACAATTTTTATAAAAACTAAATTTAATCAACCTTGGTATAGCCAGAAATCAATAGCTATCCCAAACCGAGCCATGGCCTTTGGTGATGGTCTTTTTGAGACGATGACTGCCTTGGAGGGCGACGTCCGGTTTTTTGATTTACATCATCTTCGACTCAGTCGCGGAATGAGATTATTAAAGTTAGACCCTGAATTAATCGATATTTCCGAACTGAAGGAATTGATAAAAAGATATGCTAGCGAAAGTAATACTAAAATACGCTGGACGGTTTTTAGAGCAGGTATGGGCAAATATACGCCCGAATCCACAGCCGTGATTCAGATGATCCAAATCTCAAAATTCAACAAAGCACCTTTAATCAAGGCTCAAGCCGGATTTTCTGAAAATATATCACTTTCGAGACAGCCTTGGTCAAGATTCAAAACTTTAAATTCATTGCCCTATGTCTTAGCAAACCAAGAGCGTAGTGATAGAGGGTGGGATGAGATCATACTATGTACTCCAGAAGGTCTAATATCTGAGGCGGGGGCATCAAATATTTTTTGGATTAAAGAAAACCGCTTTTTTACACCCTCATTAGACTGCAACTGTCTGGAAGGAGTTAGCCGCGCTATAATTATTGACTCTCTCAGGAAAAATAATTATTCTATTTCTGAAGGACGTTATCAAAAAGTTGATTTAATGAGCGCTGACCAGATTTTCATAAGTAATTCCTCGGGCGTCAGTATGTTAGCAAAAGTTGAAAACAAAGAATTTTCTATTGCTCCTTTAGATTTTATCACTGATCTATTTAATTGAAATCAAAAACTCCAAATAAATTTATGCAGACGTTTGCATAAAATCTTATATTTAGAAGTTTACTCAACTAAGTTTAGTCAATTAGCCAAAACCACAACCCAAACCTCAACCTATTCCATTCATGCTATTAGAACCCTTAGATTTAGCCGTTTTTATCGGTTATTGTTTACTTATAATCGGTATGGGTCTTTTCGTTTCCAGAGAAAAGAAAGGCCACGTAAAGAATTCCTCAGATTATTTCCTTGCATCTAAAGCACTTCCTTGGTGGGCTGTAGGTGCCTCTCTGATAGCCTCTAATATTTCTGCTGAGCAATTTATCGGTATGTCAGGCTCGGGTTTCGCTCTCGGATTGGCCATTGCGACTTACGAATGGATGGCTGCGGCCACACTCTTGGTGGTAGCGATTTTCTTCCTTCCGATATATATTAAGAAAGGCATCTACACCATGCCAGGTTTTTTGCTGGATCGATATGATAATCGAGTTCGGACCACAATGGCTATTTTCTGGCTGTTACTTTACGTATTTGTCAATCTGACCTCAGTCTTATATCTCGGCGCACTCAGTTTGAATACGATTCTCAATGTACCAATGGTCTACGGCATTATTGGTTTGGCACTATTTGCCATGCTTTACTCTATCTATGGAGGCCTGAAAGCGGTCGCTTGGACCGATGTAGTGCAAGTGGTCTTCTTGATTGCGGGAGGATTGGCCACCACTTACATTTCCTTGCAGATGGTCGGCAGTGGCGATGCCTGGGATGGCCTCGGGTTGCTTCGCAAAGAAGTTCCGGGTCATTTCTCCATGATACTTTCCAAAGGTGAAATGATGATTCCTGATGGTAAAGGCGGCGAGCAAGATGCCTACTTGCAACTTCCGGGCTTGAGTGTTTTAGTCGGAGGGATGTGGATTACCAACTTGAGTTATTGGGGTTTCAATCAGTATATTACCCAGCGGGCATTAGCCGCTAAAAGCTTAGATGAGGCTCAAAAAGGGATGATTTTTGCTGGTTTCTTGAAATTATTGATGCCATTAATTGTGGTGATTCCAGGAATCGCTGCATGGGTAATCGTGAAAAACGGTATTGATATCAGCTTTATAGAATCTATGAAAGATCCGGTGACCGGACTTGTAAAATCAGACCGTGCCTATCCTACGTTATTGCAATTATTGCCTGTTGGTTTGAAAGGATTGGCTTTTGCGGCCTTAACTGCTGCGATTGTTTCTTCATTGGCCTCCATGGCTAATAGTACGTCCACGATTTTTACGATGGATATTTACAAGAAGTATTTTGGACAAAATGCATCCGAGACCAAACAAGTACAAGTAGGTAGAATAACTGCCGGTGTAGCATTTTTGGTAGCTGCGATCGTTGCACCTGCTTTGGGAGAATTAGATCAGGCGTTTCAGTTTATTCAAGAATATACCGGATTCATTAGCCCGGGCGTATTTGCGATCTTCTTCTTTGGCGTTTTTTGGAAAAAAACAACCTCAAATGCCGCTTTGGTTGGTGCAGCCTTAAGTATTCCACTTTCAATAGTATTGAAACTTGCACTACCAGACCTTCCATTCCTCGATCGAATGGGCTTTGTATTCCTGATTTTGGCTTTCTTGATGGTCACCATCAGCTTGGTCGAAGGCAAAGGAAAAGACCATCCAAATAGCATTACAATCAGCGCTGATTTGTTCAAGACAAGTACTGCTTTCAAAATTGGAGCCTTTA
>Ga0306870_1000320_pt1 | contig 11580 bp, 7 predicted proteins | sample AntRauMeHopE1496_FD_190435 | JGI IMG/M metagenome (GOLD analysis project Ga0306870, IMG submission 190435) | Saline lake microbial communities from Rauer Islands, Antarctica - Metagenome Hop E1 #496 (v2) (version 2) | ecosystem: Environmental > Aquatic > Non-marine Saline and Alkaline > Saline ... | reverse complement strand
CCCCATCAATCCATTGTCATTTCCAAGTCCATTTGGAAAACGATTGGAAGTGGAGTTCAGCAAAATCAAATTTGTATTTAATGCCGCGGCGTTGATAAATAGTACCGGAGCATAGAACTCCTCCATCTCCTTCGTATGCGCATCAATGATCCGCACGCCGGTAGCCTTACCCTTTTCCTCGTCATAGATCACAGAATGCACCACAGCATCTGGTCGCAGCGTCAGATTTCCTGATTTCAAAGCCCAAGGAATAGTCGATGAATTGGAAGAGAAATAGCCTCCAAAAGGGCAGCCGCGCTGACATAAATTTCTGTTTTGACACATTGCACGACCTTGCTTGGCATAGTATTCTGCATTTCCATTAATATGTGCACAGCGTGAAGAAATCATGTGACGGTTATTTCCATAATGCTCTTTCAGCTTTCCCTGAAAATATTTCTCTACCACATTCAGCTCATAACCTGGCAAAAACTCTCCATCAGGCAAATTCGCCAAGCCATCTTTATTTCCAGAGACTCCGGCAAATTTCTCGACATGGCTGTACCAAGGCGCCAACTCATCGTATGAAATCGGCCACTCGACCGCAAAGCCATCACGGGCGGGACCGTCAAAGTCATATTGAGACCAGCGCTGCACCTGTCTTGCCCAAAGCAGCGATTTCCCTCCCACTTGGTAGCCTCGGATCCAGTCAAAAGGCTTCTCCTGCACATACGGATGCTCGGCGTCTTTTACGAAAAAGTGCGCAGCATCCTCATTAAATGCATAGCATTTACTCACTATTGGATTTGCATCCCTTACTTCCTGTGTGATTTGCCCTCGGTGGGGAAATTCATAAGGAAGCATATTGGTAGTCGGATAATCTTTGATATGCTCCACATTTCGACCTCGCTCGATCATCAGCGTTTTCACTCCTAGATCACAAAGTTCTTTTGCTGCCCAACTTCCACTGATCCCTGAACCCACTACTATGGCTTCATAAGTTCGTTCCTCTTTACTTTTTAAATTCAGATTAGCCATTAAATACGAGGTTTTTGAAGGTCAGAAATTAATACGGCGCCATTATATTCGCCGGGAATCAAAGAATATGGAATCACCTCGGACTGGATGTATTCGGAAGCCATGTAGCCTTGAATCGTAAATCGTTTGGTGGTATTCAGGAAGTAGGCAATTGCCTTATTGGTCATGCCTTCTTCGGTTTCTCCACTTTCCAGCTTAGTACCGGCTTGGATGACTTCCTCCTTCTTTTTGGTGTCCAGTTTGTCAAAGTTACTTCCGGCAGACTTTTTCACGTAGGCCGGAAATGCCGCTAAACCTTGGGTGAAAAGGGCTTGATTCTCTGCTGTAAAGCAATCATTGATCATGACCAGGATAAAGTCCGGAACCTCCAGGTCCAAGGCTCCTTTAATTTCCCCTGCGGGAATAATGGTATTGGAAATATCACCGAGCAGGGATTTCTGCGAAGCGGTGACCTTCAACTTGCCGTAAGCTGCGAGTATATCATCCGAACTGAAATCGCAGGAAGGAATCAGGGCAAGTCCTCCGGAGATCAGCGCAAGATGTCGCAATGCGATGCGTCTGTTCATAAGTTTATGGGTTTGATTGTTTTTAGGTTAGGGTTATTCTTGCAAATAAGGTAAGGAAAAAGAGCTTGAATTACCATCAATTTAAAGGTTTGTGGTTTGAAATCTCTTTAAGATAGTCTTGGAGTAATTTTATCACTTCAGATACTAGCGCTAAATGTTCTGTTGCAAAGATCTTTTGGCAAATTCCTTTTGAAAGTTAATACCAAAATAGCAGTGTGCTATTGTTAGGTTCATCGAGTCAAAATACCCAATTCGGCAAAAGTAGCGGAATTCCCATCCGTAGTTTTAATCGCTTTCAGACGAATAAATCGAGCTTCGACCGAATCAAATCGAACTTCCTGGAGAATGGGATTATTGGCAATATTGGCGAATTCTCCTTTGGCAACGCTAGCCCAAATTTTTCCATCGGTAAAAGTTTAAAACTTATAACTCTGAATAAATCCACTTGGATACCTTGCCTGCATGGGTAAATAATTAAAGCCTTTCAAAAGGCGATTTTCTCCCAAATCGAGGATCAACTCATTCTCCGTACTCGTCCAAAAACTGACTGGATTTTCATCTATTGCCTTTTCGGAATCTGGATTCGAAGTAGTCCATTTGGCTTTGGCAACATCTAAATTAACTTCAAGAATCGCACTGCTTTCTTCCGTATTCGGATCAAAACTGATGGCTTTCAAGGTTTTCGCTTCGAGCAAAGAAATGGGAGTCGAATAAATCAGAGTTGGCTCGCTTCCATCCAAACTATAGCTGATTTGCAAATCAGAATCGGAAGTAATCAAGGTTACCTCTCCAGACTTTTCACGATTAAAACCTGGGGGAATTAGTAGCGCAGGGGCATGATAAACCCCCAATTCAGAAATCACTGGAATGCCCTTTCCATCTTCAAAGTTTATCCTGATTTTACTTGCCTTTTGAAGGGGAAATCGAAGAATTCGCTTGTACCCTACCGTCGTACCTTCAGCGATTTTCTCCCAACTTCCATTCACTTCTTTTTCGAGGGAAAATGCTTTTTGACGCTGCCCCATTGGCGTATATTCCTGAAGTAGGAGCCGATTGAATTCTGTTTCTTGTCCAAAGTCCAATAGAACATATGCTGAAATCTCTTCTTCTGGAGTACTCCAATAAGTTTCATAATCACTGTCTAAGAGATTTTCAGCTTGATAACCATTTCCTCTCGATATACTGGCAGAGATGGAAGCTTGCGCCGCCAAGTTCACGGCAAAGTCAGCCTTGATCTTTTCTCCCAAAGCCAGGATTGCGGCTTCATCTTTTTCATGAATCAGCCCACGACGATCTACTGGAAAATTGATCAGCATTGAACTGTTTCTTCCAATACTATTGTAAAAAATCTCAAGTAGCTGAGGCAAAGTCTTCACTTTGTGATCTTCGTAGGCATGGTAATACCAGCCCGGACGAATGCTAACATCTGATTCCGCAGGCACCCAATGCGTTCCATTTTCCTGCCCGGCTGACCATTTTTCGGAGTATTCCGGCATACCCGCATAGACAGAATCCCGCATCAAATTGAACCAAGTGGTCTCGTATGCGAAGCCATGCTCATTTCCAACCCAGCGCACATCCGGTCCTGCATCGCTGAAAAGCATAGCGCCAGGCTGAAGCTCCCGAACCAATTCAATCGTTTCCGGCCAATCGTAATAGCTGAATTTATCTACCGTTCGGGTTTCATTTGCACCACCGTACCAGCCGTCACCACCGTTTGCTCCGTCAAACCAGACTTCGAAGACATCGCCATAATTAGTCAGGAGCTCGGTCAATTGATTTCGCATGTAAGTAATATATTCTGGCTTGCCGTAGTCGGGATGATTCCGATCCCAAGGCGAATGATAGATTCCGAACTTCAATCCATACTCAGCACAGGCATCCGCCAGTTCTCTTATCAAATCACCTTTCCCATCTTTCCAAGGACTGTTTTTCACCGAATGCTTGGTATAGGCCGAAGGCCAAAGCACAAAACCATCATGATGCTTGGCGGTGATGATCAGCCCTTTCATCCCTGCTTCCGAAGCAATGCGAGCCCATTGACGCACATCCAATTCGGTTGGGTTAAACTGCCCGGGTTTCTCATCTCCGAATCCCCACTCCCGATCAGAAAAAGTATTCATATTGAAATGAACGAAGCCATAATATTCCAATTCTTGCCAGGCAATCTGTCGTGCATCAGGAATAGGTAAGATCGGAATGGGTGGCAGGACTTTTTCCTGACAAAAAGAAAGTAGAAGTAAGAGAATTGGCCAGATTGATTTTTTCATGGAGTTAGATTGAGAAAGAATTTTAGCCAATTTGGATGGAAAACGGAAGTAGATTTTGACCGAGCGCTGATAAATTCGCCTGATTTACGGAAGTTGAAATACAGTTCAATTATACCGCAAGTAATCACCTAATCAGATTGTATGAAATCTTAACTGGTAGAGGTGTGAATGCTTTTTATTCCAATATCTGTCTGCTTTACTGCAAATATTGAGTGGTATAGCAAACTGGCTCGACGTGGTTCAATATCCTTATTAAGAGTCTTTTTTGCAGCCCTTCGTGATTTGCGTTTTTGGTGACTTTTACTTTTATATTTATATCACTACTACAAATTTAATAGATTAGTTCATAAGGATTTATGGATATTCTAGAACATTGAGTCAATCGATTTTTTTTACCTCATTGACGTAGCTAGCACAAATAGCCACATCGGTTAACTGTATAAATATATTGTTAATGACACTCTCTCTGTGCTATGCTCAGTGAACTCCGTGTTGAAAAGATTTTGAGCCTTATACCGTATTTCCACTGAATAAATGGTACAACCATATTTATTACCGGCTACTCTGATTATGTTTTGCCTGACCTCTGACTTGTAAGTTGAATCACTTTTTACTTTTTGACAAAATCACTTAACTCTATTTCTTATTTTCTGCTGTAATCTTTTGTGGAAAACCATCTTAAAAAAGAGAACCCCTTTCTCCATTGAAAAAGGGGTTCACCTATCGATCTGGGCTACTCCAGATAGAATAAAGTCAATCCATCATCGAACGTGCTTTGTCTGCTCGCTCTTTAGCATCTACGAGTCCCATTTCAGCGGCCTTGTCGTAGTGTTCAGCTGCCTTTGCATAGTCCTTATTTATTGCGTAAAACTCGCCCATACTATCGTATGCATTGGATTCTTTTGGAGCCAAAGCGATATATTTTTCCAAAGCAGTTTTCGCAAGGTTCATTTCATTTTTTTGCATATACATATAGCCTATATTATTATAGATTGGAGCATATTTAGGACTCATTTTCACTACTTGTTGAGCGTATTTGAGTCCAGCCTCCACGTCTCCGCTGGAATAAAAAGAATGTAAAGCAGCCCACTCTGCTGCTTGAGGCGTTTTGGGATATGCTTGCACAAGGGCCAGCATATCATCAGTGGGTTTGTATGCGGGGTCCTTTTGTATGTTTTCAAGCATATTCCTCAATATATTCTCGGCTTCATTGAAGTTCTTGGCATCAACGGCCAATGCTTTCTCAAGCAATGGAGGTCTAGTTGCTTCATTAGCCCACTGCACAGCATATACATAGGCAAGGAATAAATTAGGGTCACCATCTAATACCTGTTTAATTACTTCGTTGCCCTTTTCTATGTGGACATTAGCGTACAATTCTGATGCTTTGTGCATGCTTTTTACAGCCTTCTTTGATTTGGAGGAAGAAGGAAGGTAAAAGTCCTGTGCGGTGGCATGAATTAAGCCACTAAAAAGGATGATAAGTGATAAAAATAAGTTTTTCATAGTATTATCAGTTTGTGCCTACTCTTATTCGGTTTTCGGCTTTTCCCGTTTTTTATTTTAAGTTTTGTGGAAAGGTGAGCTATCCAGAATACCCATTCAAAGTCACCTTAGCCGGTCTAAATGTCATATCTAACTCTTGCTTAGCCAACTCATTGCTGTACATCATCGTAGGTTTTTCGATAGGTTCCTCATGGTTGAGCATGCGGATTACATCAGAGACTTTGTAGCTTTCTCCTGTCAGGAGGTAGTTTTTGCCATGTAGGCCATGTTTCAAAGTCGCATTATAAATGGCATCGGCCACATCTGCCACGTCCACCATCGCAAAGTTGGAATCAGTATCATAAAGCAATTGCACAAATGGGTTAGGCGCAATCTTATTTTTGAATAAAAACTGCAAACCTGTAGAAGTCGAATCTTCCCGAGTGGACAAGGACTTACCCATTACGCCAACAGGCGAAACAGAGACAATTTCAAAACTGAGTCCTTTTGTATCCGCTATGAATTTGTTCACCACTTGATTAGCAATAAACTTCGCCTGTGCATAAGGATGACTTTGCTCACTCATAAATGGCGCATCACTTTCGCTGATAGGTTTGTCATCATTTTTACCATCTGGCAAAAGTGGATGGTTGGTATTATAAGCCGCTACCGAGGCGATAAAAATGACTTTTTGTATTCCATCTGTTTTTTGGATGGCTTCCAAAAAGTTTTCTGTACCCTTGATGGTGGGATCAAAGAGTTCGGTTTTAGGGTCTTTTACATCAAGTTGAAAAGGAGTACCGCCGTGAATTACGATTTGGCAGCCCGTTAAGAAACTAGTAAGCTCGCCTTTGTTCGTCACATCCAACTGCACCACTTCCAAGTTGTCAGCATGGTCGAGCTGATGTAAATGCGCGTATTTTTCTTTTTTGGATAGGTCAGTAGTGGACACTTTCACTTTGTACCCTTCTTTCAAAAACCTCTTCGTGTTGTAGCTTCCTATAAAGCCCGCTCCACCTATAATTCCTACTTTTTTCATAATTGTTGATTTTAAAAATTTTTTTCCCCCCAGAAAATCTATTCGATATTCTAGGTCTACATTGGTTAATAATTCTAAAATAATTATACGACCATTACGACAAGCACTTTCACTCCTGCAGTGGTGAAGTTTGCCAAATCATCTGTAGTACTATTGACTTTAAAAGATCCTGGTGCTTCTTGCATGGTGTCAGTTGTATCAAACCGAAGCTCCGCCATTCGGTAATACTCAGGTTGAGAGCCATCGCCATTTGGCAAAAACTTGGTGACTTCCGCCTTGGCAAGACCATTAGTTTTACCTACCATAGGCATGTGAGTCATTACATAATAGCTTTCAAAAGCTGCCTAGTCTGTTGGATGTCCATATAGGATGTTTACTTTTATCATAGTTGTCAGTTTAATTGAAGTCAAAAATTTCTTTGTTTTATAACCAGCTGCCTGTCTGGAAAGCTGGGTAAGAATATAACTTGAACGATCATCCAAAATCCGGCATCAATATTTCCCTCTCCCGACTTCAATCTCTTTTAAATCACCTCCTCACATTCATTCCAAATTTCCGTTCCACTGCGTCATACCACTGCTCAACCGGAAGTGAATTTCTATCCGTTTTTTGAGCAGGATTTTTTATATAAAGGACAGAAGATTTGGAAATTGAATGCCAGCAAGAAGATTTACCTTCTCGCTAGCATTGTAAAAATTTCATCTTTCAATCAAAAAATTAATTACTAGGAGGTGCGATGGTATATCCCTGACCAACTGCAACATTCATCATGTCATACCAATAGTTCATTCTGGCAATCTTACCATCAACAATCACTGAGGCGGTGTGATAAGGAATCGTTATAGTTTTATCTGTAGACTTATCAGTGATGGTATTGATTCCCCAAGACAGTATCCACTCGCCTTCATTCCAGTTGTTTGTCACTTTTATGGGAAGGTAAAGTTCATTAGTCATTGTGTGCTTGTATTGGTTCATAATAGCGACATAGTATTCTTTGTGCTGAGCCTTGGTCATCGAATCTAAGGCCGATCCTAAGCCATAAACCATAAAGTCCTTATGGAGTAGGGCATCCATTTTGGCCACATCGCCAGCTTGAAGTGCTTTGCTGAAATTTTGGGCCAGCTCCCTTGCTGTTGCGGCATTCGTAAATTCCAGGGTTACTTCTCCCTGTTGCGCTTCTGTGATGGTCGGCATCCATGCCACCAAAAAGACAAAAATTAGAGCTGCTATTATTTTTTTCATCATGCTAAAGAGGTTTAAAGGATGGATTGAAAATACTTATACCAATCAGCTGAAATTCAATGAAAAATAAAAGCTGCTTTGGACGAAGTCCCTGTTAATATGTCCGAAAGCTTACCTATTTTTCCCAGTTGTATCATCCGGACATAGTATTTCAGTGCCAGTGATGTAGGTTTTTGCCGTCTGAACGACGGGTTCTCAGGCCTTCTGTTATTGAAGTACGATGGGTATTCAAGCCCATACTAGTAGCATATTTTTGAAAAAAGTGGTTCTGCCATTTATTTAGTAGGAATACTGTGTCTTATAAGGCTCAAAAATCTTTACCACACAGAGACACGGAGCTCACTGAGAATAGCACAGCGATAATATGATTAACAATATATTCGTACAGTTAGACCGATGTATCTATTTGTGTTAGTTATGTGACTATAGTACAAATTTTTTCGAATTACAGAATGTCCTGGGATACCCTTAAATCCTTTATAAAATTACTTTCAACTTTGCTATTCCAAATATTGGCTACCTACTTCATTAAATTGGTGGTAGTACCAAAAAAATAAGTTCATTGATTTTCTATTTCAGCTGCATTATGGGACCGTTTTACAAAAAGTATTTGCTACATATACAGCCGACTGGAGAAACATTTTTTGTAAATTTCAACCTGTATGGAAGCGTGTCCAAAGAAGTACATGCGTGATGAGAAAAAGAGTTCGGGTTGAAAAAAGCAAAAGTTATCCGATTTTCTAAAAATACAACTGCTTATTTAGAGGTGATTCGAAAATTGCAGTTTGCCAAAAAAGATAAGTTGCGGATACCTATACAGTCGGAAATCATAATCTCAAAAACGATAGATTTGCTAAAATCCTAGTGGGTACCTTCCATCATTAGGATGATCAGTGACTTGAACTATATGCCTATTGTATCATGTCAAATTATGTTCATCCGGTTATTAGACTAATTGATGAAATAGAAATAGAAAAGTCTTTTTACTTGCAACAAATCATTCAGTCAATCAAGCGATTTTCGGCAATGGAAAGCAATAAATTATTGGGCGCAATCGGAAGTCCTTTTAGGCAAAAGGAAAGCTATGATCGATTAATAAGTAATGCAAATTGCAGAGAATCACGGTGTATGTACTAAATAGCCCAATTAAAGCAGGGCTACATACCAAAGAGAGTGATTGGAAGTGGGCTTATATAATAGAGATTTAAAACAATATTTTGTAAAACCACTTTCTACGACGGCTTCTCAATTCGTCTATTGTTGATGGACAAGCGGTTTTGAATTCTTCCTTTGTTGTTGTGTCACTGACTTGATACCTGTCGTACTAAACAGTCGTTCTGATCCCGTCTACTATCCAGTCCGGCTGGATCAACTCGGCAAAAATATTTTAAACTCTGCACCTTCTTGCCTTGTAGCAATTCCCGCTACTGAAACCAATTCCAATGTGCCCCCATGGGCCTTGATAATATCGTAGCTCAGTGAAAGTCCAAGTCCGGTACCCTGTCCGGTTGGTTTGGTGGTGAAGAAGGGCTGGAATATCTTATCTCGAACTGGCTCCGGCACACCATTTCCGTTGTCGCTAATTCGGATTTCCACTGCATTGGTCAACCATTTAGTAGTCACATTTACTTGAGGGTGATAGGCATTATCAGCAGATTTTAATCGTTCATTGACTGCGTAAAAGGCATTATTGATCACGTTGAGCAAAACTCTACCAATTTCCTGAGGTATGATTTTTATCTTTTCGATATCCGGGTCCAGGTTGTGGCTGAAATTAGCGGCAAAATCAGTGTCCTTAGCTTTGATACCATGATAGGAAAGATTTAAGTATTGAAGGGTCAAGGCATTCAGATCGGTAAACTCTTTCTGGCCTGTACTGATTCGGCTATGCTGCAGCATATTCATGATGATACCGCTGGCGAGATGACCGTATTTATTGATCTTCCCAAGGTTAGATTTCACGTCATCAACTATCCCAAGTGCATTCTTGGTATCTCCCTTACTGAGTTCTTCCTGCATCTCATCGACAAGCTCCGCTGTAACTTCAGAAAAATTATTTACAAAATTTAAAGGATTCTGAATTTGATGGCCAATTCCAGCTGTCAGTTCACCTAAAGAGGCCATCTTTTCGGATTGGATCAGTTGGAGCTGGGTCAGCTTCAGTCGGCCAAGTGTATTTTCCAGTTCTTCGTTTTTACTCTTGATTTCAATATTTCTTTCCTTTAGAATAAGGTAAGCTTTATTCAGTTTGTTGCGGTTGCGATAGACTAAAAACAGAATAATCAAGAATGTAAACAAGCCTACGAAAGCCGTAATAGTAAGCCATTGTTGTCTTAGGGCGGCCTTTTCAAACTCCAATTTTTGTTTGGAAAACTCATACTCAGATGCAAGGCTGGTAGTCAGGCGTTGACCCAGGGCAGTATTGATACTATCATTATACATTTTGAAAAGCTTGTAATTATCCAAAGCCATCTCATAATTCCCCATGTCTTCGTTGATTTTTGCCAATAGCTCATTCGCATTTCGAAGCTGAGAAGTCTGCCCCATTTTCTCGGCTTGTTCTAATCCTCTAGCTCCGTAAGTCAAGGCATCTTCGAAATTTCCTTTTTTGTAAAACAGTTCTGCAAGCCCAATCAGCGAATGTGAATAAGGTACTCCGTATCCTTTTTCCTCAGCGATAGCAATGGATCGGCGATATAGATCTTCAGCTAATACTGTACTATCCATTGCTGTATAGATATCGGCCATCGTGCGTGCGGTCATTTCTATAAATTCCGGACTTTGGAGATCCAATGCATTGGTATAGCCTATCTTCAGATTTTCGAGGGCTGCCGACAGGTTATTCTGCTTGAGTTCTACATCACCAATATTGTTGTAGGCGAGAATCACACGACCCCGATTTCCGATATCTTCATAGATAGATAGCATCTCTCGGTAATTGGCTTTGGCCTCTTCGTATTTTTCCTGCTCGAAGTAGATTAAGGCAACATTGTTTAATGCCGCTGCTTTCACATTTAAATTACCGGTGGTTTCAGCCCCTTTGATGGCGTCAAAAAAATTGTGCAAAGCCTCTGTATAATTTCCAAGATTGTAGTAGACCAATCCAATATTATTCAATATTCCCGGGACCAAAGCCTCATCGGAGAGTTCCTTTGCAATAGTCATCGAGTTGGTATAATAGGCGATTGACTCTACGAATTCACCCTTATTTTGAAGTGCATTTCCGTAAATTTTCAAGGCTTCGGATTCACCCTTCCTATAGTTAGCGTCTCGGCATCGCAAGATTTGCTGATCAAGAAATAAGATGGCGCTGTCTGGATTACTCTCCGCAAGCATAAAGCCCAGCTCATTAGCCTTGTTGAGATACATGGTATCCGTTTCATATCCTGTCTTGTCAGCAAGGATTTTAAGTTCAGTTTTCAGACTTTCAATTGTCTGTGCTTCTACCATTCCTGGAAGATGAAATACAAAAGCAAGCAAAAAAATCAAAAGCACCCTGAATCCAATTGGATGAACTATAAAAAACCATTTCATAAATACACCTTAGTAAACTGATTGATCGCCCGCTTTTTACGAGATTAAACTTTCGAATATAAAAATTTGGATTTTTGACTTAAAAAACTACCTTTATTTTATATTATTTGTATTTTAATCTGAAATCATGAAAAGAAATTGCGAAACAACCCCTAATTTTTGGTTCTTATTTTTTGTTACAGAAATAGAATCAAGCCAAGTATCAGGTATTCCAATATCCATTGATACGGACGATGACCTAATCACTACCATCTCCCTAAGCGAAGATGAAAATCTAGATCAGAGTGACTCCTCAGAAAGTGCCGATGATGGAAGTGAGGACTCTTCAGAGAATCTGGTAGATCCTGCTCGAACCAGAGGAGGAGATCCTGCTCGAACCAGAGTAGTGGATCCAGCCAGAACTAGAGTAGTAGATCCTGCCCGAACA
>Ga0306870_1000314_pt1 | contig 11667 bp, 10 predicted proteins | sample AntRauMeHopE1496_FD_190435 | JGI IMG/M metagenome (GOLD analysis project Ga0306870, IMG submission 190435) | Saline lake microbial communities from Rauer Islands, Antarctica - Metagenome Hop E1 #496 (v2) (version 2) | ecosystem: Environmental > Aquatic > Non-marine Saline and Alkaline > Saline ... | reverse complement strand
ATCATATGGTGACTGTCATGCGCCACGGTGGAGGCCATGGCCATGGCACCGGTATAGCCAAAGCCAGAGACCAGCGCATTGACCACGCCCCCCGTGGCACGGTGCCGCTCGACCAATGCGATCTGACAGACATCGCCGTGGGCGGTCACCCGGCCATTGGTGACCGGCAGCTCGAATTGCAGCGCCTTCGTCGGCGCCTGGTTCTCGACCACGCCGATGACATTTGCGGTCACGGCATTGGCCCCCTCTGGCGCGGGAATGGCGAAATCCTCCGCGACCAGATCGCGGGCCATGTTGACCGTGCTGCGCGCAGGGGCCGGCCAGTCCAGATGCGGGCACTCCACCAGACAGACACCGTCCTGCGCCACGATCCGACCACGGGCAATAACAGTCTCTATCTTCAGGGTTTTGAGGTCCGGCGTTAGGATCACATCCGCCCGCCTGCCCGGCGTCAGCGATCCGATCTCCCGCTCCAGCCCGAAATGGGTGGCGGTGTTGATCGTGGCCATCTGCAGCGCCACCAAGGGGTCACAGCCGCAGGCTATCGCATGGCGCACGACACGGTTCATGTGCCCCTCATTCACCAGCGTGCCCGCATGACAATCATCGGTGCACAGGATCATGTTGCGGCTGTCCAAGCCCCGCTCCGTGATCGCGGTGATCTGGCTCTCTACATCGTACCATGCGGATCCGAGCCGGATCATCGCCCGCATCCCCTGCCGCATCCGCGCGATGGCATCCGCCTCGCAGGTTCCCTCATGATCATCCGCAGGACCGCCCGCCACATAGGCGGCAAAGGCAGGCCCAAGATCGGGCGCGGCATAATGCCCGCCTACGGTTTTACCCGCTGCTTGCGTCGCCGCTATCTCGGCCAGCATCTGGGGATCGGCACCTATCACACCGGGAAAGTTCATCATCTCGCCCAGGCCGATGATGCCGGGCCAGGTCATCGCCTCGGCCACATCTTCGGCGCTGATGGCAAAGCCTGTCGTCTCCATCCCCGGGGCGCTGGGCGCGCAGGACGGCATCTGGGTAAAGATATTGACCGGCTGCAACAAAGCTTCATCATGCATCATCCGCACCCCCGCGAGGCCCAGCACATTCGCGATCTCATGCGGATCGGTGAACATGCTGGTGGTGCCATGGGGGATCACCGCACGGGCAAATTCGGCGGGGGTCAGCATGCCGCTCTCGATGTGCATGTGCCCGTCACACAGACCGGGGATCATGTAGCGGCCTTGCGCCTCGATGATCTGCGTGTCCGGCCCGGTGCAATGCGCGGCACTGGGCCCGACAAAGGCGATCCGGCCCCGTACAATGGCGATGTCATGATCCGGCAGCGCTTCTCGGGTGTGGACATTGACCCATTTGCCGCCTTTGATCACCGTATCCGCAGGGCTGCGCCCGGCTGCAACGGTGATCAGATCGGCGGCCACATCGGGCCATGAGGGGAAAGGAGCTTGCGTCATGATGCAACATTCCACAGGGTGCGAACAGGTTCAAGCGGGAGCAGGCGGAATGGAGTATGACACAGCAGGACCGGCAGAATTCGGAGCGGGCCTGCGCGGTCTGGGCCTGAACCTGCTGGTGCGCGATGTTCCCGCTCAGGTCGCCTTTTTAGAGACTGTTTTTGAAATGAAATCTCACCAGCCCACAGCCGGTTTTGCGATCATGCGCTACGGCGCGCAGGTGTTTCAGCTGCACAGCGACGGCACTTATCACAGCAATCCGCTGCTTGGCCTGCTGCCCCCGACCCCGCCGCGCGGCGCCGGGATCGAGATCCGTCTCTATGACAGTGATCCGGATGTGGCCTGCGTCCTCGCATTGCACGCAGGGTCCACGGTCCTGCAGGCAGCGACAGACAAACCGCACGGCCTGCGAGAGGCCTATATCTTGTGCGAAAACGGATACGCATGGGTGCCCAGCCGCCCCATCCAGCAGGAGAAGATGACATGAAACCCAACATGGACCACTGGCAAGAACGTGTGGATCTGGCCGCCGCCTTCCGCTGGACAGCCCGCCTCGACATGCACGAGGGGGTCGCAAACCATTTCTCGCTGGCCGTGAACGACAGCGGCAGCCAGTTCCTGATGAACCCCAATCAGGTGCATTTCAGCCGCATCAAGGCCTCTGATCTGCTGCTGATCGACGCCGATGACCCCGAGACTTACCGGGGCCCGAACGCCCCCGATCCTACCGCATGGGGCCTGCACGGCGGTGTCCATGCCGCCTGCGCCCATGCCCGTTGCGTGATGCACGTGCATTCGATCTTTGCCACCGTGCTGGCCAGCCTGCAGGACAGCCGCCTGCCGCCCATCGACCAGAACTGCTGTACCTTCTTCAACCGCGTCGTGATCGACGAGGATTATGGCGGGCTGGCCTTCGAGGATGAAGGCACGCGCTGTGCGGCATTGCTGACCGACCCCAAACAAAAGGTCATGGTCATGGGCAGCCACGGGGTGCTGATCATCGGCGATACCGTGGCCGATACCTTCAACCGGCTGTATTATTTCGAGCGCGCGGCAGAGACCTATATCCGCGCCCTGCAAACCGGCCTGCCCCTGCGCCGCATTCCCGACGACATCGCGGAAAAGACCGCCCAACAGCTCGAGGCCTACCCCGAGCAGGACCAGCGCCATCTGGCAGAGTTGAAAGCGATCCTCGATTCAGAGACCTCGGACTACGCAGGCTGACAAGGAAACAAACATGATTTACGGGCTGACAGAAGAACACGGCATGATCGCGGACACGGTACGCTCCTTTGTGGAAAAAGAGATCTATCCGCATGAGCAAATGGTCGAGCGGACCGGCGAAGTGCCCCATGAGATCGCGCAGGAGATCAAACGCAAAACCATCGAGCTGGGGTTTTACGCCTGCAACTTTCCTGAAAGTGTTGGCTGCGCAGGTCTCAACCACGTCGAATTCGCGCTGGTGGAGCGGGAGCTGGGGCGCGGCTCCATGGCGCTCAACCATTTCTTCGGGCGGCCCCAGAACATCCTGATGGCCTGCGCAGGCGAGCAGATCGAGCGCTATCTGATGCCCGCCGTGCGTGGCGAGCGGATGGATGCCCTCGCCATGACAGAGCCGGGCGCCGGTTCCGACATTCGCGGCATGAAATGCGCGGCTGTGCGCGATGGCGGCGATTGGGTGGTGAACGGCACAAAACACTTCATCTCCGGCGCGGATCATGCCGATTTCATCATCGTGTTCATCGCGACGGGCGAGGACCAGACCCCCAAAGGCCCGAAAAAGCGCATCACAGCCTTTCTGGTAGATCGTGGCACCCCCGGCTTCACCATCCGCGACGGCTATAAATCCGTGAGCCACCGCGGCTACAAGAACATGATCCTCGAGTTCGATGACTGCCGCCTGCCGGATGCGCAGGTGCTTGGCGAGGTCGACAGCGGGTTCGACGTGATGAACGCTTGGCTCTATGCCACCCGGATCACCGTCGCCACGATGAGCGTGGGCCGCGCACGGCGGGTGTTCGACTATGCACTGGGCTACGCGGCAGAGCGTGAACAATTCGGGCAGAAGATCGGCAAGTTCCAAGGCGTCTCCTTCCAGCTGGCCGATATGATCACCGAAATTGATGCCGCCGATCTGCTGACGCTGGCAGCTGCGGACAGGCTGGATAAAGGGCTACCTGCCAACCGCGAAATCGCGAGCGCGAAGCTCTATGCCAGCGAAATGCTGGCGCGGGTGACGGATGCGGCAATTCAGATCCATGGCGGCATGGGTCTGATGGACGACTATCCGCTGGAGCGGTTCTGGCGCGATGCACGGGTCGAACGGATCTGGGACGGAACCTCGGAAATTCAGCGCCACATCATCAGCCGCGAGATGCTGCGCGTGCTCGGAGCCTGAGAGATGCCGCCCTGCGCGGCCAAGGCGGGCACCAGCCCCAAGCCTCAAGCGCCGCGCGCGCTCAGCTGCTGATCCGGGCCGCCTGCCCGACACGCAAACATGTCCCGTCGGTTCCACATAAACACAGCACTTCCTTCACAGTTCAGAGAGCGCCGTCGCTTCGCGGATCGCCTCATGCGCAACAATGGCTTTGAAGTCCGGGGCATGGTTCTTTCGCGTTGGTATCCCTGATTTCCTCCGCATCAGGATATCCATTTTAACGAATGATCCTGAAGCCCGCGACCAGATTGGGCCGCTGAAGACGACACGCGCCGACACCACAACCCATTCATAGTGATCCGCAGGAGCTGTGCTGCCTTCGGCGCTCCAAGGATTTCCGCCCCACGAATTTGCATAGAGTGGTACAGGTTCGGATCGCAGTCTGTAATTTCGCAGATAACCGCCGCACGGATAACGGCACTCTGGCGCACATAGTTGTGTCTAACGCGATGGACGCGCCTGTGTCCCGTAACTGGAAAGGGTATTGGCAGCGGGCGGCATAGGAAAAGGGGGCCGAAGCCCCCTAATCCTTAAATCCGAACATCGGCAAATTTCTTGCCAGTATTGATCTCGCTGATACGGCCACCGTTAACGTCAAAGTCAGCGGCGATACGACTTTGCATATCCCCCTTTTTTAAACGTTCTTTGATGACTTTAGCATCTTCCGCAGTCAGTTTTTTGCTTGGTCGTCTGTTGTCATTTCGCATAGCAACTCCATAAATTTGGAGCCGTCACAGGACTTGACATGAAAGATAACATATGGACATATCGTCCGTGCAAATGCAGTCTTTCGCCCTGTAACGGCGTTGGATTTTAGCCACGAAGCCCTGCAAGGCTTCGTGGCTTTCTACTTTTAGAATCGTCTCAACAACATAGCAAGACTTATTCGCCATGAGGTGCGCCAAACAGCCCCGTACAGGCCCACCTCTGCATTTTAGCACCACGGGTAGCCAAATAATTAAAAGGGCATTATAGGCCCGATTTCACAGGGCGGATCGCGCGTTCTGCAATTGTCCACAAGCACCCATCTGGCCCAAAGTCCTGCACCACATGCCCGTCTCTCTGCGCCCGCTGGAGCGCGTCACGCACCCGCTTAAGCACATCAACCCGTAGCGCGTCGTCAGCATCCCAGCCCTTCGCATCAATGATCTGCGCAGCGATTGCCGTATCATCCGCAGGGGCGTACCGTAGCATCTTGATAATCGTCAGCTTGAGTTCGTTGCGCGCAAACATCTGTTTCTACTTCCCACGCGGTGCAATGCCCTTGGGGTCGTCCTCATAGCCGCACAGCACCAGCGCGCGGTCTATGGCGTCCAGATCAGCCTTGAGCGTGTCAGCGGCCTTCATAGCGACCTTGTGCTGGCCTGCTATCTCGCCGCGTTTCTTGATTAGTCCAAAGATTGTATGTTCCATGCGAGGAATCTAGCTGATATCTTTGGATAATACTTGGTGCGTTTGATACATAAGGCCGTGAATTGAAACCTTGCGCGCCTTCCTCCTGAACCAAGCCTGAAAACGCGCCAGAAAGGCAGGGACGATTCGACCAGAAAAGGTGCCTCTGGATCAGAAGTCTCAAGCGAGGTCATCAAAGCCCGATATATTAGCGCCTAGGCCCAGCACACCACCAGCGCACCACCAGCGCCGCAGCAAGCCTGCAGCATAGGCGTTCCCGCGCCCACGCCGCCCTTTTCGAGGCCGCAAGCCACGCCGGGGCGCAATGCGAGTCGTGAATGTCGGCAGAACGCGCGGCTCGAAGGCCCCGGATGTGCCCATTGACCTCACCGGACGGGTTGGGTTCTTTTCAGAGGAACCCTGCTGAGGCGAATGGCCGTAGTCATTAGAGCAGATGTGTGACACAAATGTCTGACACTCCGGAGTTGAAACAAGCCAAATCCATGATTTCAAAGCGATATCCCGGCCTTCCGTGGCTTGCCGCTCCCGCCGGAGGCATTCATCTTTCTTTGGGAAAGCCATCCCATGCAGCGTGACCTTTCGCGGTTGTTGCGGCCGCGCTCTATTGCGGTGATTGGGGGCGGTGCGTGGTGCGCGCAGATCGTGCGGCAAACGCGCCGGATGAATTTTGGCGGGCGCATCGATGTGGTCCATCCGCGCGGCGACATGATCGAGGGGGTGCAGGCTGTGGCCTCTCTGGAGGCGCTCGGAGCAATCCCCGATGCGGTTTTCGTGGGGGTGAACAGGCACGCTACGATTGATGTCGTGCGGGCGTTGTCTGCGATGGGTGCAGGCGGGGCAGTCTGTTTCGCCTCCGGCTTTTCCGAGGCAGCGGCGGAGGACGGGCGCGGTGCCGATCTGCAGGCGCAGCTGGTGGAGGCGGCAGGAAGCATGCCAGTGCTTGGCCCGAATTGCTACGGGTTCATCAACGCGCTGGACGGAGCGCTGCTCTGGCCGGACCAGCATGGGTGTGTGGCGGTGGAGCGTGGTGTCGCGATCCTGACGCAATCGTCCAACATTGCGATCAACCTGTCGATGCAGCTGCGCGGCGTTCCCCTTGCCTATGTGGTGGCCTGCGGAAACATGGCGCAGACCTCGCAGGCGCAAATTGCGCTGGAGCTGCTGGACGATCCGCGCGTGACCGTGATCGGGCTGCACATCGAGGGGTTTGGTGATCTGGCGCAATGGCATGCGCTGGCGATCAAGGCACAGGCGCGCGGCGTGCCGCTGGTGGCGCTGAAGGTCGGCCGTTCCGATCAGGCGCAGCGGGCCACCGTGTCGCATACGGCGTCCCTGGCGGGCAGTGATGCGGGGGCTTCGGCACTGCTGGCGCGTCTGGGGATCGGGCGTGTGTCGGATTTACCGACGTTTCTGGAGACACTGAAACTCTTGCATATGGTCGGGCCGTTGCAGGCGCGCACGCTGTCGTCGATCAGCTGTTCGGGGGGTGAGGCCAGTCTGGCTGCGGATACGGCTGTGGGGTCGGGCCTCGCGTTTCCCGCACTGACAGGGGCGCAGCGGGGCGCGCTGGAACGCGCATTGGGGCCGATGGTGGCACTGGCCAACCCACTGGATTACAACACCTATGTCTGGCGGGACGTGGAGAAGATGACAGCGGCGTGGTTGCCGATGACGGCGGATCACATCGGTCTGACGCTGATCATCGTTGATTACCCCCATACCGACGCGAGCGACTGGATCTGTGCGACGCAGGCGGCGCTGGCGGTGAGGGCGCGCAGCGGACGGCCTGTTGCGGTGGTGGCGACGCTGCCGGAGCTGATGCCGCCGGATGTCATCGCTGCGCTGATGGCGGGCGGCGTTGTGCCGATCAGTGGCCTGCGTGAGGCGATCGCGGCGGCGGCTGTTGCAGCGACACTGCAGCTGCCTGAGCCGGCCATGGTGCTGCTGCCGGGCCCGGAGCGGGAGGTGGGGCTGGTGGACGAAGGCGTGGCCAAGGCCGCACTCGCGCAGTTCGGCCTGTCGGTGCCGCAGGGCGCGCAGGTCGCGGACAAGAGCGCGCTGGCAGAGGTGGCGGGGCGGATGCGGGGGCCGCTCGTGCTCAAGGTGACGGGTCTGGCGCATAAGTCGGAGGCAGGTGGCGTGCGGCTGGGGCTGGCGTCGGGCGAGGTGCTGGCCGCCGCACTGCAGATGCCGGAGGGCAGCTATCTGCTGGAGCAGATGGTGCAGGGCGCTGTGGCGGAGGTGTTGATCGGGGTGGTCCGCGATCCGGCCCATGGCTTTGTGCTGACGCTGGGCGCGGGGGGCATCCTGACAGAGCTTTGGCAGGACAGCGTATCGCTGCTGGTGCCTGCGCGCGCGCAAACAGTGGAGGGCGCGCTGTGCTCCTTGCGGATCTGGCCGATGATCGCGGGCTACCGGGGCAAGCCTGCCGCCGATCTGGACGCGATTGTTGCTGCGGTCATGGCGGTGCAGGCCTATGTGGTTGCCCATGCCGACCGGATCAGCGAGCTTGAGATCAACCCGCTGATCTGTACACCCGATGCGGCGGTTGCCGTTGATGCGCTGCTGCGCCAAGCCTCAAGGAGAGACGCACATGGATCCGATCAAGACCCGCCGTGAGGGCAGTATTCTGGAGGTCACGCTGGACCGGCCCAAGGCCAATGCCATTGATCTGGTGACCTCGCGCCGCATGGGTGAGGTGTTTGCCGGGTTCCGCGATGATCCGGCGTTGCGGGTGGCGATCATCACCGGGGGCGGAGACAAGTTCTTTTGCCCCGGCTGGGATCTCAAGGCGGCGGCGGATGGAGATGCGGTGGACGGCGATTACGGGGTGGGCGGTTTTGGCGGGCTGCAGGAATTACCGGGGCTGAACAAGCCGGTGATTGCCGCCGTGAACGGCATCTGCTGCGGCGGCGGGCTGGAGCTGGCCCTGAGCGCCGATATGATCCTTGCCGCCGATCACGCGACTTTTGCGCTGCCCGAGATCCGCTCCGGCACGGTGGCGGATGCAGCGAGTGTCAAGCTGCCCAAGCGGATCCCCTACCATATCGCGATGGAGTTGCTGCTGACGGGCCGCTGGTTTGATGCGGCGGAGGGCAAAGGCTGGGGCCTGATCAACGAGGTGGTGCCAGCGGATCAGTTGATGGACCGCGCATGGGCGCTGGCGCGGCTCCTGGCCTCCGGTCCGCCGCTGGTCTATGCCGCGATCAAGGAGATCGTGCGCGATGCGGAGGACGCAAAGTTCAGCGATGCGATGAACCGGATCACCAAGCGGCAGCTGCGCAGCGTCGATGCGCTCTATGCCTCCGACGATCAAAAGGAGGGCGCGCGCGCCTTTGCGGAAAAGCGCGATCCGGTCTGGACGGGTAAATAGGGTATTGTGGTAAATAGGGCATTTGCCAATCTCTTGCGCGCCGGGTTATCTGGGCGCACCCCGACCCAAGCCAGAGGCGCGCCTGTCCGATGAACATTCTATTCGTCCACCAGAACATGCCCGGCCAATACCGCGAGCTGGTGCAATGGCTGGCGCAGCAAGGCGGGCACCGGATCTATTTTCTGACGCAGCGCAAGAATGCCCCGAGGATCGAGGGCGTCGAGACGCGGATCTACCCGCCACACCACACCCCGAAAAAAGACGCCTACGGGCTGAGCAAGGTCTGGGAAGAAGCCACCGGTGCCGGCTTTGGTGCCGTGATGGCCGCCCGGCGTATTGAGCGCGATGAGGGCTTCAAGCCTGACATTATCGTGGGGCATGTGGGCTGGGGGGAGCTTACATTTTTCAAACAGCTCTGGCCGGATGTGCCGATTGTGGGGTTTTTCGAATATTACTACCGGCTGCACGGCGGCCCGGTGAATTTCGACCCCGAAGAGCCGGTGAGCGAGCATGCGCCCTTTCTGCTGGCTGCGCGCAATGCGGTGCCCAATGCGAATTTCACCAGCGTTGATCTGGGCCTCAGCCCCACCCGCTGGCAGCGCGACTGCTTCCCGCCCGAGATGCACAGCAAGATCTACGTCTGTCACGACGGGATCCGCACTGACAAGCTGGTGCCGGACCCGCGCGCGCAGCTGAAGCTGGGTCGGATCGAGACGCCGGTCAGGCGCGGCGACGAGATCGTGACTTATATGGCCCGAAATCTCGAGCGGATGCGCGGCTTTCACCAGTTCATGCGCGCGCTGCCCGATATTCTGGAGGCGCGGCCCAATGCGCGGGTGCTGGTGATCGGCGGCAATGAGGTGTCCTACGGAGCCAAGAGCAAAGCCGAAGGTGGTCTGCGCGGCGAGATGGAAGCCGAGGTGGGCAACCGCGTCGATTGGAGCCGGGTGCACTTTCTCGGGCAGGTGCCCTACGCCGACTATCAGAAGATCATCCAGATCAGCCGGTGCCACATCTACATGACGATGCCTTTCGTCCTGTCATGGTCGCTGCTGGAGGCGATGTCGATGGAAGCCACCATTGTGGCGTCTGACGTGGCACCGGTCCGTGAGGCGATGACCCATGGCAAGACGGGTCTGCTGGTGGATTTCCTCGACCCGGCGGCGCTGGCGCGGCAGGTGGTGCAGGTGCTGGAGCGGCCGCAGGATTTCGCCCATCTGGGACCAGCCGCGCGCCGTCATGTGATCGCGGAATATGATTTTCTGACAAAATGCCTGCCGGAGCATATCGCGCGGATGAACACTCTGCTGCCGCCAGACCGAAAGATCACCCTGCCTGCCTGAGACCGCCTTGGCCTAGTTATTGTTAGCCACGTTGATCACACCGAAGGCCGATCCGACAATGCCCATGATGACATTCACGCTCGACAGCGGGCTTTCGGTGGCGAGCACGAGATCACCGGAGTGAAGGAAGAAATTCCGCGCCGAGAACAGCCCATCCGAGGTTGTCAGATCAATGGTGAACACGACACGCTGATGGCGCGGCCCGCGCTGTCCCGCAGCAAGCGCGGAGGCAGGATATTCGCGCAACACCAGCACGCCTTTTGGATTGGCGCGCCCGTCGTTGACGCCCCCGATGATCGCCAGCGCATCCAGCGCGGAGACCTGGTCACGGTTGAAATCGAACTGACTCTCGCTGCCGGCAGCGCCAAGCGAGAGGAAGTAGCGACGATCGGACTCCACGATGATCTTATCGCCCCCCTGCAAGCGGGTGTCGCGGGCGGGATCCTCAAAAAGGGCCCGCAGTGATGTCCGGTAGGTCGTCTGGCCGCGGACCAGCTTCACCTGCGGATTGGTCAGCGTCTCGTTCACCCCGCCCGCAGCGGAGATGGCCGCCAGCACGGAGAAATCCTGATCCGGCAGGACGACATTGCCGGCAGACCGCACGCCGCTGACCATATCGACGGAATTTTCACGCCCTTCCGACATTGCCAGTTGGACCTGTGCACCGGGTGCCACGGCTTCAAGCTGGTTCTGCAGCAACTGGCGGGCGCTGTCCGGGGTCCGGTCAGCCACGCGAATGGACCCTACATAAGGCAAAAACACCGAACCACTGTCAGAGACCCGCAGATTGGACAGATCGACATTACGCTGTCCCGGACTCATCAGCAGGGAATTTTCCGCGCTGTCCCAGATCACGATGTTGAGCGTGTCACCGGCGCGGATGATCTGCGCGGCCGATCCGCTGCTGTGGCCCAGCCAGCCATACTGGCGCTCGCCGGTGGTGGGCCATGCGGTCAGGGACGGCAAAAACGCACGCGAGACCGGATAGACGGCGAAATCCGCCTCCGGCTGATCGGCGCCTCTGGTGATCTCGGCCTGAATGGCGGCACCGCGTGGCAGCGAGGCACAGGCGGCAAGCGACAGGCCGAGCACGATCCACAGGATGTATCTGCTTGTCTTGACCGCTGAAATCACTGCCTGTTCCTTGCCTTGAGGCCTGTCGGGCCGGTCTTTCAATCGGGGTCGTAGAGGCCGAAATTGCCCTTACGCAGAATACTGCATGGGCCTGCGAGGTCAATCGAATAGGCATATCTGGCGGCAATTGACCGCCTGAGACACAAGGCATATGACCGAAGTGCCGCCTGTCCGGGAGAGCACGGCCCGATGCCATACGGGCACGTGAGTCCACTGCGGCAGATGCGCCACAACCGCGCTTGCACGCAACACCCTCAACCGGTGCCCGCATTCAGGTCTGGACAGCGCCGCCCGCAAACGGTTCTACACCCCCAAGTGCTGTGACCGCACAGGAGCATTCCGGCCATGACGTGGCGCAAACGCATCTTTGATTTGTTCTTTGCCAGCCTGCTGGTGGTGATACTCGGCCCGGTGATTCTGGGCCTTGTTCTTTATGTCTATGTCCGGCAGGGCCGCCCGCTGTTTTACGTGGCGGAACGGATGAAGACGCCAGAGCAG
>Ga0306870_1000313_pt1 | contig 11668 bp, 11 predicted proteins | sample AntRauMeHopE1496_FD_190435 | JGI IMG/M metagenome (GOLD analysis project Ga0306870, IMG submission 190435) | Saline lake microbial communities from Rauer Islands, Antarctica - Metagenome Hop E1 #496 (v2) (version 2) | ecosystem: Environmental > Aquatic > Non-marine Saline and Alkaline > Saline ... | reverse complement strand
GCACCACGTGCTGCGATCTGGTGAATGACCGGCAAGACGTTTGCCGCATGCTGATCGGCCTTCCTTGCGTTGCGCTCTGCCCCTTTGCGGGCCGCGTGATGCTGTTCCCCTGCCCTTCCCGGTATGGACCAGCCCAACGCCACACCACGGGCCTTAGCCGCTGCCAGCGCCGCGCGGGTGCGATCTGAAATGGCTTGGGCCTCATGCTCTGCAACAGCCGCCATGACGTGCAACAGGAAGCGGTTAGCCTCTGGCATATCCGCCGCCGCGATCTCGACCCCTGCCTCTAGCAGATTGGCTATGAAGGCCACGTTGCGGGCGAGGCGGTCAAGTTTGGCGATCAGAAGAACCGCGCCGATCCGCTTGGCCTCTGCCAAGGCGCGGGCGAGCTGCGGGCGGTCATTCTTCTTGCCGCTTTCGACCTCGACAAATTCCGCCGCAATCTCGCCCTTGCCCGTGACGTGATCCAACACCGCCTTGCGCTGCGCTTCCAGGCCAAGGCCGCTCTGGCCCTGACGTTCTGTTGATACGCGAAGGTAGATAACGAATTTCATGGTGCGGCCCTTTCAACCTCAACATTCCTCAACAGTTTCAGGTTTTTTCAGGTGTATAACCACCCTACGTCCGTTGTGTCTTTATACACATATGCGTATTTACGTATTTCCGCAAGTATGCGTATGTGAATTTATGCGTTTGCGTGTTGGCGCATTTGCGATAGCCTCAAAGAAAAGGGGGAGCTTGATGTTTTTCACAAAGGCTGGACGGGTCGTTGCATGGCTGGCGCTCACGTTTGGGATTGCGCGGATTGCCATAGCCTTGATCGTCATTCAATCAGGCGACCCTAGCCTTGTGCCCCGCTATCTTGGTAGCGGGACTACTGGCCAAGCCATAGATCAAGGCTTTTATGTTTTGATCTTCGGAATTGTCCTTGGTGTTTTGACAGATATTAGCCGATCTCTGGCCAACAAAAGCCAAGACCAGCCATGAAAACGATAGTCATAGCCGCCCAGAAAGGCGGGGCCGGGAAAACCACCCTCGCCCGCAACCTTGCCGTTGCCGCCTCGCAGGATGGCCGCGACGTCCTTTGCCTCGATCTCGACCCGCAAGGCTCACTGCGCGCCTGGTGGGAATGCCGGGATGCTGACGCGCCATCAATGCTGGACCGCGACCCCGCGCCGGATGTTCTCAGGGCCACCCTGAACGCTGCACAGGCGCAATTTGATCTGTGCATTATCGACACGCCGCCAGCCGCGCCTGAGTGGCTGGCCGAGGCGTTAGGGGCTGCTGATCTGGTATTGATCCCGGTTCGACCCTCGCCCGACGATCTGCGCGCCGTGGGCGCAACGCTTGCCGCTGTTAATGCTGCCCGCGTCCCGTTCGCCTTTGCCCTGTCACAGACCCCCCGCGCCAAAATCACCGACGAAGCCGCCCGCGTCCTGGCGCAACATGGCCGTGTCGCGCCGGTCAATATCGCGCAACGGGTCAGCTATGCGGAAACCGGGGCAACGGGGCAGGGTGTCACCGAAACAACCGACGACAAGGCGGGGGCCGAGATTGCCGCTGTCTGGGACTACGTGAAGGGATTACTCGATGGTTAGGAAATCGCTGTCGCTTGACGGGATGCTCAACACACAGACCCGCCCGATAGATACCGGCATACCGCAACGCGGGGCAGGGCTTCAGCCGCCCAGCAAGCCCGCAGCAAAAGCACCCAAGAAGCGTGAAGGGGAAAAGCGGCTGACGCTCGCCCTCGATGGCGAAACCTATCGCCGCCTGCGGATGCACGCCGCCGAAACCGATCAGACGCACCAGGACATTCTGGAAACTGCCCTTGCGGAATACCTTAATCGCGCAAATGCGTAATTATGCGTTTGCGTAAATCCTCTTAATGAAAGTTGATCGGTGTCTATGACTGAGTTTCAAAGCTCTTTTATTTCCAAGACTTTCCTTCGCTCCGTCTGGTCGCACGAGTATGAGACCTTCAAGGACAGCGCCGAAGAGGCGGCACTGCTTGACCGCTTGCATCGTTGGGCAAATCGGGGCGCGCAGAACGAGCGCGCAGCACAGTCTGCTTTGATGGACGTGTTTTTTGGCGCAACTTGGGGTTATGTTCAGGCGGGGCAAGTGGGCGCTGATGATCACTACACCCTACACCCAGCCTTCCCGGTCGCCGGGGCTGGCCAGCGGGGCGGCATGGGTGAGGCCGATGCAGCTCTTGGGTTTTTCCAGCCTATACAACAAAATCCGATCCCTCAGGTGCTGGTCGAGTTCAAAGACATTAAGAGCGCCCTTGATGCCCCACAGCGGCGCAAGGGCAACTCTCGCTCACCCGTAAAGCAAGGGCTCGACTACCTGTTCTGCGCGCGCAAGGGTATGTTCGGCTATGAACCAATCATACCTACATGGGCCATCATCACCGACATGAACGAGTTCCGGCTCTATTGGGCCGACAGGGGCGAACGCCAGTTCATCAGCTTCACCATTAGCCAAAACTTGCTGCAACGCGGTGAACAAGGGGCGAACCTACTAGGCGATGATGAAGCAGCGCGCTTCGACCGTTTCCTCTTCACGCGCCTGTTCCACCGCGACACGCTGATCGTCCGGGGCACAAGCGGGCAGGCGGCACTGCTAACGCTGATCAAGCAGCAGCGCTTTCGCCAAAGCACGTTGGAAAAGCGGTTCTATGACGAGTATCGCGGCTACCGCGAACACCTTTACCGCAACCTTTTGGCCCACAATGGACCGGACACTGACCGCTTCCCCAGCACCAGGGGCAAGCTGGTGCGCCTCGCGCAAAAGCTGCTCGACCGCGCGATCTTTGTCTTTTTCTGCGAGGACATGGGTCGCGTGCTTGGTTTCCCGCCGCAACTGCTGCGCGATCATCTGATCCGGCAAGGAGATGATCCGTTCTTTGATCCACAGGGCGTCGAAATCTGGCAATGGCTGCGCCGCCTGTTCACGGCCATGAACGAAGGCCGCGCCTTTGGCGATCACCAGATTAACCAGTTCAACGGGGGACTGTTTGCATCCGACCCCGAGCTGGAATGCCTACACATCCCCAACAGCGTCTTTTGCGAACGCGGACAAGGGCAGAACGAGGCATCGCTTGCGGGCAACAAGCTGACGCTGCTCTACCTGTCGGCCAATTACAACTATGCGTCGGGCTGGGCGGCGGGCAACCGCGATCAAAACGCTCCCGCCGCGAAACGCGACCCAGAACGCGCTATAGGGCTTTATACGCTGGGTAGGATCTTCGAACAGTCCATCACCGAACTGGAGATCCTTGAAGCCGAGGCCGACGAGCGTGTTTCGCTGAACAAGGAAAGCAAGCGCAAGCGGGACGGTGTTTTCTACACTCCTGAATGGGTGGTGGAACGGATCGTTGATGAAACTGTGGGCCGTCGCATGGCTGACATGAAGGTTGCTTGTGGCTGGCCGGATCAAGGGCAGGACCGTCTGCCTACCCTTGAGGCCATCGAAGCCTATGAAGCAGCTCTGCGCGACATCGCCATCGTTGATCCAGCCTGTGGATCGGGCGCGTTCCTTATCACCGCGCTGGCCTATCTTCTGGATGAGTGGAAAATCGTGCGCGAGCTGCGCCGCCAGCATGGCCAGCGCATGGCCGATGAAAACTGGAGCGATGCGGCCATCCGCGAAATCTTGCGGCGCAACCTCTATGGCGTGGATATCAACCCTGCCTCGGTCGAGATCACCAAGCTGGCGCTTTGGCTGCATACTGCAAAGGCCGACCGCCCTCTATCGTCGCTTGATGACCATATTCTTGATGGTAACAGTCTGATCGGACCAGAGTTCTATGCAGGCAATTTGGCCCCGTATAGCGACGAAGAGCAAGAGCGGATCAACGCCTTTGACTGGCAGGCTGCTTTCCCCGAAGTCTTTGCGCGCGGCGGGTTTGATTGTGTGGTGGGCAACCCGCCTTATGTGAAACTCCAGAATTTCCGCAAGGTCCATGCCGACATGGCTGCGCATCTGATGCGAGCGCCTGCCGATGGCGGGGCATATCACAGCACACAGACGGGCAACTTCGACCTCTACCTTCCCTTTATCGAAAAGGGCATCACCCTGCTGAACGACGATGGGCGCTTGGGCTACATTGCTCCCTCGGTCTGGATCATGAACGAATATGGTGCGGGCCTGCGAGGACAGGTCGAGGCAGGGCGGCACCTTTGGGGCTGGATCGACTTTGGCGCGCACCAGATTTTTGACGAGGCCACAGTCTATACCGCCCTGCAATTTTTTTCGCGCCGCGCGAATGATGCGGTGTCCGTTGTGCCCGCGCCGATTGGCGTGATTGCCGAAAGCCCGTGGACGGCAGAGAATATCCACTTGCCCTATGCTCGTGTTGGCTTCGGCGACCGCTGGTTATTGGTGACAGGGGCCGAGCGGGATTTGATCGACAAGCTGGGGCAGAACGGGCGGCGGCTGGATGATCCTGCGCTGACGCAGAACATTTTTGTTGGTATTCAGACCAGCGCCGATGACATTTATCACCTCACGCGCCTTGGGCCGAACCGTTATGAAGAAAAACCACCGAAGGGGCAGGTGCGGGGCCGCGTGGTGCAGATCGAAGATGTGATTATGAAGCCGTTAGTATCGGGGTCCGAAGCAAAGCGCTACATCGCGCCGCATACCGATACATATTTGCTCTTCCCTTATCAGGTCGCTGGGGGGCGAGCACAGTTGACCTCAGCCGCGATGATGGAGGCCGATTACCCACTGGCATGGGCCTATCTGCGCAGCCACGAGGTTGCATTAAGGGCAAGAGAACGTAACGGTTTTGATGATGAGCAATGGTGGAGATTCGGACGAAACCAGAACGTCGGAATCCAAGAAACTCAAAAGCTGATCGTTCCGCGAATAGTGGCAAATCTTGGCTGCACGGTTGACGCCCACGCGACCCAGTATCTCGACAATGTGGATGTGGGGGGCGTTGCAGCGGCACGTGATGTGTCGCCTTACTTCCTCACTGCGGCGCTGAACGCGCCGCCAGCAGACTTTGCTTTCCGCCGAATCTCAAAGCCATTTCGGGGTGACTATCGTTCAGCAAATAAGCAATTTATTGCCCCCCTGCCGATCCCCAACGCGCCGGAAGCAGACCGCGCAGCTCTGGCCGCTGATGCCGAGCGCCTTCAAGAGCTTTACACCCAGCGGCGCGACAGTCTGTCAGACACCGCCCGCCGCCTTGGCGCAATCCGCATTCGCTCGCGCGCTGACAACTGGTTGTTTCCCGATCTGCCTCCGCTTGACGAACTGATCGAAGCAGCCCCTGACCGCCTAGTCGGGGCCGAGCGCCGCGATTGGGGCAAGGCGCGTCTTGGCCGCTTCGTCGAAGATCGGGAAACCGCTCTTGGCGAGCATCTGCGCGCGGGCGTTGTCCTGTCTGCCGATCTGCACCGCGGCGAGCTGCGCTTTATGGTAGATGGCATCCCGGCAACCAACGGTATCTTCCCCATTGCTGCCGAAGCGCCCTTCCTGCTGGCACAGTGGCGCGTTCTGGCCAGCCGCTTGGATGTAACCGACAAGATGGACGGCAAGAGGTTGTCGGCGCTGCTGAAAAAGGTGACCCCCACTGCCGAGGCGCACATCATGGCCGATATCATCGCCCTGCAAGAGGCGATCACCGCGACAGAAGTCGAAATTACCCAGATTGAGACCCGCGTGAACCAGACAATCTATCGCTTGCACGCCCTCACCCCCGCAGAAATCAGGATGATCGAGGCCGATGCCCGATGATACCATATCAACTGGAGCGCATCTAATGGCCGCGAAGCCGAAACCTACGTCCAAAGCCCGCGCCAGCGTTATTATCAAGGCGGCTATGGAAGCCCTTAACGAGGCGGGTGGAAGCCTGCCCCTGCGCGACGTCAAGAAGGCCGTGGCGCTGAAAGTAACCCTCGATGAACACGACCTCGCCCGCTATGAAAAGACGGGCTACATCCGCTGGGAAAGCGTGCTGCATTTCGATTCAATCGACGCGGTAAAGGCTGGGTTCATCCGCAAAGGCGGGGGCCGTTGGTACCTGACCGACGAAGGCCAAGAAGCCCTGCGCCTGCCCGCCAATGAGTTGCTGGACGAGGCTGTCCGCAGCTATCGGGTCTGGAAAGCGGAACGACCTGCAGACCCTGCCGTCAAGCCTGCCGAGCTGCCCGTAATGGATGAAGAAGAAGCTGTGATTGCAACCGAACGTGCCTTTGTGCTGGAAACCGCTGAATCCGAAGCAAGGGGCGAGATCGAAGACTATGTGACAGCATTAGGGCCTTACGAGTTTCAGGAACTTGTCGCGGCCTTGTTGCGGGGCATGGGCTATGCGACCCCGCACATCGCCGCCCGTGGTCCTGATGGTGGCACCGACATTCTGGCCTATCCCGACCCTCTGGGGGCCAAGACGCCGCATGTGCGGGTGCAAGTGAAACACCGGCGATCTCAGAAGACGACCCGAGAAGAAATCGCAGCCCTGCGCGGTATCATCCGGCAAGACCGTGAAATCGGCCTGTTCGTATCGTCTGGCGGTTTCACGCCCCCGGCGATGGCCGAGGCGCGTAATGGAGCCGTGCATATCCAGCTCATGGACCTGGACACCTTCCTCGAAAGCTGGATGGCCTATTACGACAAGCTGGCAGAGGAAGACCGCGCCCTCTTGCGGCTGCGCCCGGTATTTTTCCTAGCACCGAACTAAGGCCAGACTGTCGTGGTGGTCCATGCCGCTGCGCCGATAAACGCAATGACGACCAGGGCGACTATCGCCCCGCGTCCCTCTGCGGATGCTGCGCCCCATCGCGTGGAAACCGTGATCCGTTCTTTCTGTCCCGCCATTACCGCACCTCTTTGCCTGGCCTGCCCGATCCCTTGCAGATGGACGGGGCCTTGTGCGGCGAGAGTGGATTGGAAGGGCTTGGCGACCAATGCACGGACCGGTTCGGGGCAGTCTGGGAATTATTGTAGACATGTCGCATTTCCTGCCATGGCTGAAAACTGTCGATCACGTATCACAGATCACCGTTCCTGCCCCCGGACTGACTCCGCCCCGAACGCCCCCTAAATCGCTCTACTTTAGGCAAGATCAGAGCTGACTGGTGCAGTGCATCGCGCAATATGCTTGCATTTTTTGCTAGCGCAACTTATCTTGGCGCGATGAACAGCAAGCACCGGAAAACCCTTGCCGCCGTCTTTACCGATCCGGTGTCTGGCACCATCGAATGGGCGGCAGTCGAAAGCCTGCTGCTGGCCGCAGGGGCGCGACTGATCGAAGGGCGAGGATCACGGGTGCGGTTCGAAAAGGATGGCGAGGTAGCGACGTTTCACCGCCCGCACCCTGCCAAGGAAGCGAAGCGATACCAGGTGCGCGATGCCCGCGACTTTCTGGAACGGATCGGGGTAAAACCATGAGCAACACCATGACCTACAAAGGCTATTCTGCCCGGATTGCCTATGACGACGAAGACGGCATTTTCACGGGCCGCATTGCCGGTATCCGCGACGGCGTGGGCTTTCATGCCGACACCGTGGAAGGGCTGCGCGAAGCCTTCCATGAGGCAGTCGAAGACTACATCGAGACTTGCGCCAAGATCGGCAAGGAACCGCAGAAAGCCTATTCGGGGCAGGTCATGTTCCGGGTCAGCCCCGATGTTCACCGCAAGGCCGCTTTGGCTGCCGAGCTGTCGGGCAAAAGCCTGAACCAATGGGCGGAAGAAGTGCTCAACCGCGCCGCAGGGTAAGCCGCCGTAACTTCACATCGTTTCGATTTTAACCCCTTGCAAAACAGGGGCAAGAAGACGGTTCAGGATGTAAAGTTAACGTTCCTATTTCTTGCCATCTTCACACCCATCAAAAACCCCCTTTTTCAGCATCGGGCCGAAGCGGTCGATGAAGGACAGGTTCACTGCATGTTCGAACGTGTCGTGTTCGTCGCAGAGGCGTTCATAGGTGCGCCAGTGCATGCCCTTGGGCTTGCCCCAGCCTGACCCTTCCAGAACGCCCCCAGGCCAGCCCATGCGGTCACGGATGCGATGCGCCCGCCGTGCCGCCCGATCCCCGGTGTCTTCACGCTGCGAGGGATAGGCGAGCTGGTAGCACTTGCGGCAAGCGAAGATGCCGCCGCCATAGATCACCGCAACACGCTGGCCGCACCCACGGGCAGGGCAGAGAAACCAGTGCCGTTCGCCGCCCATGTGACAAGGCGTTGTCGTCAGGTGGACGGGGTAGCTTTCATCCTTCCATTCATTGCCACCGCTTCTGTGCCGATAGGTCAGGATCACACGCCCGACCTCAGCCCTGATGTTGACCGAAGCGACAGCTTCGCCATTCCGTGACCAAGTGATGCGCCGGTTTGCCCCAGGTGACAGCATGCCTTCACGCTTCAGCCATCGCACATCAATCGACCGGTAGCTTTCTGTCGTGTCCTTGGACCCGTAATGCCATCGTCGCCCGCTTCCACTACCGCCCATGACACCTCACAGATTTTTCCGAAATCATTTGGCAAGACGCCCGATGCCTTCCCAAGGGCGATAATCGCGCCTCTCAGTGACCTTATGTGCTTTGTGCATCGTTCCAGCCAATATCATGCTTCCACGCCTCTAGCGCCTCTCTCTGCGCCTCTACGGGGGCATAATGGATAGACCGTGACACCCCGATCACCTTTCCCTTGATCCTTGGGACGATCAAATGACGCTTCCCCTGATCGACCAAGTATCCCGCCCACCTTTGCGCACTCGCCAGCCGCGACTCTGCAATGTTGCGCTTGATCTGCCATCCGCCGCATTCAGATTGCGCCATCACACCTTGTTCTAAACGGGCATATGAGGCTGGACTGCCGGTTAGCCGCGTCAACAGCTTCACAAGCTCATCGTCGGGAAGGGGCCAATACAAGCCGAGGTGAACATGAAGGCCAAGCCGCGCGCCTTCGTCACGTGACCAGATGCAAGCAAGCGGATGCCCTGCTTTTCTCAGAAAGCGCGCTAGCTCTGAACGAAGGCGTTCGTTGCGTGTTTTATCGTTCAGGCCAATGATATTGCCTTCGATCCGTTCGCCGCCGAAACATGCCGCCCATGTAATCGTTATCCGATGTTCTAAAGGCCAGCCGTTGAAGTAGGCGAACGCTGTGGCGTCGGGGAAGTGATCCTGTTGGCGCTGCAATCGTGCTTGCTTATCACGGCTTGCTCGACGCTCACGCGCGTTTGGTTCGCGGCGCTGCGGGTTCTTTCCTATCCTGTAAGCTGGGGAACAGGTGTTTTTTCTTACTAAGGATACGCGCGCGTAGGGGCTGGCCGTTGAAACCGCATACCCCTTTGTTTCTTGGCTATCTGCTGTGATCTTGTTTGGATCGATAGTCACGGAATTTCACCCCATTATTTTAGTCAGGTATTGGGGCTGTTTTCGTGCTGACCTAGCCATGCTTCAAATGCATCTCGCCTGATGCGCTGCACTGCGCCAATCCGCACAATGGGGGGCGTTTTCTTCTGGGCGACGAACTTTTGCCAGGTGCTCCGACTGATCCCCATTGCCGAGATCACGTCTGCCACCGTCATTAGCTGATCTTGTGGAGCTTGGGCCATATTCCGCAAATCCTTGTTCCCTACACCGTATCTTGTGGATGCGAGTATACGTCAGCAGAGGCTAGGGCGGAAGACAAAACAGAACGTTACGTGAACGAGCGTTAAAGAATATCTTCTTTAGAAGATAGTTAAACAGTTAAGCCAGGGCGAGGCTTCAGAAAGTGGCTTGTTTTCATTGCCTTGTGCCTCGATCTCGTCAGGCCGAGTGGGTGATACCCCGAACGAAAGTGGGTGATACCCCGAGTCCCAAAGTGGGTGATACCCCGAGTCCCCTTACAGGGCTGGGCCAAGTTATCCACAGGCTCAGAGCTTATAGCGCCGATCTTGCCGCCATTCGATTTTGGCTGGATCACGATTGAAGGCCAGTGAAGGGCCGTTCGCACCCTCGATCTCGTTCATGCTGTATTCGGGCAGGGCGTTGCGGGCGATAGCCTTGCGCAGGTCTCGGGCAAACTGGCCGTAGGGCTGGGCCGATCCGCTTCGGGTGTGCAAGTCCCTGAAGGTGAATATCCACCCAGCTTGCCTGCCCACATGGCGGCGGGCGAGGCGATACAGGAACCGATCAAGGCCGCTCGTCAGATCGAAATACTTGGGCGAGATTGATAGAATGTCCCGATCTTTTGTGACCGCCTCGAAAAGCCATAGGGGCAATTCCAGCCATGCCGCCTTGGCTTGGCCGTCTTCGTTTTCCTCGATCTTGAATGCCGATAGCATATTAAACCGCCCAAGGTTGCGGCGTTTGCTTTTCAGGGACGGGCTTTCATAGGCCACGGATGTTGACCCGAGGCGATGTAGGGCCGCTTTCAGCTCGCCATATCCCTTGCCCCCCGTGTCGCGTCCTACCGCCTTCAACAGGTTGTATGGGCTAAACGTGATCCTGGCCGAAACGGAAAGGCCAGCGTTCACCGCCTCATTGATCTGCGACACCGCCCACAACAGCACGTCATAATCCCAGATCGTTGCAATGCCGGTATCTTCTGGGGCCGTGACGAGCACCTTCTGGCCGCTGGGGCCTTCCCATTCAATCCGGGTGCGCCTGTTCTTCGATAATGACACCAACGGGGCGCTCATGGCCTCTCGCTCGTCTCTGAACGGGACATCGCCGATCAAGGCCACGAATAGATCAAGCTGGCTGTTTTTGCTCATGCCGCTTGGGCCTCGATCTCGTTTTCCCGCGCCATGATATTGCGCACTGTCGCGGCATACCACAGGCCACCCCGCGCTGTCTTTATGCCCCGCGTGTTCAACTCGCCTGCAATCTGGCGAAGGGACGCACCACAGGCCGCGATCTGACGAATGATCGGCAAGACGTTTACCGCATGTTGATCCGCTTTCCTTGCGTTGCGCTCTGCCCCTTTGCGGGCCGCTTGGCGCTGTTCCCCTACCCTTCCCGGCATGGACCAGCCCAAGGCCACACCACGGGCCTTTGCAGCTGCCAGCGCCGCGCGGGTGCGGTCTGAAATGGCTTGGGCTTCGTGCTCTGCGACAGCCGCCATGACATGCAACAGGAAGCGGTTTGCCTCTGGCATATCCGCCGCTGCAATCTCGACCCCTGCCTCTAGCAGGTTGGCAATGAAGGCAACGTTGCGGGCGAGGCGGTCCAGTTTGGCGATCAGAAGAACCGCGCCGATCCGTTTTGCCTCTGCCAAAGCGCGGGCGAGCTGGGGGCGATCATTCTTTTTGCCGCTTTCGATCTCGACATATTCCGCTGCGATCTCGCCCTTACCTGCGACGTGATCCGCCACCGCCTTACGCTGCGCGTCCAGGCCAAGGCCACTCTTGCCCTGGCGATCTGTACTAACCCGCAGATAAGTGACGTAGTGCATGGCGAAATCCCCCGAGCCTTAACATTTCTCAACAGATGTTAGGTTTTGTCAGGTGTATAAACACCCTACGTCCGTTGTGTCTTTATACATCTATGCGTATTTACGTATTTCCGCAAGTGCGTATGTGTGAACTTATGCGTTTGCGACTCTGCGGAATTGCGGTAACGTCTGGCCATGAAAACGATAGTCATAGCCGCCCAGAAAGGCGGGGCCGGGAAAACCACCCTCGCCCGCAACCTTGCCGTTGCCGCCTCGCAGGATGGCCGCGAC
>Ga0306870_1000309_pt1 | contig 11728 bp, 15 predicted proteins | sample AntRauMeHopE1496_FD_190435 | JGI IMG/M metagenome (GOLD analysis project Ga0306870, IMG submission 190435) | Saline lake microbial communities from Rauer Islands, Antarctica - Metagenome Hop E1 #496 (v2) (version 2) | ecosystem: Environmental > Aquatic > Non-marine Saline and Alkaline > Saline ... | reverse complement strand
GAACTGAACTGGTTTTTTATAAAGCTGAGGGCCAGAGCCCTGTCCTGGCATGCGACCAGTGCCAACTTGGAAATCTACTGACGCGGCTCCAACGCCAATAAGACTTGGGCCACCGATGGCTCCTTCACCGTTTGATCCGTGGCAGGTTGAACAGTTCGCTAGAAATAATTTGCGACCCTCATCAACCTGAGCCGGTGAGAATCCCTCGGCTTGCACGACGCTGGTTGCGGCAGCATAACCGCCTCCTGAAAGAACCAGTCCCAGGAAAATAACAAATCCTGCAGCCCAAGGGCGGCGTCTCATCGGTTTTTCAGATTTCAACGATATCTCCGTCTATCTAAGGATGTAGATGACCACGAAAAGGCCAATCCACACCACGTCTACAAAGTGCCAGTAATAGGAAACTACGATTGCGCCGGTGGCTTCGCGGTGACCAAAATTCCTTGCCGCGAACGCTCTGCCAACAATCACTAAGAACGCGAGTAGGCCACCGATTACGTGCAGGGCATGGAATCCGGTGGTGATGTAAAACGCGCTGCCATAAGAGTTCGAGGCGATTGTCACACCTTCTGAAATCAGGACCGCATACTCCCACATCTGTCCTGACACAAATATCGCACCAAGCAGGTAGGTAAGCATGAACCACTCGACCATGCCCCATTTCACGGGTGAAGCACCCGTTCTTCTCGGCTGCAGTCTTTCGGCCGCAAAACACCGAACTGAGCTGTAAATGAGCTGGTGACGAGAATTAGAGTGTTGATGAAGGCGAAGGGAACATCTAGAACTACAACTTCGCTCTCCCAAAGCGCTGGAGCACCGGCTCGCAGGCTGAAGTACATAGCGAAAAGACCGGCGAAGAACATGACTTCACTACCGAGCCAAACAATGGTTCCGACCGAAGTTGAGTTCGGTCTATTGATGACCGTGTTCGCTGCTTGGGGAATTGTAGAGGATGACATACCTAAAATTCTAACCGACCGAAGGCCTTGGCAGGGCCCTGAAGCTAGCATTTCGAACAATATTTAAGAACTTTTAGGGGATTTTTCTAGCTCGCTAAACTCTGAAGCATGAGCAATTCAACTTGGCCGAGTGTCCTTGCCACTTTATTAGCGGGGGAGGACCTAAATAGGGACCTCGCAAAGTGGGCGATGGCTCAAATAATGCAGGGTGAAGCATCCCAGGCTCAGATGGGTGCTTTCATGCTGGCACTGAGATCTAAGGGCGAAAGCGTTGAGGAGTTGGCGGGGCTTGTAGATGTCATGCTTTCAAGCGCAGTAATTTTGGAAACTGGAAATGATGCTGTTGACATAGTGGGCACTGGGGGAGACCTGATTGGAACCGTGAACATCTCTTCAATGGCTGCAGTTGTAGTAGCCGCCTCTGGAGTTCCCGTTCTGAAACACGGCTCGCGCTCGGCTTCCGGCAAGACTGGCTCCTCCGAAATGCTTGAAGTTCTAGGGATTCGTCTGGATCTGGCGCCAGATCAGGTAGCTCGGGTTTTTGAGTCGCAAGGGATAACCTTTTTCTACGCGCCGGTATTTCACCCTGCCATGCGGCACGTGGCGACAATTCGAAAAGAATTGGGTGTGCCCACTACATTCAATTTCCTCGGGCCGCTTGCTAACCCAGCCCAGCCCATCGCAACAGCCTTGGGGGTCGCCAATCAACAAATTGCACCCCTGATGGCTCAGGAGCTAGCCGGAAGAGGCCGAAGCGGGCTGGTGTTCCGATCGAATGAAGGGCTTGATGAGCTCTCGATAACTTCACCCAATGAGATCTGGGAGGTCTCAAATAAAAAAGTCACACATCATGTGCTTGATTTTGGATTTGACGCCACAGCGAGAATTGAGGAACTTTTAGGCGGTGACGCTCATCACAATGCTGATGTCGCACTGCGGCTATTCGAGGGAGAAAATTCCGGTAACTATCGCTCTATAAAAAACGTTGTTTTGCTAAATGCGGCTGCCGGCGTTGTCAGTTACGACTTGGCTAAGGATTCAACTCAAGTTCAGTTGGATCTCAACGCAAGATTTGATGCCGCTTTGAAAAAAGTAACTCATGCACTTGAGTCCGGCGCAGCCAAGCAGAAGCTAACTTCTTGGTCTAAAGCCACCCAACAAATCTAGTTCGGCTGCTCATCGCGAAGGGGACATGCGGAAATCTGTTACTTGACATAATGTTTATTATCGGCTTTTTAGTAGTGCATCCAAGACCCTTGGAAGTGGCCGACCCATCACCGCTCGCCAGGTTCAAGTTGAATCCCTTTACCCTCGACCGTCTTTGCCGACCAGTCCGAAAATCCTCAAGCCCAATTGGTTTAGATAGCCGATGGATATCGCAAATAATAATGTTCCTTCTCGAACTTGACCGCCCAGGGCAAAACCAACTGAAACGACAATGATCTCCACGGAAGTGCGAGTAATCCAAAATGGAATGTTGAATTTCTGCGCCAGGCCCATCATTAGGCCATCCCTTGGGCCCTTTCCCATTCCAGAAGAAATGTACATTCCCGTTGCAAATGAAATCAGCAGCATTCCCAAAACAAACATGAGAGCCTGTTGCCAGTAAATTTCGGTTTTGGGCAGCAAGGGCAGGGCCAAATCGGCAAATAAACCGACCAAGAGTGCGTTCAAGATCGAGCCCAAACCGGGCTTTACTCGAAGCGGAATCCAGAACAAGAGCACCAGTGCGCTAACCAGTATGGTGGCCTGACCGAATGACAATCCGAGTTGAGATGCCAAGCCCTGTGAGAGCACATCCCATGGGGGAACTCCCACGCTCGCCTTCACCATCATGGCGAGCCCTAGACCATAAAGAGCTAATCCCACCAATAGGTTCACTAGCCTTATTGGGAAGGATTTCTTCTGCATTTCCAAATGCTATGGCCGAAAGCGAATCAAGATGGTGGAATCAAACTATTTCGAAGGCAAGCAGCCTCGAATCATCGCTCATCGTGGGCTTTTTATGCATCGTGAGGGTGTGAGCGAAAACACCTTAGAAAGTTTTTTAGAGGCTATTGGCAATGGCGCTACACACCTTGAAACTGATGTCCAGGCAACTTCTGACGGCCATGCTGTCTTGTTTCATGATTCCGACTTATCACGCGTTTCTAGCTCCTCGAAATCAGTAGCTAATCTCACACTTGCTGAACTTCAGTTGATTCGGCTCAAAAATGGCGGATGTGTGCCCACTCTGGCGGAGGTCCTAGTCGCATTGCCAGAAGCAAAGCTGAATTTAGACATTAAGTCTCAAGCTGCGGTTAGCGCAACCATTGCGGCCATCGAGCAACATAAGGCACACCACCGAGTTCTGATCACAAGTTTTTCCAACTCGAGGAGGCTCGCAACCCTCGCTGGGTTGTCCAAGCCGGCCTTGAGCTCAAGCTCGGCCCTGATGGTTCTAAGAGTCTGGTTGTATCACTATGTTCTGTTTGGAATCGGCTTAAAGCGTCAACTCAAAGGCATCTCGGCTCTGCAGATTCCGGTGCGCAAGGGTCCGCTGCGCTTTGATGGCAAATCCTTTATCGCGAGGGTTTCTAACCTTGGCTTGGAGCTCCATTATTGGACGATTAACGATGTAGATCAGATCCGTAAGCTCATCGAACTTGGCGCACACGGGATCGTGACCGACAGGGTAGACCTGGTGCCCCGAGAGTTTCTGAGAGAAGACTGATAGCTTCTCAAGATTAGGAATTCCCCACGCCCCATTTGGTTGTCGCTCACATCGAAAGGGTTGTAATGGCTGAATCTATGCGCGGGATGAGACTTGGATCGCAATCCATGGAGTCGGACCGCAATGTTGAATATTCTCCTCGGCAGCGAGTTTTATTTCGTTGCCCAGCAGAGCACGAATTCACCCTTACTTTCTCAGAAGGAGCAGAGCTACCTTTCACCTGGGAATGCAAGAGCTGCTCGAAAACCGCCGCGCGCTTGGAAGACGGCGAGTTTGTAACTGATCCTAAAGAATTACCCGATGGCCCTCGCACCCACTACGACATGCTGCTAGAAAGACGCAGTCGTGAGGAGCTTGAAGACTTATTGCAAGAAGTTCTTGGAGACATGAGGGCAAGGCGTAAAGCCGGAAAACTCATCGCCTGATTAGTCGAAGTATTCCCCACTTTGTGCACAACAAAAAAGCCTCAATAACTATGTCGAATGTCATTTTACTGACTCCATTTTCGCGTTCGATGAACTGAATTGGAACCTCGATAACTTTCGAACCGAGCCTCTGGGTTTGGTAAGTCATCTCAACCTGAAAGCCATAACCTTGGGCCTCAATTGAATTCAAATCTAGGCGCCTCATCAACTCGGTCCGGTAGATACGAAAACCAGCCGTCATGTCTTTGATCTCTGAATCCAGCGCCGCTGCGGCATACCAATTACCCAGTCGAGAGATTAGTTGTCGTGATTTTGGCCAATTCTTGACTTCTCCGCCTGGAATCCAGCGCGAACCAATAACCAGCTCTGCTTCTGGGGCTTTTGCCAATAGAGCCGGTAAATCCTCGGGTCTGTGAGACCCATCGGCATCCATCTGAACCAGTAGCTCGTAGCCTTGAGCAATCCCCCAGTGAAATCCGGCTATGTAAGCCCGACCAAGCCCAGATTTTTCGCTCCGATGCAAGACGTGGACTCTCGCATCTTCTTTAGCGAGCTGATCGGCCAAATATCCGGTCCCATCGGGCGAATTGTCGTCAATAACCAAAACATCCAGCTGTGGGTTGATTGAAATCAGCTGCTGCACAGAGTGCTCAAGGGTGGATATTTCATTAAAGGTTGGCATCAAAACCAGCGTTTTTTTCATCGCCTTCGCACCCTCAAGAATCCAGCACCGACTGAGAGCGCCACTAACAGAGCATTCAGTAGATCAAACCAGAGCCCAACCGTTGTGGCCGGGGTGAGCCCGTCATAAAGTGGCACATCCTGGACCATTACCGCCGGGGTGTACCAAGTCAGCTCATCTAAAATTTTGCCATCGGGTAGGTAGATAACTGAGAGGCCAACGGTGGAAATATTCACCACGGTTCTGCCAGTTTCGATGGCTCTCAATCTAGCTATGGCTGCCTGCTGAAAAGTTTCGTCGCTGTAACCAAAGTCAGCATTATTAGTCTGCGACAGAATTAGCCTGGCACCTTGGGTGGTTAGAGTTCTGGGAATTGAATCCTCCGCTATCTCAAAACAAATCAAACTACCCACTGGGCCCTGAGATATCTCGAAAATGCCATCACGGGTGCCAAAGCTGAAGTCCCTGGGGACCAGGTCAACTAAATCGGGTGCCAACGATCTCCAGAATTCTCGACTGGGAACATATTCCGCAAACGGCACCGGAACCTGCTTATCGTAATAATCGGTTGGGCCGACACCTGGCTCCCAGAGAATTGTCGAATTAAAGCTCTCGCCATCACGCTTGGTTATGGTGCCGAATACAAACGGAGCGTCAATTCGGTCTGCAAGCTCGGAGATCTTTTCACGGGCAAATTCCGACCGGCTCGGGTCTAAATCCGAAGCATTCTCGGGCCAAACCAAGAGGTCAATCTTCTCATCGGGAAAGTTTTCAAAAACTAGCTCGGTGGCATCGAGGTGATTTTGTAAAATCGTGCCACGTTCCAGATTTGAAAATAACCCGGCGTTGGCATTTCCCTGAACCGCAGCGACTTTTAGAGTTCCAGCGGCTTGGGTTGTTATTCCGATTGGTGTTATAAGTGGCACTAGAACGCTCAGTCCCGCTACCCCGACCATCGCCAATCGCCCTCTACTCTTAAGCTTTTTGCCATTTAGAATCGCGAGCGCAATGAGTGAGCCTAATAGCGCAATCACAAAGCTCAGCAGTGACAGCCCGCCCCAGTAGACCCAATTCGCAAAAATGCTGTCGGATTGGGTCATTGCTAGCCTTGACCATGGGAATCCGCCGTAGGGGAAATTGTTCGCCGACCACTCCTTCAATGTCCAAATTCCAGCAGCAGCAAATGCAAACCTAATGACTCCAAGACCTTTGGGCTTTTTGCGATCATAGAGCCAAGCGGTTAGCCCGCTACCAAGTGCAAAAGGAATTGAGCACAGGGTGCTCAGACCAATCAGGGGAACCGGGCCTAAATAAAGGCTTATCCATTCAATATGGGAAATGTAGAAAGCTTGCCCGGCTATGAAACCAATTAGGGTGGCTTTCCAAAAGCCAAGACCCAAGGTTGCAATTAGTATCACCGCTGGAATCAGCGGAGCAATAATCCATAAGTTCTCGGTGGGAAAAGCCCAAAAACCCAGCCCACCTCCAATAATCCCAAGAGGTATGCGCCAAGCCATCGAACCTAACTTCATTACTAAAGCTTAGACAACTACACGTAGTAGCTAGCCGCCACAATCCCACGTTTTACCAAGGTCATTGCCTTATAAGCGGTTTCAGCAAGTTGAGCATCAGCGGATTGGCTCAGTTGGTCCAGTAGGTCAATCAGTTGCTTGCTCCAGCGAATAAAATCTCCGGGCACCTGACCAGATAGCTTGAGTACATCGTCTAGCCTGGCTCCGGTTGCCCAGCGGTGCATGGCCCAGCTCATACCCAGTTCAAGCTGAGATTCTGGAGGTGCAAGAGCTCCTCCTGAATTTCTTCGGTGGCCTCAAGTGCGGCTAGAAAATTTCCTTTCGGGAGCTTTGGTTCATAATCTCCGTCATCACGCCGGTTTTCGTAAACCAGGGCCATCGCCATTGCAGCGAGATTCGGCGGGTCAAGCTCAATCCAAATTTTGCGGTTGATGCACTCAGCTATTAGTAGGTCACGCTCACCATAGATCTTTGAAAGCCGCTGACCGCTGTCCGTCACATCAAGGTCATCATCGGCCTCCTCGAGATATTTCAAGTCCGTGAGCAAAAGGCATATTCGATCAAATATCTTGGCAACCGCATTGGTGCGGGACTCAATCTGATTAACCGCAGCGTCTATCTCCTTGCGAAGCTTTTGATACCTCTCGCCCCAACGCGCATGGGATTCGCGGTCACTGCAGCCATGGCAGGGGTGCGCGCGCATCGCGCGCTTGAGCTCCCCTATCTCTTGATCTATTCTTCGAACCGATTTTGAATCCGTTAGATCCTTGCCGGCCCGGGTTCGTTGACTGACCCCTTGGCGCTCGAGGTCGCTAAGGTCCCGCCGAATTCGGGCGTAGGCCATGAAGTCCCCCAGGTGACAATGCATTGCAGCCTCATATCCTTCGAGTGACTCCTTTTTATCTGTGATGAGTTTTGCCAACCCGACTACCGAGCGATCTGCCTGGAATTGAGCGAACGACTTTTCCAAGACTTTTGAAGCTCGCTTGGCACCGAAGGCAGAGATTAGATTTACCGCCATGTTGTAGGTGGGCTTAAAGCTTGAATTCAGCGGATAGGTTCTTTTTGAAGCGAGCCCCGCAACGATATTTGGGTCAAGTTGAGCCCCCCATAAAATCACCGCGTGCCCCTCGGTGTCGATGCCTCGCCTGCCGGCCCGACCGGTGAGTTGGGTGTATTCGCCCGCTGTGATTGGCACTCGACCCTCGCCGTTGTATTTATCTAGGCGCTCCAGCACTACAGTTCTGGCCGGCATGTTTATGCCTAGAGCCAGAGTCTCAGTGGCGAATACGACTTTAACCAACTTACGCAAGAAGAGCTCTTCGACCACTTCTTTAAAAGCTGGCAGCATGCCTGCGTGATGAGCCGCAAAACCGCGCTCTAAAGAAGCTAGCCAATCAAAATACCCCAAGGTGTCGAGGTCTTCGTCGGCAATCTGGCCACAGCGCGCCTCGGCCACCCGACGTATCTCTAGCTGCTCTTCGCGATTAGTGAGCCGCAGATTCTCTCTGCGACATGCTGAGACTGCGCCCTCGCAACCCGCTCTTGAAAATATGAAGAAGATTGCAGGCAGCAATCCAGCGTCAAAGAGGATCTGGACCACCTCTGGTTTTTCGAGTCTTGGAAAAGACCTAAAGTCTCCGCCTGGCCTGGAGCCATAATTGCTTTTGCCTTGACGCCGGCTAGATCTGATTGGGGTGCGCTGGCGAGCCTGGTGCTTCTGCAACAGCTCCGGGTTCACTCGAGTCTTATGAGAGCCGTGCTCAAAAAGCTCAATAAGCTCATCGCCAAATAAAACATGCTGATGCAATGGCACGGGCCTGTGCTCAGAGACAACCACCTGAGTGTTGCCCCTAACCTCCTGCAACCAAGCCCCGAACTCCTCTGCATTTGAAACAGTGGCACTCAGCGAGATTACTTTGACATCTTTTGGCAGGTGAAGAATTACCTCTTCCCAGACCGCTCCACGGATGCGGTCCGCAAGATAGTGCACCTCATCCATCACCACGTAACCGAGCCGCATAAGCGAGGTTGAGGTGGAGTAGATCATGTTGCGAAGCACCTCTGTGGTCATGACCACAATTTGGGCTTCGGAATTATTATTGGTATCCCCCGTTAGAAGCCCAACCTTCTGCTTGCCATAACGCTGTTGGAGTTCGGCGAATTTTTGATTGCTGAGAGCCTTAATCGGGGTGGTGTAAAACACTTTTTGGCCGGATTCAACCGCGAGGTGAATAGCGAATTCTCCAACGATTGTCTTACCAGCGCCGGTTGGGGCCGCGACCAAGACTCCCGAACCGCTCTCCAAAGCCTGACAGGCCTTGATCTGAAAATCGTCGAGCGGAAACTTGATTTGGGACTCAAACTCTTCGAGTTGACGATATTTAGCTTTTTGCTTAGATTGCTGATAGCGCTCCGAGGGGCTTAATTCAATCAAATGCCGGTTCTTCGTCCAAGAGTTTTGAGAGCTTGAGATTCTTTCTTTTATCGTTCAGCAACGCTATTCCCACCGCGGAAAAATACAGGGCGGTAAGCGGAATCACAAGCAGGAACATTGAGAACAAGTCTGCTACCGGGGTAGCTAGGGCTGAAACAACACAGATTATCAAAAACGCGATGCGCCAGGATTTTAGAATTCCTCTACCAGTGACAACACCGACCCCGTTCAAAAGGACTAATGCCACAGGCATCACAAAGGCGAGACCAAAAATCAGAAGAATCCGAATCGAGAACAGCACGTATTCAGCCGCGCTTATAACATTCGAGCTGCCCTCAGGGGTAAATCCGACCAACGCAATCACAAAGCCCGGCAGTGAGATCCAGGCCAGGGTCGTGCCAATCAAAAATAACGGTGTGGATGCGAAGATAAAGGCTAGGGAGTACTTGCGCTCTTTTGCTTTAAGTCCGGGTGCTATGAACGCCCAAATGTTATAAAGCCAAATCGGAGCAGTAACTAGAATTCCCAAAAAGATAGAAAGTTGAAGCCTAAGGTCGAAGGCGGAAACTACTGTTCCAAAGTTGATGACTGCGTCTATGCCACGCTCCTGAGTTATCTCAATCAGGGGCTGCTGCAGTATTTTAAAAACCGGGTCAAAAAAGAACCAGCCGGCTACGGTTCCAACGAGTATAAAGCCCGCTGACCAGGAAAGTCTTTTTCTTAGTTCTCTTAGGTGAGAACCAAGGGTCATACGGCGCTCTTTGTTTTTGCGCCGGAGCATTAGCCTTGCTTCTTATCGCTTTCTTCGGCGACTACCTCGGCTTCTGCTGCCGCAGTCTTATCGGTGGGAGTTTTTTCGATTTCCTTACGGAAAATTCGCATTGATTGCGCTGCACTTTTAGCAAGTGCGGGAAGCTTAGGTGCACCCCAAAGTAGAAGCACAATAGCCAAAATGATGATCCATTCCCAGCCTTGTAGTCTCATTTTTCCCTCTTATCTAAATCGATGGATCTAATTCGTTGAATCAGTCTACGCTCTCGGGCCTGTGAAGCTAGCAATCGCTTGCGCTTTAGCCAAGCTCGCTTGGTAACAAGTTGAACATAGTCCGAACTGAGGCTTGGGGTTGCCGGGATGATCTCAACCTCGGCTGCGTTCTTTAGTGTTGCAAGCAGTCCGCTGAGCTTCCCAGCCTCGACTAATAGGTTCTTGGCATCCAGGCTCAGCCGAAATACGGCGAGGCCCAAAACGTATAACCCCGATATAACCACTACTAAAACTATCCAACCGATGATGCTCATTTAGTCCTCATCTCTGGGGGTTGCATCCGAACTCAGAGCCGAAAGTGCAAAATCTCGAACCGCATCCTTCGCCTTACGAGGACCGATTACCAAGACCTCGCCGCCGTAACGCGTGATGTGTCGGCCAAGTGCTGAAAGGTTGCCAACTCTAATTGACCCTACTTGCCGATCCCCCACTCGGACTACTTTCGAAGTAGTTGGAAAGTTCCAAAAGATCTCTTGGGCTTCGAGGCTGGCCGATATTTCCACCTCTTGCTCGTCGGTAGCCTCACCAAAGACTTCCTCGTGAATTACAGCCTTTATTGCCTGGCCGCTGATTGTTATTTCGAGTAACTCGAGTCCAAGAATCCGATCCAATCTAAATGATCTAATCGCTTCATTTTTGAGACACCAACCCCTTAGGTAGTGTTTTTGACCGATGAAATCGACTCTCAGGGGATCAATGTCGCGAGATGTGCGCTCTCCGAGCTGGTTGGTGTATTCGCAGCGCACTCTGGTTTGATTCGCAAGAGCCTCTTGCAATAAACCAAGCATCGAGACGGCCATAGGCGCAATAAAGCCAGAAACTCGATGCTCGGATTCCGAGCCCAGCATCTTTCTTAGGGCGAAAAGATCGGGGTTTAAATCGAACTGAGGCAGTGCTGCCAAATAATCCAAGCCGGTGGCCAAGGCGCTGACTTGTCTTTTTGATAACACTGGGGGTTCTTGAAGTTTCCCCTGCGCGACACTAAATGAAATTTCGCCCTCATCCAATAGGTCTTGGTCGAGATAAAAGTGGGTTTCATAGCGGCCTAGGTCCTCACTATTGGCGACCGCCCACGCGGCTTTGGTGATTACCTTTTCGCTATAGCCAAAATGCTCAGATAGTTCTGTCACATACATTGGACCATCTCTCAAAACTAGCCCCACTATCGATAGGGCTAAATTAAACAGCTCCTCGCCAGCAATTTCTTGTTTAGGCATGGGATTCGACCACCCTTTTAAAGCCCTGAGCTATTCGCTCCGCGAGGCTTTTTGGGCTAAGCACTCTGAGCTGCCCACCAAATTCCATAAGGTCCTGGGCGATCAACCCCTCATCCATGAAGTGAAGCTCAATCTTTGAGTGCTCAGGGGCACCAAAGTGCCACCAGGCCTCCGACTCTTTCAGCACCTCAATCACGGCAAGATTGCTCTTAGCAAAAGCTACTAGGTCGGCTTCAGCCAGGGCAATATTTGCCGCGTTCGCTGGAACAAAAACATCTCTGGTCGAATCAACTAAAGAGCTAATCCTTCTGAGTAAAAAGTTCTTAATAACGCCGGCGTCACTTGCCAAGAGCACCCACTGGCCCTCAATCATTCGCAGCTTCAATGGTTCTAGAAGGCGTATTGATTTCTCCCCATCAAGCTTTTGATATTCGAATTTGACCGCCAGGTTGTCATCGATTGCCTGAGCCAAAGGGGCAAAGCTGGCATGACGGGTGAGGAGTTTTGGTGAAAAAAAGCCAAGGTTTTCAGATTGCGTAACGAGTCCCAAGGACCGAAGCCTGGTGATTCCAGAGCGAGCGGAGGCGCTCATCAGCTGGTTATTCCACGCCTTGGCTGCGAGCTCCAAGAGCTGAAGCTGGGCTGGGTTTAAAGAAAAGTCGCTGGGCCAATCAAAACTTCCCGGCGCAATTCGATAACGCGAGGCATTGATGTCCTCA
>Ga0306870_1000300_pt1 | contig 11818 bp, 11 predicted proteins | sample AntRauMeHopE1496_FD_190435 | JGI IMG/M metagenome (GOLD analysis project Ga0306870, IMG submission 190435) | Saline lake microbial communities from Rauer Islands, Antarctica - Metagenome Hop E1 #496 (v2) (version 2) | ecosystem: Environmental > Aquatic > Non-marine Saline and Alkaline > Saline ... | reverse complement strand
TACGGTATTTCGTTACGAAATACCTTTACGAGGTACAGGTACAGGTACGAAAAGGTACAAGTACAGCTGCAGGTACGGGGTGCCTGGGTACAGGTACAGGTGTAGGCACAAGGTACAGGTACATATATGTACAAGTACAGGTACGAGGTAGGACCACGTGGTCGGGGAGGCAGTGGTTGGCGTGGCGGTGGTGGGGGATAGCGTGGTGGGTGACAGCGTGGTTGGGGACTTTTTTGGCGCAGAACTATTCTTTAGTAGCTGTTAGAGTTCTATTGAGACTTCTGGCCTAGTCTAAGTAGCGTCGTTGAGGACCGTGGCTGTCTTCCATTTGAGGCTGTCCTGTTATCTGTCACTTCAAGTCTTGTCCTAGGTAATAATGATAATAAAAATAATAAACATGAATATACCGGCAAAACTGTGATTGTATTACATATCTAAAAGCCCTATGAGTGTTCCGGGAGCAACGGCAGTTGTAGGAGTCCTATTGGGTGGATTGGGTTGGCGAGGCGGTGGTGGGAGACTTCGTGGTCGGCAAGGCAGTAGTTGGTGAGGCGGTGATGGGGGACAGCGTGATGGGTAACAGCGTGGTTGGGGACTTTGTTGGTGCTTCAGTGGTGGGAGAGGAGGTGGTTGGTGAGGCGGTGGTGGGAGACCCCGTGGTCGGCGAGGCAGTGATTGGCGTGGCGGTGGTGGGGGACAACGTGGTGGGTGACAGCGTGGTTGGGGACTTTGTTGGTGCTTCAGTGGTGGGAGAGGAGGTAGTTGGCGAGGCGGTGGTGGGGGACAACGTGGTGGGTGACAGCGTGGTCGAGGTCTTTGTTGGTACTTCAGTGGTGGGAGAGGAGGTGGTTGGCGAGGCGGTGGTGGGAGACCCCGTGGTCGGCGAGGCGATGGTTGGCAAGGCGTTGGTGAAGGACAGCGTGGTGGGTGGAGGCGTGGTTGGGGACTGTGTTGGTGCTTCAGTGGTGGGAGAGGAGGTGGTTGGCAAGTCGGTGGTGGGAGACCCCGTGGTCGGCAAGGCAGTGGTTGGCGAGCCGGTGGTGGGAGACAGCGTGGTGGGTGATAGCGTGGTTGGGGACTTTGTTGGTGCTTCAGTGGTGGGAGAGGAGGTGGTTGGCGAGGCGGTGATGGGAGGCGACATGGAGGCGACATGTAAGCGACATGGACGGCGACATCATAGGATGCACACATGTTTGGACCGCACCCTACAGAGGCGGTGGTGGGGGACAGCGTGGTGGAAGAGGAGGTGGTTAGCGAGGCGGTGGTGGGAGACCCCATGGTCGGCGAGGTAGTGGTTGGCGAGACGGTGGTGGGGGACAGCGTGGTGGGTGACAGCGTGGTTGGGAACTTTGTTGGTGCTTCAGTGGTGGGAGAGGAGGTGGTTGGCGAGGTGGTGATGGGAGACCCCGTGGTCGGCGAGGCAGTGGTTGGTGAGGCGGTGGTGGGGGACAGTGTGGCGGGTGACAGCGTGGCGGGGACTTTGTTGGTGCTTGAGTGGTGGGAGAGGAGGTGGTTGGCGAGGCAGTGGTGGGAGACCCCGTGGTCGGCGAGGCAGTGGTTGGCCAGGCGGTGGTGGGGGACAGCGTGGTGGGCGAGGCAGTGGTTGGCGAGCCATACCCCCCATCCCCCCACCCTAAAGCCCAGTCTAACTGTCAATATGCGCTTTCTTCTTGGGAGACTTGGTACTTATCCATGGTGCTGTTTGTACGCACTTGGCCTCGTGGGTCTTCATGCATCCTTCGTAAGTGTAAGGTTTACCACACACACTACATGTGTAAAGGCCTTCGTTCGGCACAACCGTACCCATAGTAGATTCATTGTTTACTAATTCAGGAAACGTCCTCCGGCTGGTCTGCCCATCGACACATGTAGACTTTCTCTTCCTCAAGGGAACACACGGATGGCCCCCTTCGTCAGTCACGCTTTCACTTGTTCTACGGGTCTTGGATATGTTCGTAACGGGTCTTTCTGCGTTTTCGTCCTCCTCTTGGTCGGTTTCGTCATGTTCGCCCAGATTCACCTTCCGGCCCTGTCTTTCCTCTTCTCCCTCATCATCAGCTGATGGCACAGTGCTGTTTTCCTTATAACATTTACCTGCTAGAAATCCGATGTACATCACGTTAAGTTAGGATGAACGGTAAGACGACAGATTTATCTGAACAACAATCAGGAACACATAATGTGAACCTGTACCATTAACCTTAACGTACGTTGAAAGGTACAAAAATCCTAAAAACCTAAAGGGTTTCTTAACATGTTATACCTTCACACCCCAAAACGTAAACGCTAAACGTACGGCGCACATAATGGTAACTTAGGGTGTACGTAAGGGTAACTTAGGGAGTATGACAAAGAATGATGGTGTTACTATGATGTATATGTAAAATGCGCACTCGTACCATCAACCATGGCAGACGGTGAAAGCGTATCTCTCGGACAGGTTGGTCCAAGTAATGTAGCGGTATCCAGCGCTTCGGTGTTCACGTGATCTGCGATTTACATAAAATGTTTTGGTGTGATAAACATGAATGTCCAAGTAAAGCTACGATGTACATAAGGTAGTGTAAGTTATGGTGTACGGTAAGGCAATATATAACTTATGAGAAATGATGACAAATGTTACTATCATATACCGTACCATGAACTGTGAACGACTTTGATAGCCTGTCTCCCAAACAGGTTGGTCTAGCTGGTACAGTTATGGCAGTATCCTCTGCATTGGGAGGCGCGTGATCTGCAATTTGCACGACATGTATCTCTTTATTAACATGAATGTCCTACTAGAAGTTTGGTGTACATCATGATAAGTTAGGAAGCACCTTATGTCATGAACTAAATAATACCATGCATGACAGATTTACATAAAATGTTCTGGTGTGATAAACATGAATGTCCAAGTAAAGCTACGATGTACATAAGGTAGTGTAAGTTATGGTGTACGGTAAGGCAATATATAACTTATGAGAAATGATGACAAATGTTACTATCATATACCGTACCATGAACTGTGAACGACTTTGATAGCCTGTCTCCCAAACAGGTTGGTCTAGCTGGTACAGTTATGGCAGTATCCTCTGCATTGGGAGGCGCGTGATCTGCAATTTGCACGACATGTATCTCTTTATTAACATGAATGTCCTACTAGAAGTTTGGTGTACATCATGATAAGTTAGGAAGCACCTTATGTCATGAACTAAATAATACCATGCATGACAGTATTACCATCATGCACATGTAATGTACCTCCATTTCATCAATTATGTCAGACACTAAGCACCAATCTACCTAACAAGCTCAGTCGAACACGTCACAACAGTATCCAGGAGGTCATTACAGGGCATATGATGGGCGATTTTTATGACATGTCAAGTATTAAATATATGGATGTTGTAAATGGTGTTACTACGCATATTTATACACTAACATGCATTTGTAAACTTTTATTGTATTTGATTGGGACGTACCTGACGAAAGTTCGGCATCTATAGCCATATGTGCAGACTGGACGGTAGGCATGCTAGACGTTCTGTTACTACTTGCTTCTGCTTGTAATGCGGCCTTGGGGGTCTTGTGCACGCAGGTTAGTTGGTGCGTTTCCATGCGTTTCCTATATTTGAAATGTTTTTTGCATACGTGGCATGTATAAAGGAATGGCGTTGGTTTTGCAACTCTGCGGGGCACAGTCATGTTGGATGGAGATCCATAGGCGCTGTCGGCAGGTAAAACTGCAGACACAGCAAGATGTAGGGAGGCCATGATGTCACCTGCTTATACATACAACAAAAATAAAAAGAAAACATAATCAGTATACAATTCTAGTCAAAAAATCATCAATACGCATGTTAGGCTGTTCAGCATTCTTTGCATGAAACATACCTTCAGTAGTCTCAGAATGGACAGCTTTCGGTGTAAGGGAAGCGCTGTCGTTGAATTCACCATCGCCATTATCCTTGCGAAATACCTCACAGTCTCCTGTCGGTTGACCTACATTATGTGCCTGAGTTTCGTTGACGTTTCCTCCATGGTTCTTGCATTCTCCTTCATCATCAGGCGTAGACAATGAAGCCAGCCGTTCATACTCCTTTCTGATATATGCACGTACATGCTCGTGTGACGTGAAATGATCGCTACGGAACACACCGTCAACGGCAAACAGGTGCTTTAGGTATTCCGGTCGAGATATGCCGATGTACATCAAGCCCATCGCGAAGTTCTTACCCCTGCCCTTAGGCGTAGGTAAAACGACTGCAGGGGTAGTTCGTGACTGCGCGCGGTGCATCGTGCTTGCCATTGCAGGTATCAGCGGAATGTATTGTCGATAATACTTTCCTCTCGGCGTAATTGGAGACCGCGCCGTTTCAGGACCGACCGATACTACACGACGCCGATCATCATCAGCCGACCAAACCTCACCAGGCGCGGGTTTACAATATGACGGACCCACATAGTTGTCGAAAGAAACATATATGATAGGTAGGTACGCGTCTTCCGTTGCTGCCTGTGATGCACTTGGGATTCGACATATCGGGACATCCCGTCCAGCAAATGCTATAGATACAACAGTGCCCATAGACCCATTGAAGAGTCCTAGGTCGACTGAGGCGTTGTACGTCAAACTCACTCGACTACCGATAGCCAAATCCAAATAGTTCATCGGTTGGGTGAACTTTCCATTTTCACTAGCTTGACTTTGTACGGTCCCGCCTGGAATTTGGCAGAGGGACTGGCGGGTACCTTCCGAAGGGTAGTCGGTGGTCATGTTCTTCGGGAGATGACGAGCATAAAAACGAAAACCTGGAGTTTCTTCAGAACGATTCAATTCGCTGAAGAAGTAACTATTCACGTCCCGTGTCATGTTATTAGTCGACGCACACCACAATGCGTTACCCGGAGCTTCCTTTACGGCATCAGAGTATTGTAATCTGATCCGTCCGTTGAGTATGGCCAGCTGGGTACTGGAAATCTTGCCAACGCGCGCGTCCTTGCAGATTGCTGCGAGCTGAGGACATTTACTTTGCCGCATGTTCTCTGTCAGCTCGTGAAAACAATTCAGCTGTAACCAAAGCTGCCGACCTGCACGTAACAACATGAACACTCACATTTAGACATATTTAATTATATATGTTTTTATCTAGTTTAATTTATATGTATAGTCTTCAGATATGTGTTCAAATTGCATGTAACGTAATACATACGTAATATTTAAGGTTTTCAAGAAACATGACATTAAAAAAAAAAAACGACCTTTATACAGAATGACTTACCATTTCCTGCTATGCTTGCTGGATCAGGCAGGAATTTTAAACCATACAACGGCTGTCCACAAACAGGTGGGAGCTGATAGAAATCGCCTGCGAACATTATGTGCAAATTTGCAAACGGCTCTCCTGGACTGCGCGTGCTGTCTCTTGCCATATGGCAGCGATAATGTAATTCATGCAGTTGTTGCCATGACAGCATGCTCACTTCATCGAAGAGGATAAGACGTAGACCCTTCAATTTCTGAGCCAACCTCTTCATTGCATCAGCAGGCTTTTCGGCATTTGGAAAGGACAGTATGCCATCTGTCCAATTGAACACGCTATGCCAAGTTGCACCACGAACATTATGTGCGGATACTCCTGTAGGCCCCACAACAGCGACTGGACCGAAATATCCTTCAGTACGACCCCACCGCACTTTTGCTTCGAGTGTTAGTGCTTTGATAACCACTGATTTACCCGTTCCTCCCTCTCCAGATAGGAACATGGATAGCGGTTTGCCAATTGTTCCTCCACTTGACGTCTCCTTGTACGTATCAAAAATGTTAATAGCTTTATCGTATGCCTGACGTTGACCCGGATTTAGCATTTTGACAAGGTCATTGCGCTCTGTACGCATGTCATCTTCGTTTGGGTAAGGGTGATGCGTTGAGTCTGTATATGAGTTGAACGTTCCATTTCCGCCTTGCGAATCGGAGGCAGCAGCAATTTCTTCAGGAGTTAACGCCATATCTCTACCAACCTACGAATGCCAGAAATACACTCAGCTAGGGTTGAACAATAATAACCAACGATAAACCGACAATAAACTGAACAAAAGACCGAGAGAACCTAAATGATATGCATATTAAATATTGCTTCCAACATCTAGCCACATTCTACATTTATATGTTGCAATTGTAAATTGATAGTTAACAGCGTACCTTGTGTTGCTGTTCAGCATTTGCATGGCGGATAAAGTTGGCAGCGTAGACGTAATGGCCAAGTGACAGATTGCCGATGGTCTTCTGTATTACCCCAGAGCGTACAGGTGCTATAGGTTCAACGTCGTCCAACGTTGGGTCATGACAAATGTTAGAAACATCGTCTTCGAGTCGTTCCGCCAACATTTCTCCAAGTTCAGTCTGCACGCAAGAACTGGAGTCTTCATTGGATGCAAGTGGTGTCCCTGTATTTCTCAACATTTCTTGAGAATACTGCCTGTTCTTTATGCTAGCCTTTACGTACTGCGGCATGGTTTCGAACTGTTGGCTGAAAACGTGTACAGCCGTCATATGCGTGGCAGATGCATAGCGGTCTTCCATCACTGCGTCCGCACCCGCAACTTCTTCCGCATGTACATCACGAACATCGTCTGCGTCCTCACGAACAGCGTCCACGTCTTCACGAACATCATCTTCATCGTGGCTGTCTGATCCTTCATCATTGGCATCATCTCCATGAATAACATCAGGCACATCGGTATCCGATTCATCGTCCGTGCGGATATACGGGTCGTCATTCATGATAACATGTGTATCCTCATCCATGATGACATCCGCATCAGCATGCATACGGACTGCGGTATCGTCATCCATGTCGACGTCGATACGATGTATGTTCTCTCTTGCCAATAAACCAATCTCGCCCTCAAGTGGCCACGGTGTGTGTAAAAGCAGAGCAGAATAACAGAACGACTCGTTGTTGGCATCTACCGGGATGTACGGAATCAATTCGATAACTTTCGGCCGACTATTCTTGTACACACTTTGATACATAGTCGGCTCAGTCAACACGCTGAATACGAGATCAGTACCTGGCAGCTTGAACTTAGATGGGCTAGTAGCTGCGGGTGATCCGTCATCATTCATCTCCAGTAATTGTTTCAGATCCTGAACAGAACTTCTTTCATTGTTCACTACCCGATAGTACACCGTCACATGATAAAACGTCACTTTGCAGTCATCAAAGTTGGAACGTTGATGTTTTACCAACTCATGGTACACAGCACGTCGCCCAAGTTGTGTTTCCGGTCCGTAGTCTATCGCACTTTCAGATGGTTCCAACTTACGTAACTCTTTCTTGTTCTTGATCTTCCGAGACACCTTGTCAACGTGCTCGGTGTTTAAACGGACCGTTAGTCGAGGACACTGAACAAAAGGCTTTCCTAAAATGCCCATCATTGCTTGCATTGCACCAACAGGACTAGCTTCAAGCAAAGCATTAGTGACCGCCTTCAATTCTTCTCGAAAGGTGAAGTTCTTGTCTGCCTCAAGTTTGGCATACCTCTTACTGATGGCAAGTGAAAACACCTTCTCGTCAGGCGCTTCTACCTTAGAAGAATAGCTGCAAACACAAAACCAAAGAGACCATTCTGAGTATAGCCAAGTTCATCATAATACCGAGATATTTACGTAATAGGAACCTCATGCATACCACAATTCAGGTTGGGACAGATACTTAAGGCGATGAAGCATTTTCACTGGAGAACGTCGGCATACATCATATTTAAGAAATATGCGCACCTGCAAACATACTCCGCCGCGCCATGCTGGGTGTCCGGGAGAATTTTAATATCCACGTTTCCACTGCTTAGCGCCAGTGGTATGCTTGGACATACAAAATTATTGTTCACATGGTGATTGTTTCGCGATGGGAGTGCTCGCACACGAACACGGCTCCGTCTGTCACGATCTCGTACAATGGTCACCTCCTCATGCATATGAAGCGAACTGGACCACAGATGGGCGTCAAAACGGCAGGCTCGATCGTACGGGTCTCGATTGTACTTAAAGCATGTAAATGTGCACTTATGTATTTGTGAACAGAGTTGACCTCGACGTTGCATAGTGTGCACTCTCTTGTCACGCGGAACCAAGTGACCGTCCTGACGGACTAACCCATAATCATAGCGAGTCACATTGGCAGTAGATGTGTTGTCTTCCCATCGTACGTCCCACACTGGTAACGGCCACATACGAAAATCGTCCCGACACGGATATGAGTTTAGGTCTGCGAAGTACGTGTTGCGGTCACATTGCCAGGCTGGATCTGACTCAACTTCGAGCTTCGACTTGCATGACTCTTCTGGCTTCATGTCACATTTGTCAGTAACGTCACGCTGAAGTAATCGACAGCTGACTGTATCACGCACCCATTCCTTAACTATTTCCTCGTCTTCCTGTGTACCAACACGACGGTCTGTAGTAAGTTTATGTTATATTAATATACTCTGAACACCAAACGAACACAAACTCTTTAGTGTATTTGTTGGAAAAAGTATTGATTCGTTTGAGAATACTGTAATAACATCAGGCATACGGTACTTTCTGGTGTTTATGCTCACTGCGGATATGTTTGATCTACGTACCTCCGTCTCCATGATGTCCGGGAGAGAACGCTTATTCTCATGTATTGATCCTGGACGTGCTTTCTCGGAACTTATGGCCACCATAGCATGAATATGATCGATAAGACGTCCTTGGAACTCAGTGCGCATCCAGACATCGGACACCCGACCCAACGGTTGTGCTGCACTATCAACAATAAGAAGCTTCCACACTGCGTTTACTCTCAGCTTGCTCAATCGCAGAGCAAGAGCTGGATGGTCACCAAGAAGGGTCATGCGCGTACTACGCGTGAGTTCATCAACCTTCTCTCTTAGTGCAAATACATCCACGTCTGAAGACGCCTCATGTAATGGATTGTGTGTTGCAAGAAGAACGTTGAAAACGTCGTCCGTGTACGGTGCAGGGTTAGCCATGGAGATGAACCATGTAAACCGGCCTGCACGCCGTACCACATCTGATGAAATCATGGCAAGCAATTTTCTCCGCTCACACTTTATGTGTGGAACTGTTCCCGGTAGGGACTTCGCATATGGCGTGAGTCGGTTGATAAGACCCTTGACGATTGGATCTTTCAGCGAGTTCCTGTTAGCATGAACATCGTTCGCGGCCTTCCTTATGTTTTCCACAGTAACATCTTCATCCGTGACTTCAGATCCTACTGCATCCTGAAAGTATCACGGGTGACAACAAGGGCCTTTAAGTTTTGACGACAATTATTGACCATCATTACACGTGTAGTTTATCTTCATTTTGACGTGCATGGGTTTAGGGTTTAGGGTTTAAGGATTAGTATTTAGGGTTTCGAGTCCAGGGTTTAGGGTTTAAAGTTTAGAGGTTAGGGTTTATGGATTTACAGATTTTAAGGTTTTAGGGTTTTAAGTATAGAAATAAGGGTTTAGGGTTTAAAGTGTATGGTTTATAGATTTACATGTTTTATGGTTTAAAGGTTTAAAGTTAAGGATTTAAACATTCGCCATTCAAGTTTTTAGGGTTAAGTATTTAGGGTTTTTAACATTCGCAAAGCATATTCTCCGGCGCACCTAAAAAGTTGTATTTCATGTTTGTAAATATCTTACCAAAAACAATAACAAAGTTTACTCATTACCTGAGAGGTGTGACGTCGTAAGTTCACTTCATCCTCTTCGTCAGGATCACCAATGTCGTTCTGACCATGAAGGTTAGTAGCATTGCCAGTACTTGGCACACTGCTGGCAATTGTAGCAACAACACCGCCAACCTTCCGACGCATGGAATGTGCATACACCGTGAAATAATAGGGCGGGTGTGTTTGGAATATCCTGTGACACTCGCCATATATGCTTCCACGTTGTAGCATAGCACGCGCGTGCTCCATGTCAGATAGGTTATGTATGTCACCCGGTCCGCCGCGGCCATACGGAAACAAGTTTGGAAAACAAAGCTCATAGTATAACTCCTCCGTCATAGGATGGACGAATGTAGATGACGTTTCCAAATCAATGAATAACGGACCAGGTGCAGATGTGCTACGTTTGCGAGCGTTAGGATCACTTGCAAGATTGTTTTGCAAGCTCTCTTCCGTGCTTGTTGTGTCGGGAGTTTGAAGAAGGAGGACCTCAGTAAAGGATCTTTCAGCAGATGGATTGGTGGAGACGCCGGTACCAACATTATGCAATGCTCCGTTGAGCTCCGTTACGTCATCAGCATCAAGTGTAAGCGGGTCAACATCCTCGAAGTCATCAGAGGACGGGTTGTCGAATGATGCATCCTCCACTACTACATGATCGTACATAGGATTGTTGCCTTTCAACCAACGTAATGCAGCGAGAACAACAGCCGGTCTAAACTGCAAGTCCTTCGCATGTACGTCCTGAGGTAGCTTACCAGCTGCTCGCAAAACAGCAACCTCAGTGAAATCTAAGTGCCTTGGAAGCTTCAATGCGACATCATTGACATCCTTCACGATTGTACAACAATATCTCTTCATGAACTTTTGCATGCTGGACGGCATAACGCTGATTGATATCACTGGATTGCACAACGATACCATGGAGATTTCCAACCGTGTGAGTATACTTATCTCCTTAGGAATCATGCCGGTCATCGTGAAGTTCACCAAGCTCTCTTTTGGGACAAACTCTGCGTCATAACGAAACGATAGCTTCTTATAAGCAATAAGCACATTACAGGATGATAAAATTTATGTTGGCGTATTCTACTGTAGATATTAATACAGAACAACGATTCTTTCATAAGATGGTCAAAATAAACGTATTCAGTATGATACTCATATCCACATACCTATTCTCAACATGAAGCAAGTCAAGTGTTCCGTAGAAAGGTATTGGTTTGAAAAAGTTACCTTGCATTCCAACAGGGAGTTTAGGACGTTCGTCTTCGGCAAGCTTTGTAAAGTCTGCACATCCCTTCTTTAGTGCTTTCACACACTTGTCGCAGATGAAGTCGTTACGTCTGAATGTAATGCCTTCAGTAGATTCGGCGTGGACGACGTCTATGTACTGTTTCTTCGGTAACAATCCATCAGCGTCAAGATCTTGATACCGTACGTGATCCCATGGCTTTTCAGCAACTTCTGCATGCAGCTCACGCATATACCTAATTGCGACAAGATGTTCGTCGTTTGATACTTTCAGGCGTTGCACCATTGTACCGTTTCCATCCTCTCTTGCGCAGCATGCACACGTGACAAAACGCAGTGATTGCAAAGTGAAGCGATGAAAGTTCTCCGCATCTTGATTGATAGCATCATTTTCATGACCAGATGCTAACACGCCGCATGCCTCCAATACATTCTTGCGTACCAACCTTCTCGCTTCGGTGTTACGATACCGATTGGCACGTTGCGCATCGCTGTCTTCTTCAAGGCGACTAACCGCCATTGCTTCGGTATTACGTGCACGTGTGGCACGTTGCGCATCGCTGTCTTCTTCAAGGCGGCTAACCGCCCTTGCTTCAGTATCACGCTCACGCCTGGCACGTTGCGCATCGCTGTCTTCTTCAAGGCGACTAACCGCCATTGCTTCGGTATTACGCTCACGCCTGGCACGTTGCGCATCGCTGTCTTCTTCAAGGCGGCTAACCGCCCTTGCTTCAGTATCACGCTCACGCCTGGCACGTTGCGCATCGCTGTCTTCTTCAAGGCGGCTAACCGCCCTTGCTTTGGTATTACGCTCACGCCTGGCACGATCCACACTTTTGCGTACATCATAATCTCCCGTAGCCTGTCGT
>Ga0306870_1000294_pt1 | contig 11894 bp, 14 predicted proteins | sample AntRauMeHopE1496_FD_190435 | JGI IMG/M metagenome (GOLD analysis project Ga0306870, IMG submission 190435) | Saline lake microbial communities from Rauer Islands, Antarctica - Metagenome Hop E1 #496 (v2) (version 2) | ecosystem: Environmental > Aquatic > Non-marine Saline and Alkaline > Saline ... | reverse complement strand
GACGAGAGCGATCACATTGGCGATGGCGAGTTCGTTGATTCCTCCGGCACTGAGGTTCTGACCGTATTCGGTGAGCTGCTGCACTAGCTTCTTGTCCATGCCAGTCTGGATGAAGGTGACAGGGCTGAGCCTCACTTTCTTGGGATCTACGTATTTGCCGAAAACTCCGATCTCTATACTATCTCCAGCTTGAATCTCTTGTGATCTGGACGGGCCGAGGATTCGGCCTCGATCAGCATTCAGCCAAGCGGTGGCATAGCCTCCGGGAGTTTTATTATGTTCGCCTGCGCCCTGACGGCTTTCCTTTATATTTTGGAAGAGTTCTTCTTCTTCGGCTGCCTTCTCTGGCTCCATGGTAGCGATCCGGAAGGCGGACTGCGGGGCTCGCACGACTTGGCGTACATTGCCTAAGTGATCTTTGATAGCCCCGATAGCAATCGGGGTCGTACTGGAATGCCGAATTTTCATAAGCTGCCCGACCTTCCTCGTAGATGATGTAATCCAGCTAGCAGGTTTCAAACATAAATTCTCCGATGTAATCTTTGGTGGAACTTAGCACCGTACCAGTATGCAACCGCTGTTGCCGTTTGACCCCATCTGCATCGTAGTCGTATTCGATCTTCCCGGCACCTGAGACAAAAGTAACCCGGCAGGGAAGGTTTAAATGGTTGTATTCAATCTGGTCTATGTTCTTATCACTGTTTGAGATCTGATTGCCGTTCAAATCGTACCCATATGACTGCGTAGACTGAGCATTCGGCTTGCAGTCCAGAGAAAGGTGGTTGGTACCGCTCACATTGTCATTTACCCGCAGGAGTTTGTTTGAATATTTATAGTTACCATTTGACATATAGTCATACGGAAGGATGTCTATGTAGCCCTAATTTCCCTCTGATATTTGTCCTCTTCTATAAAGGTTTTTGATGTTTCCGTTGTTGTTACACCTGACTCCGTGGATGGAATAGTTGTCATTTTCAGCGGCAAAACCGGGAGCACTGTAATTGCCTACGTGAAGTCTTCCTGCCAGATCTTACTGATAATTGTAACGGTGTTCTTTTCCATCTTTATCCCACCAGTCAATTCTGGAGATATTCCCGTCCCAGCGGAAAAAACTGCCTTTATTCTCATAATATAGCTTTTGTTTAAAGATATGTGCGGCAGTACTGTTCATTTCATTTAGCCAGTTTCGGATATTGTATTCATATTTCAGCTTGACATCTAAAAAAGATTTGCTTTCCAACATGCCCAGTTCATCATAAACTAGGCTGGCAATCAATACCTCCGGATCCTGATTGATCTGGTAATATAGGTTTTTGAGGGCTCCGGCATTATTATAGACATATCTTTTTTTAATTTTTGCGGTCTGGGGTTTTCCAAGTACCTCCATAATTCTGCTCAAAATGGGATTTGTAATTATTCGTGGTATGTATTAAGCAAATATTCTAATTCGTTAATCTTTTCGTAAAAGGGGTCTGAGGTGGATATGTCTTGCAAATATTCGTAAACTATTCTATAGTTTTCTTCCTTTTCAATCTTTCCTTTTTTTAGAACCTGTTTAATAACAGCGTGAGTAATTTTATCACCTGACAAATTTTCTCTGAATTTTTCTAAAAGCAGTAGTTCAAGTTCTTTAGTATCTTTTTGGGGCAACCCTTTTGCCCATGCATTCATATCTCTAGAAAGTGTTTTCAGTCCCGCCAAATTACCTTTATCATATGTTTGTTTAATAACTGATTTAAATTCTTCCATAATAGGATTGCCAGGATTCTTACTTAACATAAACTCTATTATTATTAAGCTTCTATCTCTGAAATATTCTATTTCATTCATTGTATTTAATTTTTCTTTCATGCATCAAAAGCCAGTATATGGCCATAATGATCCAAAATAAAAGGTTGATGCTCCGTGATAAATTGGGTAAGCAGGGTTATAACGGCTTACTCCTCTAATACTATTTCCTACGCCAATATTTCCAGCACCTCCATGAAAATCGATCAATTGTTGTTCCCTACCTCTTATAGCAGGATAACCTTGATACCCTTGAACAGCTCTGTCTAAAACAGGGTTACCGTAACCTAAAGCTTTCATGTGATGCCCCGAGGCTCTGTTCATCATTATTCTATTTGGGTCACCATATCCGCTTGTTCTACCAACATAAGTTTGTCCTGCTGCATTTCTCATGGTATAAGTTATGAATGTTCGCTGGGTTGCATCATAAGCTGTCGCTGCTGCAAGAATGACACCACCAATAACGTCACCAATAGGGATGGGGCCATCCGCTGTAGCAGCTCCCAAGGCAATTGTGGTGGCAGCTGCCATCGGCCCATCATTCTCCCCATTTTGACAACATGCCTCCTCATTTTCAGACTTTTTCTTACTTTTTGTTTCAAAATTGCCAGAATAATCTACTCCTACAACATCTCCAGAGCTGACCATTTGACCATATCCAGTGTCTACCATCACCTCCTCTCGATTCACCACACTTTTGGTGGTTTCATCTTCTACGTCTTTGTTTGAATCAATTACGACCGTCCCCTGCACCGAATATGGCTCCATCCCGTCCGGATCGATAAATCGTATCGGGTTGTTGAAAGCATAAGTATATGGAGAGTGCCTGCGCATCTTCTCCGCCAAAGGATCTGGTACAAACCATCTGCCGATGGCTGGAATATATAGCCTTGCGCCATAGTCATACATAATGACTCCTAGACCACTAGTGAGTTCCTTACCGTTGTAAAGATAAGGATTCACCTTGATTCCGCCATATTGGTATCCAAGTCCGGAAAGGTCTACACCCCAAGGGTCATAATGCGTCTCTTGAACGATCAGCGGACCCGTGCTCATAATCCTAAATTGGTCAAACCAAACGTTTTCACTGGTTTCGTTTACCAAGAAAGTCTCGATGTAGCCATCATTTTTAATGGCAATCTTCTCGATCAGTTCTTCGTGCTTGTTTCGGGCTTTTTTTGACAATACCACCTTGCCTTGTTCGTAGAGATTACTATCAGCATCATAAAGCGCATAGCCCATGTAGGCTTCGGGTGCTGGCTTGGTTTCCAGCTCGGAGATGACCAAGGCAATCACATTGGCAATGGCGAGTTCGTTGATTCCTCCGGTACTGAGATTCTGACCGTATTCGGTGAGCTGCTGCACTAGCTTCTTGTCCATGCCAGTCTGGATGAAGGTGACTGGGCTGAGCCTCGCTTTCTTCGGATCTACGTATTTGCCAAAGACTCCGATCTCGATGCTATCTCCTGATTGGATCTCCTGTGATCGGGATGGACCGAGGATTCGACCTCGATCGACATTGAGCCAGGCGGTGGCATAGCCTCCGGGAGTTTTGTTATGTTCGCCGGCACCTTGGAAGGGCTAAATCAAATCGCCCGAATTGCTCCCGACTGCTGTACGGGATTTTCAAAATATAAAAGCGTAGTTTCAAACTACGCTTAGGCCAACGCTCAATTACAAGTTATGTCTATACTACACTCAGAGGGGATGGAAGAGATGTGAATAAAGGAAAATAATTAGTTTAAGGCTATTTTAAGTTTTTTCTTAAATTTTATCTGTCAATCCCAGTCCCATTTTTTTAATCGGTAACCTACTAAAAGCCCAAAATCGTATCTTTAGAGACTAATTTATGATCACTTTCGAAAACAAACCACAGATAGGTCAGGGGATCTATACCCTTCGAGATGCAGCGACCATCCTGCATCTGCCTTATGCTAAGGTGCATAGGTATGTGGATAAGTACTGGGATGGGCAGCTGGGGCAGGAGTTTCAAACTCAATATTCCTGGATGGTGGACGGCTCCAGAGCTGTTAGCTTTCATACCGTAGTCGAACTATACGTGATGATTCAGCTGGCAGACAAAGGAGTTAAAACCGCCGAAGTGCTCAAAGCCCATAAAAAGCTAAGTTATATTTATGATACCCATTTTCCCTTTGCACAGAAATCAGTGCTGGAAGAAATCAAAACAGACGGCCAACTTATCTATTGGAAGAAGGGTGAGGATGTGATTTCGCTAAATGGCTCAGATCAATTCAATCTTGATATAATCACTGTATTCTTTAAGAAACTGGAATTTGGTGAAGGAAATGTTGTGTCTAAGCTTTGGCCGATGGGTAAGAATCATGCGATAGTGATCGACCCAAGCCGTAAATTTGGTCATCCAATTATTGAAGGAAAGAATATCTATCCTGAGACCATTTTTGATCATTTCCAGGCAGGTGATCCTATTCCTTACATTGCCCATATTTATAAAATTACAGAGAAAGAAGCGGAGGATGCGATTATATTTTGTAAGAATGCGGCATGATCATCTTTACGGATGAAAATATACCACCGCATCTGGCACCAGGATTCCAACTGATCCAGGGGCCTGAGTCTTTAAAAACAGGAATCCCACTGGAAGTTATCCACCTGCCGGATTACTTCGGATATGGAACTAAAGACAAAGACTGGATACCCGAGATGGGAAAATTGAAAGCCTGTGTGATAACAAGAGATGTACACCTCAATCGACGCAAACATGAAATTATACTATTAAGAGAGCATAATCTTGGTATATTTTTTCTAATGGCTAAAACAAAGAAATCAGGTCTTAGCGTTTGGCAAATGGTGGAGATGCTAGCCCGCTCTTGACCAGAAATCACGAAACTAGCAGTGGAAGAAGACAGATCTTTTGCTTATGAAGTAAATATAAATGGAAAGCTGAAAAGGATTTTTTAGAAATAGGAAGATGGAATTAAAAGAACTAAGGCAGAAAATAAAGGCTGCCCCCTTCTGGGTATAGTCAAAACACCGTGGTGAAGGGTGGGATCCGTAAAGTAGTCGTATGTAATCCCACCCTTCTATCCTTACCAATTTGCAATTGAAAATCAACCGTAACGACCAATAACCCACCTCAATTTAATTTATCATTCCCGAATACCTGCCCGCGTGGCAGGGTTTTGAGCACTCTAATAAAAGAAATCTTTGAGCTTCTCACCTTTATAAAACTAATTTAAATCGCCCGAATTGCAAATTCTGTAGATTAGGAAGGTGTAGTTACATCCGACCGCCGTACGGATTACACCTAGCCAACGCTCCAATACAAATTATTCCTATACTAAACTCAGGAGGGGCTTTTACCGATTACAGGCCGAATTACGTGACTTTTGCGGAAAGTGGAATAGCAGGAGGCTTTGAGAAAACTGAGGATGACATCAAAAATGGAGCTTTGTTGGTATTTCACCACGCTGATCTTCAATCGGCAAGAGAAGCAGTCATCAAAGCAAAAGGGAAGATTTCGGTAGATATTTTTTCTTTTCCCGGAGGGCGAAGATTCCAATTTCTTGATCCATCAGGAAATGAATTGTCGGTTTGGACAGAGGCTTGACTTTAGCACGAGATCTAATAGACCTAGAATAGTTGATATAAACCTACCCCATCATTTACGGTTGACATTAAGGTGATCGCTACATCCCGAAAAGTAAATCCATGGTTAATCGAAGAGTTGCTACTAACTCTCGTATAAAAATATCGTAAATTGATTTTGATAATGAAGGAAACTATGAATACAGCATCCAAAGGTAATTTATCATTTGAGCAACTACTGTCCATGGTTAAGCAATTGCCTAGGAATCAGAAATTGCTATTGTCTCAAGAGTTAGAAAAAGAGGCTATTGACTCTAAACTAACTCAGCTTTTGAAGTCTTTTAAAGCTGAGGACCTCGATCTTGGAACGCTAGATCAGGAGATTGAAAGTGTAAGACAGGAAATGTTGAAGAGCGGAAAGGTCAAAGTAATCTTTGATACAAATGTTTGGATAAGCTTTCTTATCGGTAAAAGGCTCTCAAGACTAAAAAGCTATATTTCAAGTGGACATATTTTGATAGTCACTTCTGAATAGCTTTTAGAAGAAATCAAGAAAGTAACAGCGAGAGAAAAGCTCAAGAAGTATTTTCCGCAAGTTTCAGTAGATGAACTCATACAGCTTTTGGAGACCATAGCTGAAAAAGTTGAGATAGTTCCGATTCATACCATCAGCCGAGATCCTAAGGATAATTTTCTGTTAGATTTAATTGACATTTCAAAAGCGGATTTTTTAGTGACAGGAGATTTGGCCCGACAGAGATGTCCTTTTAATTCCATATACTAATAGCTTCTCAAACGCTCAAAATGGATATATTTAAAAGTCAAGGAGTCATAGAGTTCAGTAAAAGCTTCCAAACTGAACTTGACTGCAAGAAATATTTGGCAGAAATCAAATGGAAAGATGGATACACCTGCCGAAAATGTGGACATAAGGGTAGTCAAATTAGAAAGGATTATGCGCACACTTGTAATAAGTGCAGCGACACAGAAAGTGCAGGAGCAGACACCTTATTTCATAAGGTTAAATTTGGGCTTTTAAAAGCCTTTCATATCTGTTTTGAGATGAGTACGAGCACGAAAGGGCTTCTGCCATGTATGTAGCCAAGCGCTATGAGATTAATCGTAAAACAGCGATGAACTTTATGCATAAAGTCCGTGAGGCAATGAAATCCAGTGAAAATCATCCTACGCAGGGTGAGATTCATGTGGATGAGTTTGTAGTAGGTGGCCAAGAAGCGGGACATACCGGAAGAAGCTATGGCGTTAAGAAAAAGAAAGTAGTACGTGCTGTGGAGCTGACTGAGGAAGGTAAAGTAAAACGGTTTTATGCGCTCAACATCAAGGACTTCTCAGCCAAATCACTTAGACCTATATTTGACCAACACATTGACAAAGAAGCTCAAGTGGTCTCTGACAAATGGAAAGGCTATCGGCCAATAGCTAAAGATTATACCATCAAGGAGATCTCCAGTGAATTAGGTCTGAATTTTAAGGCGATTCATACGATGATTCATCAAGTGAAGTCATGGTTGAGAACGACTTATTCCTGGGTAAGCAAAAGGCATATTGAACGCTATTTGAGCGAGTTTTCATACCGAATTAATCGCTCCCAGAACAAAGACACCATCTTCAATAATCTAATCATCAGAATGGTAAAAGCAGATAAAATGTATATTTCAAATATGATATGACGTTAAGAGGACACCTCTATTAAAATAATTAGTTTTAGAAGGATATTTAAATATAGATTTATGAAAATCATTAGAATAATATTAATATTTTTAACTAGTTTTGGTTCTATCCAAAATAATAATGGGCAACAAAACAAAGGAAGTTATTACCCAATTGAAAAAATTGTAACTCTTACTGAGAAATCTTATGATTTTTCAGATAAAATATACCAAAATATTGGGTCAATTATTAAAAATAAGAAAATAATTCTATTAGGAGATCAAACTCATTTAGAGGGGAATGTAACTGAAATAAAAGTTAATCTTATTGAATACCTACACGAAAAGCATAATTTTAATATTATTTTATTTGAAGATAGTTTTTTCAAACTGAATTTATTCGACATTAACAAAAATAAAATAATAACTGAAAAAAAATGGGACGAATATTTTAGTCATTATTTAGCTGGAAATCAACCATTTTTAAAATTTATAAATTTTTTAGAATCCGAAGAGACTAATATAAATAACGTAAAAATTGGCGGCTTTGATTCACAAATTCTAGAACAAGACAACACAATTTTGATAGAATCATTAATTTCATTTCTGACACAAATTGATATACAGATAACTGAATATGAAAAAAGTATATTAGAATACCAATTTGCGGAGGCCGCTAATTATCCTCATGAGGGAAATCCTATTAAATCAGATTCAGAAAAAAAAAATCTCTTAGATTTGTTAAGTATAATAAAAACCGCAATAGATAAAGAAGCCAATACTGAGAATTTTGAAGGCAAATACTGGTCTCAAATTATTTTAAACATTCATGCATTATTCGAAACAATAGCTAAAAAAGGATCAAATATCTCTGACATAGAAATTCAAAATTTACGAGATAGTTTGATGGCTTCTAATTTTAATTTCATAAAAAATATATACCCTAATGATAAAATAGTAGGCTGGGGTGCATCATATCATTTTTCAAAAAACCTAAACCTAATTAAAAAGGATACAATAACAGAAACATATATAAATCAAATAAACAAAGAACAAAACAAGGAAAAGCCCTTAGACTATAAGATATTTTCTATTGCGAAACGCCTGGGCGATTATTTAGATTCCATCTATCCAAATGAAGTGTACTCATTAGCCTTCACAACATACGAGGGGGAATACGGGCGATCTTATGATACCGATAAATATAAAATAATACCGCCGCCAAAAGAAAGTTTAGAAGGATATTTAATGGATCAAAATAAAACAATAAGTTGGATCCATTTTTTTGAATCAAGTGACACTCCTCCATTCTTTTTATCAGCGTTAGGACATTTGCCAATTTTATCAAAATGGGAATCCATTTTCAATGGTATAATTTTCATTCCTAGAATAAATTCTTTAAAATCTATAAATTTCGACAACGATTCCATCGATAAAGAAGAAAAAAATAGGATAAAAGCTCAAGTTATAAGCGGAGAATCAAATACACCTATCTCCTATTGTAATATTTACTTGGGAAAAGGAGATATAGGCACTATAACCAATGATGATGGTTGGTTTGAATTAATATTAGATAAAACAAGAAATGACTCAGACAGTATTACTTTTTCAGCTATAGGATATCAAACAAAAAAAATACTAATTAAAGATATAAAAACTAGCATCGAAACAACAGATAAAATTATTTTATCACAAGACGAATACTTTTTAAATGAAGTAGTGGTGGAATCAACCAAAATATTAGGAGCAGACTTAATAGTAAAGAAAACAATTCAAAATAAAAAAAGTAACCTAGATGAGAACCACAACAAATTAAATTTGTATTATAGAACATATCATAAAGAAGAAAATGAAACAATAAAAAAAATTGAAGGAATTGTGGATCTATATTCACCATATGGATATAGTAGAAATTACAATTTCAAACAATATGCTCAAAATCACTATGCAGAAATCCTTCAATCAATTAACCATATATCATCTAAATCAAGTGGAATACCACTTTTACAATTCTACTATTTTGATATAATGTCAGATAGCGAAAGTATGTTTCAATCAAAAAATTTAAAAAAATATAATTTCGAATTAGTTGATATCTCAAGTTATAATTCAGATTCCGTTTATGTGATTTCGTTTGATAAGAAAATCCTAAAACATGGCACATTTAATAATTACATAACGAGTTATAATGGAAAGCTTTTTATTACAGTCAATGATTATGCACTTATAAGATATGAAGCAATCTATTCTCGAAATCTTAGTCAGGACGGGAATAATCGAGTACAAAATTTTTCAGTAGTCGCAAATTATCAAAAGGAAAAAAAATATTATTACTTAAAATCAGGAAAAATAAATTTATTAGATTCAGAAAATGGTAAAAAATCTGAAATAACAGATATTTTCTTAACTTTAAAAATAGGTTCGGAAAGAAATTCGAATTTAGAAAATAACTTGTTCTTCATAAATGATAAAATCCCCAAATTCAATCCACAATTTTGGAAAAATCATAAAATAGTAGAAATAGATAATTAGAAATTAAGATATTCAAAAAAAAATAAATGGATCGCTTCCCACATTACAAACAACTGGACCACATGGATTGCGGTCCAACTTGTTTACGAATCATAACAAAATTTTATGGAAAGACATACAAACTGGAGACGTTACGATCTGAACTATCATGGGAAAGCGAACAAGAAAAAGTGTTCAGGAGAAAGTCCGAATTCTAGAAGAATCCAAATCATTGGGTCTTCTTGAAACAGCACGTAAGTATGAGATGAGTTACCAAACGATAAAGAACTGGCAAGATATATTTGCTGTATCAGGTGCGGAAGGTCTAAAGTTGGGGACTGGAAAAATATCACCTGAGCTCAAAAGGCTACTGCTGGAAAATCAGAGACTGAAGGAAATTGTTGCCGATAAGGAGCTTGAGTTGAAGATTAAAAATGAGCTTCTAAAAAAAACATCGTTAAACAAATTGATCGGAAAATGATCGCTACGATGTTTATAGAACTGCACTATCCAGTACGCAAAGTCTTGCAATATGCTGGTCTCAGTGCCAGTAGTTTTTATTACCAAGCAAGTGGCGAGGCTGCCCAACCACGAGGTATAAAGCCAAGTGAATACACCTTACTGGAGAACGGAGCTAAGGTTGCAAACCATCAAGTTGCAGCTCAAGTAAAGTCACTACTGGAAAAAGAGTTTGTCGACTATGGTTATTTAAAGGTCACCTACTATCCCATCTAGGAAAAAGCTTCCTATACCACTCCTTCATCCTCATTCCCCCCAAACAAAAACAGCTCGCTAGATTACCTAGCAAGCTGTTTGATGTTCCTATTTTCGAGATTTTCCGCAACACCTTTCCAGTTGCAGCCGTAATAATTTCTGGCTACCAGCTTCCACCAGCTCCGCCACCTCCGAAGCCGCCGCCTCCGAAGCCGCCAAAACCACCGCCGCCTCCACCACCGAATGATCCGCGACCGGAAGAGAAGTCTCCAAACTTACCGCCACCTCCTCCAAGCATACCGGCTAGCATGATGGTGGTCCAAAGATTTACGCCCCCACCTTTTCCACCCATGTGGTTATTGTTATCATTTTTATTGCGCAGCAAAGGCAAAATCACAAAGAAAAAGGCGAAGAAGAGTAGCATGATCAAGGCACCGCCGCTGTTTCCGTCTGACTGCACATCCTCGGCTTTGTATTCGCCTGAGGCCAGCTTGAAGATCATATCCGTAGCTTGATCGAATCCCTTGTAGAATTCGTCTTGCTTGAAATTGGGGATGATCATGTTTTCCACAATACGTTTTGCCAGGGCATCGGGAACAGCACCTTCCATGCCATAGCCAGTAGATATGAATACATCGCGGCCTTCCATTGCAGCAAGGATCAGAATACCGTTGTCCTTGGTTCCGCCGATTCCCCATTGCTCGGCTAGTCGCTGGGTGTAATCAGAGATCGCATATTGACCCACCGACTGCATAATCACGATTGCAATCTGCGAGGAAGTGCTGTCACTGTAGGCCACTAGCTTGCTTTCCAATTGCGCTATTTCGGTAGGAGAAAGGGTCTGCGTAAAATCATTCACCAATCTTGGAGGATTGGGCACAGGCGGAAAATCCTGTGCAAAGAGCCCTTGTAATCCTGAAAAGAAGACTACAAAAAGAAGAATTGAAGTTGCCTTCCTATTATCCAAAGGATATTTCATCCGATAATTCATTTTGATCGGATTCCCCGTCATAAGGGAAGAAGTGGCTGAGTTTTTCTCCAGCCAGTTTGATCCCCGTGGTTAGTCCTGTTGTAAACTGACCAGAGCGAAATTGCTCGGCCATATTTTCTTTGGTTTTTTCCCAAAAATCCGGCTCAACGACTTTATTGATCCCTGCGTCTCCAAGTATGGCAAATTTGCGGTCTTCCACTGCCAAGTAGAATAAAACCCCATTTCTGTCTTTGGTTTGATACATTTTCAGCGTTTCGAAAAGCGTCGCAGCTCGATCCATAAGATCTCCTTTACAACGATTTTCGATATGAACTTGGATTTCGCCGGAAGTACGTAATTCGGCAGATCGGATCGCCGCAATAATGGCTTCTCGATCTGCCGGTGAGAATAATTTCTCAGCCATGATTTTAGGATTTAAAATTGAACGCTTATCGCATTTTCAGTTTTGTAACGTTGCGTGGTACTAAGCAATCTGTTTATTTTAAAATTGAACGCTTGGCGCATTTTCTGCACCTTCGGCAGCTTTGAAAGTCCCCTTGGCCTCAAATCCATACCAGCCTGCGAACATATTGTTCGGGAATGTTCGGATTTCTTTGTTGTAGGCTACTACGGATTCGTTGAAGTTTCGTCTGGCGACAGCGATTCTGTTTTCT
>Ga0306870_1000293_pt1 | contig 11925 bp, 12 predicted proteins | sample AntRauMeHopE1496_FD_190435 | JGI IMG/M metagenome (GOLD analysis project Ga0306870, IMG submission 190435) | Saline lake microbial communities from Rauer Islands, Antarctica - Metagenome Hop E1 #496 (v2) (version 2) | ecosystem: Environmental > Aquatic > Non-marine Saline and Alkaline > Saline ... | reverse complement strand
AATCCTCACTTGATTCATGTCAACATGCTGACTTTGCCGAAATTGTCGAAAATGTAGCGGGTTGTTTCGTATCCATTTTCATGCTGTGCTCGTGAGCGTACATTTTAACACCAGCAACCAGATTCTTATAATACAAGTACACCCCTTGGTCGCCTGCATTTCTTCTGAGAAAGAGAGAGAAAAGAAGACACAGAACAAAAAGAGAGGGGAATAGAGTGAGAGGGATGGAGAGAGACAATAAGATGGACAGAGATATTAGACAGAGATAACATGGGATTTATATGAGACAAGGTTTTGCCGGAGACCGGCACTGCGCAACTTGTGTTTAACGACGGACACTAGTAACAACCTTTGAGCACATTTTTTCAAATATTAACTTGCGTTCACGATTTCTCAAATCTGCTCCACCCAAACTCGAGTTGCGATCCAACAACCCGGCACGCACTGAATAAATAAATCATGCGACACACGAAATAAGTACAATTGGTCACAACGTGTTGAAGGCAACACATGTGTACATATATGTATATATTGAAGGCAACACATGTGTACAAAAATGTATATGTATATACATATCTGCGTATGAATACAAATAATATATATATATATGCATGTAAATACATGTATATATGGGTAGATGTATGTATACAAACAAACATATGTAGATGTATTCATATTTATATACATACATGTACGAGCATATTTGTACATGAATATGATCAAAACTATGTATACAAATGTATACAAATCGTGATATGAGTGGATACAATCATTTCACATGTGATTCTGTGGGCTGGTAATACGTGTGCCCCATAATTCTCGTTCAGAAATATTTCAAGACGATTACTTTCAAGTAGCCTCAACATGGGGCACGCGCCTCCGTGCACCAGACATCGGACGCCAGGGTAACAACTCAAGGCCCACAACTGATTTCCCAGGTCTACTCCCCACTCACAAACCCTTCCTTCGCTACGCACAGGGTATCGTGCTGGTGGAAGTGGGTTATTAGGCACTGCAAAAAACAAGCACAAAACACGAACAATCTCAAAATGGCAGCATACACGAACCGAGCACAGCGAGGGGGTGGTATCATACCTAATGTCTGATTGAGCTCACCTCCAAGCGGACTCGCGCCTGCCGCTCCTGCACAGCAAGGTGATGGAAATACAGGAAGGCTTGTCAACAGACGCAACTGCACCCCGCCAAATGCAAAAGAATCATGACCCTACTCACCCCCTCCATACTACCCGCACATTACCCGCACATTTGATTTATCATTAATCATTACCCGCATATTACCCGCGCATTTCCCGCAAATTACCCGCACATTACCCGCACATTACACGCACATTTCACCCCTCCCCCTGTTTTTATTCGGGCCAGTCTCGACCAAATTGCCATTCTGGCCAGTCTCGATTCCGAGCAGGTAACTCATGCTGGTCCCTCATAACTTCAAGACATGGAGGACTCACGGTGGGTGGTGGCAGAGACAGTGAGCGGGAGCAGACAGGGCGGGGGGTATGAAACAGGAATGTCTAATACACATGGACAAGAACAGTGAAACCAAGCTGCCGTGCACAATGATCGTAATTCATGCAAACACACGAAGGGCAGTAACACGAGGCTAACTTGTGCAATGATTGTATATGTAAACACACCTCTAAAAGCAGTGAAACGAGGCTGCCTCGTGTACTCAGTTATGCACACACACCGATCAGGTGAGGTGCATCGACCCTAGTCCATACAGAGAAGAGCAAGACACTTGTCGGCGTACTGCGGGTATCACCCTCCAACATCAGCAAGAATGCTGGCACCGTCTGCGTGGCGCTGCATGAGCTCCATGTTGAGATAATGGTGCTGCCCTTCGATGCGTACCCAGACTGACGCACGAACGTCCACGCAGTAATCTAGCGCAGAGCTGCCCGGCATGCTCAGGATGCCAAAGTACGTCAGGTGCAAGCAGACTGTGTTGGCATGCGCAGCGGCAAAGCCAGGCACGGCCTGCTGCTGCGCACCCGAGATGCCACGGTGTCGAAGGGTCACAAAAGCGTGCATGATGTGCATCTCTTCCCTCTCTGGGCTGCTCGCGGGCACGGTCGCAGCGTCGAGCGTAAAAGCACAAGGATTGTAGACTGATACATTGGGTCCGCCTCGTAGAAGTCCGTCAGCGCCTCGTCCCAGTACATCGCACGGACAGAAGATTGTTGGCGGCTCCGGACGTGCGCTCTCCGGAGCCTGCAAAATGATCCACAAACGATCGAAGAGAGGTGAGACAAGGATCACCAAACCTCAAGTCAGATGGAGGGTGCCCTGTGGTGCTTTGGTGCCCGCCGCTCTCCTGCGGCAAGCTCAGCCTGGCCTCACGTCATCCCTTGAAAGTCAGATCAACGTTAAAACCATCCCAGCGTCCGCAAATCAGAGCCAACAGTGGCAGTTCAGACACAAGCACCCTCACCTGAGGTCTAGTGAGGCAGGCCCCGGGTGTGTTTTTGTCTGCCGACCAATGTACCGACGTAGAGAGCTGATTTTCTCACGTCGTATTTGTTGTTGTTTAGTATGTCGTTAGTACAATATTTTGTGTTTTCATCGTTTGGATTTTTATTCCATGAACTATATCTCACGAACTTGGTAACAATTCGAAAAGTGGCTGCAGCTGCGTGTCTTCAACGCGCAAGAGAGAATTATTGCAAACAATGCTGGCAGTACCACCATCGAAATGCATCAAGTTGACATGGGTGCCCGACGCAAGCTTGCCTGAGGTGAACACGCAACCTGCAGATGATATGTTAGCTCTGCTCGCAAAAGTAGCAGGGGAAGTCGATCGTCAGCCCCATAAGCCCCTCCGCAGTATCTTAAAGAACGCATTGGACACTGCTCGTTCCCGTGATCTACAATTGAGAACAGAGGGACCTTCCAATTCTCCAGGTGTGTTTCTGACGTCTTTCTCTCCCTATTCTTATGGGTGGCTGACATAGATACTGCGCTCATCCTCAGAACGTTAATAGAAAATACACCTCACTTCGGCAATGCTACATTCAACAAAATCGATCCATGCCCGTTGTGCCCAACATTTTAGGCACATTCGTACTCAGAAAGACTTCCCGGGAATACATAACGATTTTTTGTTGTGAATTTGCAGGCAACTCCTCGAACCTGGGAAATGCGTCACCAAAGGTCATCCAAGCTGCGACACTGGAATACAGTGGCCGCGCAAAAAAAATGAATCAAATGGTCCAAAGCATGTCCCCAAGACAGAATCCGCCGCATCTCAGAATATTAGCAACAGGCTTGTCTGAACAAGCAATAATCTTCAAAAATCGTCCATCAGGTGCGACCTGAGCAGTCATTGGACCTCAAAATACTCGGACACGGGGCGCTAAAGTGTTAAAGATCATTTTGCAAATTGTGAATATTTAAGACTGTGGGAAGTGATAATTTTTTCAAGCAAATTTTGTCCCATTTCCTCACATCGTCAGGACATCACATATACATATACGTACCTAGAAACATACATAGGTACTTACATGCATACAAACACTGAGTATGTGTATATCCACATGTGTGCCTACACATATATACATACATAATGTGCTGCAGTGTGTTGCAATGTGCTGCAGTGTCTTGCAGTCTGCTGCAGTGTGTTGCAGTGTGATACAGAGTGTTGCAGTGTGTTGCGGTGTGCTGTAGTGAGTTGCAGTGTGGCCACAATCAACCTCCACTTGTGAAATTCTTTTGAATCTGTATTCCCTATATTTGTCTGACGAGTTTCAAATTGTACCAGACACAATTACAGATGTAGGCGATGTGGATTTGGAAAAAGCTGCAAGAAATCTCAGCTGTCTCTTCCAAGACAACACGACGCAACTATCTCGCGCTAATTTTGGTCAAATCCTTTCGCGTGTCTCTTTTTTACTGCTTATCCACGAAACTTGAGCCCTCTTGTTGATGAGGTTGTACTTTGCATTGAAAGTTTTAATTTAAATTTGCATTGTCTGATACAGCATTTTGCGCCAATGAGGAAATGGAAAAGAAAGGATTTGGTGCAAAAAAGAAGACAAGAAAGAGAGTTAAGTTTGCAACACACCATATGGTCAGACAATACCATCGTTCATACAAGACGGAAGTATCAAAGACGCAGACAGCTCTTCAGATTCAAGTGCAGCCCTCAAGTACGTATCAATCTTGAACTCTTTGATAGAAGAACTCATCTTGTCTCATAACATTCCTATGTGTTTTGTGTTGCAAGGTTGACTCAATGAGCACTGCGTGATGAGTTGAGAGTTTGCAAGACAAGACGAATGGTTGATGTTGTATACATGATTGCATAACATTTCTGTTCTTCATTTGACCCCTGCAACTTTTCGTGTGCCTCTTTTCGAGAAAATCATGCCTTTCAAATTGGACCAGACACGACGATCATTCTGTACACTGTGGATTCAGAAGATACAGCACGCCCCGTCAGAACGCGCCTTCAGCAATTGCATCAAACAGAACACACCACGGCAATTTCGTTCTGTAGGAATGATTTTGCTTCGTGTGTCTTGGTTTGTCCTGCTTAGCGTATTTGATTATAGTCTGCTAGTTTTGGCCTGCGTTCGTTTGAAAGAGCTTACTGGCTGTTTTCTTAGCATTTTCATTGGTGTAGGGGTTTTCAGGGTCAGCTTTTTCAAAACTTGCAAAAACTTGCAGGCCTGACTTGCCAGGATCTGACTCATTTCCCTCTTTGTAATCATGTTATGAATCTATAAATTCTTTTTCACCCTGATGATTTTTTGAAATTGTACCAGACACGACAACTTTTCAGGACAATGTGGATTCAGGAAAACCAGAACCCCAGCTCAGATCTATCTTCAAAAGAAAAAAGCATCCTCTATCCGGCACTAATTTAGGTCTGCTCCTGTCTCGTGTCTACTTGGGTCTCTTGCTTTTTGTACGAGGATTCAATACATTTGACGCCTATTTTTGAGCCCACCAAACACAAACTTGTAGTATATGTTGCAAGTTTTAACTTGGAAGGGCATTGTCTAATTCAGGATTTGGTGCAAAAAAGAAGACAAGAAAGAGAGTTAAGTTTGCAACACACCATATGGTCAGACAATACCATCGTTCATACAAGACGGAAGTATCCAAGACGCAGACATCTTCTCTACCTCAAATGCAGCCCTCAAGTGCGTATCAATCCTGAACTCTTTAAACAAGGACTGACATTGCCTGATTACCTTCCTATGTGTTTTGGTTGTAGTGCTACGGAATGATTACTGCATTATGAGTTTAAAATGTGCAAGACAAGACGAATGGTTGATGTTGTATACATGATTGAACAACCTTTCTGTTCTTCATGTGACCTCTGCCACTTTTCTTGCGACAGTATCGAAGACACACACATCTCCTCTACCTCGAATGCTGCCCTCAAGTTCGTATCAATCCTGAACTCTTTATTACAAGAACTCATATTGCCGCATCACATTTCCGTTTGTTTGTTGGCAAGGTCTATGGAATAATGAGTCAAAATTGTGCAAGACAAGACAAATGGTTGATGTTGTATACTTCATTGCACAACAGTTATGATTTCATTGGACTCCTGCAACATTTCTTGGGATCCTTTTCCACAAAATTATGATATTCAAATTTGACCAGGCACCACGACTGTTCTCGACACTGTGGATCCAGAAGATAAAGCACGCTCCGTCAGCCATTGCATCCAAGATCACACGATTCCACAATCTAGCAGCTCCTGTGGTACGATGCTGCTCCGTTTCACATTTTTCTCTCCCTTGAAAGATGAGAATTCATCTGCTAATGTCATGTCAGCGTTGGTGTATATGAGCTTGCTCGCTTGATTCTTTGCGTATGCATTGCATCTCGGGTTGTGTGATGCATCTCAAAACTTGCAAGTCAAATTCTTCTGACATCTGCTTCATGTAAATCTGGTACTTATCTTGTGAAAGTACATTCCCTTTCTTTTGTCCTGCTCACCATACAAGACGACGAATGTGGACGATGTGGATTCAAAACGAGAAGAATGTCAGCTTACCTCACTCATGACAAAGCACATCAATTTACTATGTTGCAGTACCTTTCGTTTACGCATGTTTCGTGTTTTTGTTTCTGTCTTTATTTGCATATGAGGATTTAACCTGCTCGAATTACCAGCCAAAGTGGTTGTTTGGATTTAATCTAACACATTTTTTTGAATCCAACCTGCAATAATTGGACTTTACCGTGATGTTTTCTTTTTTCTCTTTCATATTATCCAATTTATGTATGTGCATGCCGGCATGCTTGCTCATATCTGTGCTTTTGAGTTTGTTCATTGGGGTTGGTGGTGTTGGTCAAAATATAAGTATGATTTTGCATTCATATGACTGTGCGTTGCGGAATGTATAATTTTCCGGCAACATCTCAACTAATTTGTTTTGAATTTTGTTCGAACATTTGGCAGTCCAACAAAATGATTCAGGAGCCGCAATATCGAGGAAAATAGGAAACAACAACAAAAACGTTCAAGCAAACAAAACCTCCACACCTGACAAACTCGATGCAGGTTTTGCAACCACTCGTCTTTGTAATTGTCCAATCCTTCCTTGGCTTCATAGTTGATATCATCAATTGAGCACATGGCTTTGTTCTTTCCATGTCAAAGATTGTTTGCGTTGCCTTTTAAGAATCACTTGCTCGAGTGTAATCAATTTCAATCTCTTGCTTGGCTTCGTTGTACATATTTCCCACCAAGATGCACATGTGGAATGGGTGTGCCGGTCAAAAATTGGGATATCAATGATGATTGTGTACTGGTAAGACAACGTTTATTTGATTTTAAACAAATAATTGAGATGTTTTCACATATAAATTGTGGATTTGCGTTGTATGATTCCTTGAATGGTACACCATCATGATATTTGGGCACAGACAACAAATGTTTGTTTACTATGTTGCATTTTAGATAGTTGAATTGCTTGAAATGGGTTTGTTGTTGTCTAGATGAGTGTGTGCATGTGTATGTGTCCTGCAACTAAATGAATTTGAGTTTGAATTTGTGTGAATTTTTATTTACTCTTGAAAGCATCTGTGACTCTAGGAAACACTTTTGAATTTGCTCATTATTCTCTCATGTCATGAGGAACTTGGGCTGGAAAAATACAAAGTTTTGGCGTTTGAGAATTTTTTGAGTGGACTTTACGAAATCTCATTGTACATCTTTACCCACTGCCATTATTTTAGAGTCTGCTCGATTCATTCTGAAGACAATACACATCAAAGCAAACCTAATGGTATTTTTATGCGTGCGGGCAATGACAGAAATTGAAGAATATGGATCTGTGCTTGAAGGATAATACAAGCTAATGTATGTCTTCTTTCTCACATGTCATATTCTGCAGATTGTATGCTCGGCGAAAAGCGCCTCTTGTTTACAGGCAAAGGTCTTGGACTTACATATGCAAGGGACTTGACGCTCGACTTGATAGCGAAAGTTACAGAATCTTGCATGGAATCATTCGTGATTGGAGAAGTGGGATATTATGACCTTGCTTCACGGGTTCGTACTGATGCTTTGTTGCTTCCGTCACTCACTTTCAAACGTTCTGGAGTCGATGGCGGTGGACATGGAATATTTGCGAATGGACCTTTTGTCCGAGGACAAAAAATGACGGAGTATGGGGGTATGGTGGTCAGTCATGCCACTTCGATGAAATTATTGAGTATGAAGGAAGATACACATACGAAAGGACTTGGAGCGTCTTTGTCCACAGATCAAGCGCTTGATGGACGTCTACTCTTCCCACATTTTCCATTAGAATATTATGTGCTTCATCACAAGATGGGATCCTTTGTCAACTCCTGTCAAGGAACCGGTAATTGTAGATACGTTTTCACCGAAGACATCAAAAAGGCTTACAGGCACCCATATAATGCCTCGAAAATATACAACATCACAGAAACACCACCGCCAGTGAGCGAAGGAGCGCAAAGCTCAGATGCCTTGAACCAGACAAAGAAAAGAAAACACACAGACATTGTGGTTTCAAGGAAGCCCGCAGGGCGACCAAATAAGCGAAAGGAAATGTTGGAGACACAAATCAAGAAAAGAAAGAAAGAACTCAACGAGCTGATATCTGCACAAAGGGCAGAACAATTCAAGTTGAAACGTGAATTGAGAAAAGCTGGGAACTTGAACAGGGTGTCTGTGCGTTGCTGGATTGAGGCTACACAAGCAGGTGATGCAGGCGACGAACTCTTTGTCAACTATGGGTCCCAGTATGACAAAAGACACCTTGTTGAGAATGCCAAGTGCCAAAAATCGCATGCAAAGCTTGGAACAAAGGACTTGACTCAGACAAGAAGCACTATTAAATGCAACTCCAAGAAGCAATGCTGCAAATGAGAATGAACACATTTGAAGAATTCAAGAACAAATCAATAGAGTCTTTACGTCTGGCAAGCCACTTCATTTTTTTCACTAATTTATTTGAAGACAAATCACACTTGCACACACTACTTTGAATCTGGAACATATGTATTGGTATTCTTTCGCACACCCCTGCATAGCTACGTATATTCAAATAGAGATGGTATGACAAAAACGTAAGCAAAGGGCTTGGAAAGATACAAAAACGTCAAGACAACAAAGAATTTTTTGAACGGGGGTGTTTACTCTATGCATACACATTCATCCTGTCAAAAAAGCGCAACCATACACATTGCAAATCACATACTAAAACATGCTCATGCCTACATATTCACATTGAAATGTCATTTGAAAAGCTGTATTCTAACAAATTTAATTTGACATGAACGTATCAGTGTGCATCAATTTTCATGTATATTTATGTATTTACATAGGCGTGTATGTAAAGAAATATGTATGCATATCAAGTTTCATACATATGTACAAATAGACCTTTGGGGAGCTTAACAGCTGCGAACTGGGTGTCTTTCGATTTTAATGTTTCTTACTCCTCTTGCTGAGGTTACTCCTTAATAAACACTTTTAAATTAAAAAAAAAAAGTACAAATAAACTTACGTACCTATTTGGAAGAAGAGGCGTAAGTACCATCGTCCAAAGCAAACACATCCAGTGACTACTGCTCCTCTTGCTACGACGTCTCCTCTTCAAATAAAGTGTGAAGTAGTACTCAAAAGGTGTGAGACATCAAAAGAAGATTTAATGAGATCGAGACGTCGTGGTAGTGAATTCATCATTGCAATAGCCTTGCGCTGAGAACCCACAGTTTTGTTGTTTGAGTAACGTATGCATTGAAATCTGGATAATATATATGCACGAAAAAAGTGAGCACATTGTGGCTTGGCGTGGTCAAATTACCTGGGTGCCGACAACGCGCAGCCCTTGCAGGGACCATTATTTTGACTTGTTATAAAATAATTTGATGAAATTAATCATCTCCAGTGACATGACCACCTCATCAATGCACCTGTCCGACGACGGGGGACATGACCATCACCGCTTGCATATGTTTTGGGCATACGTATTTGATCTATTGATATATACCTTTGTATCTGTATGTAATGTATATGTCAATCACAGATGTATGCACATATACTATATAGGTATGTTGATACTCATGTATTTGTTTACAATTGTACAGCTGAAAATATTATACCCTTACATATGATCTCAATTTGAAGGTCGAGGGAAAAGTGCGGGAATAAACCGAACCATGCCTCCACATGTATAATTTAAGTACACGTATACATTTACAAGTATATATATATACATATGGCATCTCCTTTTTGATACTCTACGTGTATGTAGCACTGTGTTTAATTGCATATGTGTTTGTCTTTGTTCATGTGTGTGTGAATTTATTTGAGGTGACTTGTGTTGGTGTATTTCTATTTGTCCTTCTTCGGTGCGTACGAAAGACACCGGCAAAGGTATTGTTTGAATCCGAGAAATATATCATTTGTGAACAGATTTACTATCATTAGAACAAATATCAGCTAATCTACACATACGTTTGTTTCAATTTTGTTTCTGCCATAGTATTGAGTGCATTTTCTGGCATTTGTGTGTACGATTATCCTGAAATCAGGAATATTTGTATTTTGGGTATGAAAACCTACATTTATAATCTAAAAGCAAGAACTCCTTTACAATCCCAGGAGTCTCACGGCAATTTCTTTGTTGTATATCCTATGGTTTTCTTTTATCCTTTCTGTATTCATCATCCGTCCGTATTTCATTTTGCTCCTTTTTTCCCTCACAAAAGATACTTGTTTACGTATTTGATTTTTCCTCAATACCATGCTAATGCTTCTGGCTTTAATTGTTGCCATTTCATCCCTACTTGGAACGGGCTGTGTTCGAAAAAAAGTGGATTCTCAACAGAATTTGGTTTACAAGCAAACTAGATCGACTGTTCGCATGCTGAAACCAACATTTTGTTTCTAGTAATGTAAACGTGATCTTGACGTATTGAGCATACGTCTATATATCATGCATGAATGTCGAAGGGAAACAACGGAATATATATTTCTCCCAAAAATTTGTGCCATGCGTTTCATATCAAAATATACGAAAGTCTGATCTCAATTATTTGGTCAAAACATTTGTTGTAGGTTGCAGGTGGAGAGTAGTCTTGCCATGTGCAAATACTCATGTTGTGTTGTGCTAGATGAGACAATTTCCTATGTAACGAAAAAGATCTAAATCATGCGCTTAGGCAATTTTTGAAATCTATGCTCCAGCACTGGCAGTATGTTTGTCGCGTCATAGCAGGTTATATTTACTGTTGACAGATTCTAACGTTTCCTGTCGTACGAGTTCGAGGAAATGCCTCATGAATTGAATTCCAATGAAGATCCACCTTCGTTCGAGACATACTCAACCGTACTCAACCGTACATGCAAAATATCCCCTTTGCAAACGACGTTTTGTGACTGATTGTTTATTGAATAAAATTGCGAATACTGTATATGTGATCGCATAGGTGTGTTGAGCCACGCATTTGTGAGGTTTTGTGTGTGTTGGGGTGTGTTTGATTTTCAGTGCTTGTCTGTATGTGAGTGTGTTTTCGTGTGCGAGTTTGGATGTGAAATGTAATGTATATGAATGTTTGTGTCTGATTTTGCTCATATGGGTTTGTTCAATAGAATAAGTGTTTGTGTCGATATATGTTTGTTTCTATCTGCGTATTTTTGGCGCAGTTTTGTGTTGGGGTCTGTTGTCAAGTTTTTGCATGTGTACCAGGAAAGAATTGTTGATTTTTCCACGAAATCCAATATATCGATGATCTTCACGTAACATTCGACAATTTGCTGATTGGAGAATATGTACTCGTATCTAAGTTGATGTGTTTACGTATTTCCCCATATAAATGTACATGTGGTTTTTTGTATACATGTATAATTCAGAAGTATAAACATGTATGTACCTATACATATTCATGCACATGTATAAGCATTTTCATATTCATAAAAAACGATGTATCAATGAATATATACAATTATAGTCATTCGCTCACAATCACTGATACTTCGAACGCCGTCTATTCCACACACCGTTGGCTTTTTGCTGCGCGATGTCAGCAGACACAGTGCTTTCAGTAGAACCTGGTAAAGCTTTGACATGATGTGGTGGGTGCAAAAGATTTCGTGGATCATCATCAATCCAACGAACCTTGAAACCTTGAGATGTAGTACTCATAATTTTGGCCCAAAAGTAAACGCTGCTTTTGTTAGTGTATCGCACACTGACAATCATTCCTACTTTGAACTTTGCCACGTCAAACAGGTTGCAGGGCTTGAATCGAAGTGGAACTTGAGTTGATCGAGGAGAAACCCGGTTGTTACCTGTTACCAGCTCTTTCACCTGCGTTTGTGTGTTCTGTGTAAATCTTTAATTTGTTTTGGCCAACACGTGCCCTAGTAAGATTGGAGGACAGCGCGATTCAACAGCAAAAGGT
>Ga0306870_1000291_pt1 | contig 11959 bp, 12 predicted proteins | sample AntRauMeHopE1496_FD_190435 | JGI IMG/M metagenome (GOLD analysis project Ga0306870, IMG submission 190435) | Saline lake microbial communities from Rauer Islands, Antarctica - Metagenome Hop E1 #496 (v2) (version 2) | ecosystem: Environmental > Aquatic > Non-marine Saline and Alkaline > Saline ... | reverse complement strand
TGAAATAGGACTTTCCAATCGAGGATTACCTCGGTGAAAAGAAGCCATATTAAAACAATACTTAACAGGTGTAAAAGCTGATCTCCGATAAACCATGGTGTTCTGGTTTTGGATTTTTGAGCGTAAAGCTTGATCAGATCGATAGCCCAATGTGCCACTGCAATCAATACCACTATTGGCCACGCACTCAGATCCCAAAGCAAAAGAACCACCAATCCACCGTGGATTAGCACATGCAAATAGAGCTTTGGTGAGGTTATTTTTCTTCGCTCCTTATCCTTGATCCAAGAAGTTGGTTGAAGTAGGAAATCTCCGATCAGGTGAGCCAAAATAAGTTTGATCAGAAGAAGCATTAGATAAGAGAGATGATTTTTTTCCGAAACAGTTTTTCTAAAGCTATAATATCTTCTGCATTCGCTGTTTTATAGCGTTTGCTCACAGAGTTTTGGTTAATATTTAGAATTGCGCCTATTTCTGCCTGCTTCTGATCAGGATTGGTGAGGATCTCCAGCATCAATTCACCGGATGAAATCGACCAACTGTCCATTTGAGTTCCTGCAAGTCGAAGAAATAGATTCATCTCTTCGTTCCATTCTGTCCAGGGTGAGTTGACTGCTAAGGTGACCAATTCACTTTTTAGTTGCTCAAACTTCTCACCTGATCTGACAAATGCCTCGCCGTTACTTTCTGTGATTCTGTCAGAATTATGACTTTTTGTTCCTATTCCTATTGCCATTCTGACGTCTATGGGTGAACTTCTTTTGGTGACCTCAACCAGAGATAAGCTTTTTATAAGTGCTTTGATTTGGAGCGCTGCCATTAGACTATCAGCAGGATTTTCGATTTCCAGCTGGAAGCTATCGCCTCGGAATATTTCCCAGCTTTTTGGAGAGTTGCCCCAATCTTTGAGTTTCTTCTTCAGAGGCTCCAGCCAAAGATTTTGATCTTGGAGTTCTCTTGAATTGATAATATCACCTGTAATGAGTGCAATCATATTTCAAACATCACCATTTACGGTGATATTTCAAAGTATCACCATTAATGGTGATATATCGAATTATCACCATTAATGGTGATATACCAGATTATCACCATTAATGGCGATAAAATACATTTTATCCATTTTGGGAAGATTGGAATGGATCTAGATTTTTTTAAAAGGGCTAAAACTCGTGTCCACGGAATCGTTTGCACAGCTTCTCTAGCCAACCCGATAAATAGCTTTGAAAAGTAGAAATGGATTGATTAGATTATAAATCATTTCAAAAAGCAGTTATTCAGTTCTTTAATGCCTGAAGAAGATGGATGAATTTGGCTTTAAAAAAAAATAAAATCGAAAATCTCAAACTCAATAAGCCCACACTAAAATGACAGAAAGACGAGAATTTATCAAAAAAAGCCTGCTTGGCACTGCGGGGTTTGCTATGGCTGGAATGACTATGAGTGCCAAGTCTTACGCCTCCATCATCGGAGCTAATGAACGAATTAATCTTGCAGTAATTGGGATTCGTGGACAAGGTACCAATCACATCAATCAATGGTGTGCGCTGAAAGACAATCGGAATGTAAGATTAAAGACGCTTTGCGATGCAGATGAGCAATACTTTGCTGAAAAGGCCAAAATCGTAATCGATAAAACCGGCTTCACTCCAACTACAGAGTGGGATATGCGAAAAGTTTTTGAAGATTCTGAGATCGATGCAGTATCCTTTGCCACCCCCAATCATTGGCATGCGCTAGGCACGATCTGGGCTTGCCAAGCAGGAAAGCATGTATACGTAGAGAAGCCTGCAAATCATAACGTCTTCGAAGGACGACAAATGATCGAAGCTGCTCGAAAATACGATCGGAGAGTTCAGGTAGGATTCCAAAATCGATCCATTGCAAATGTAATGGAAGCCATCAAATTTCTTCATGATGGCGAAATAGGGGACGTTTACATGGCTCGTGGACTTTGCTATAAGCCTAGAAATTCGTTTGGAAGAGTAGCAGATAGCGCTGCACCAGCTTCGTTGCACTATGATTATTGGAGAGGGCCTGCACCTATGATTCCCTACAATGAAAAGAAAGTCCATTACAATTGGCATTGGCACTGGGATACCGGAAATGGAGATACCGGAAATCAAGGGCCGCACCAATTTGACGTAGCAAGATGGGGGCTTAACAAAGACGAGCACCCGGTATCGGTTTATTCCACAGGTGGGATTTATGGTATTGATCCAAAAGATTGCTCTCAAGAGACGCCAAATACTCAAACTTCTCTTTTCAAATATGCCGATGGCAAAGCGTTGGAATTTGAAACACGAGGGCGATATACAAATGGGGAGTCAAGTCTGGGTATTGAGATTGGTAATATGTTTTATGGAACTGACGGCTATTTGGAAATAGATGGAGGAACATGGAAAGCATTTCGTAAAAATGAAAAAGAGCCTTTTGCACAATCCAAAAAAAGAGAAGAAGCTTCCACTCAAGGGTCAAATCTGATGGCAGCTCCGGGCGGTGCAGAGCACTATGCCAATTTCTTGGACGGAATCCGAAATGGAAACAGCGCCTTGCACTGCGATATTGAGGCAGGCTATCTTTCATCCGTCCTTCCTCTGATGGCAAACATATCCTATAAACTGGGTCGGGATCTAAAGATCGATGGCAAAAATGAAAAATTTGTCAACGACAAGGAAGCTGACAAAATGCTTACCCGAGATTATCGGGAAGGTTATGTAGTTTCCAATAAGGTGTAATCTGATCTTCCAAAACGCAAATCTATGAATCATTCGAGAAGATCATTTATTGAAAAAAGCTTCGCTGCAGGTCTTGGACTTGCAGCTTTACCATTTTCCCAGGATGCTTTTGGAAGCATTAGTGCTTCTGGGATGAAGTTTGGATTGGTTACTTATCAATGGGGTAAAGATTGGGATCTGCCGGTTCTTTTGAAAAACTGTGAAGCAGCGGGTATTTTGGGTGTGGAGCTTCGTACCGCGCATGCTCATAAAGTAGAGGTGAATCTCAGTGCGTTGGAGCGGGCTGAAGTAAAAAAGCAATTTGCAGATAGTCCAGTAACCTGCGTTGGCTATGGCAGTAATTTTGAATATCACAGCCCCAATCGAGAAGAACTCCGAAAGAACATTGAGCAGACAAATGCTTATATCAAGCTATGCCATGACATCGGAGCGACAGGAATCAAAGTCAAACCCAATACGCTTCCAAAAGATGTCGCCGAAGAGGTGACCATTGCTCAAATCGCAGCATCGCTGAATGAAGTGGGTAAATATGGACAAGATTACGGTCAATTGATCCGAGTGGAAGTTCATGGCAATCTCACTCAAAATCTACCGAATATGAAGCGGATTTTTGACCAAGTGACAGCCCCTAATGTCAAAATCTGCTGGAATAGCAATGATGAAGACCTACTTCCCCCGGGCTTGATGGGCAACTTCAATATGGTAAAGGAATGGTTTGGGGATACTGTGCATGTGCGGGAGCTTAACCTTGGAGAATATCCCTATGGTGAGCTGTTTACTCTTTTCCAAAAGATCAATTACGAAGGTTGGATTTTGCTGGAAGCCCGAACTGAACCCAGTGACATAGTTTTGGCGCTAAAGCAGCAATTGGATTATTTCAACCAACTCATGGCTGGGAAAGCCCTTTCCTAATCTGTCTTCTTTCTATTTCTAATTTAAAATATGAGTTGTATGTACTTTCGTAAATCTCTTTTACTTTCAAATCTCATTTTAGGATTCCTTTCTTTGCTAGGTCATTTCGCTTGTACTTCTCATGCAAATCAAGTTGAGCTCGTAGAAGGCATATCTACTTTAAAAAATCAGGTCGAATTGATCAACAATGAATCGGAGCAGCGAGTGGACGTATTGATCAACGGTGAGCTATTTACCTCTTATATCTATTCAGACACTCTTGAAAAACCGGTTTTGTATCCAATTCTAACCGCTCAAGGAACTGCAATTACAAGAGGCTTCCCGATAGCAACACGACCTGGAGAGCGCCTTGATCATCCGCATCATCTTGGACTTTGGTTTAATTATGGTGATGTGAATGGCCTTGATTTTTGGAATAATTCGTCTGCAATCCCAGCTTCGGAAAAAAGTAAATATGGGCATATTGTCCATAAATCGATTCGCTCAATGCAGAGCGGGGAGCAGGAGGGAAGACTGGAAGTAGAACTGGAATGGAAAAATGATTCTGATGAAACACTGCTAACCGAAAACACCATTTTTATTTTCAAGGGAAATAGTTCTGAGCGTGTAATCGATCGATTCAGTACACTCACGGCTGGAGATAAGGAAGTTTCTTTCAAAGATAATAAAGAAGGAATGCTGGGACTCAGAGTAGCTCGGCAACTGGAGCATCCTACAGATAAGCCAGAACTTTTTGCAGATGCTTCCGGAAAAGTCACCGATGTGCCTGTGCTCAATAATGACGGGATCACAGGAAAATACAGAAGTAGCGAGGGAATCGAAGGAAATAAAGTTTGGGGTACTCGCGGCAACTGGGTAAGCCTAACTGGTCAAATCGAAGAGGAGAATATTGCAGTGATTATTTTAGACCATCCGACTAATCCAGGCTTTCCGACTTATTGGCATGCGAGAGGGTATGGACTTTTTGCGGCAAATCCCCTAGGTCAAAAAGCGCTGAGTGGAGGAAAAGAGGAATTAAATTTTAAATTTGCGCCAAATGAATCTGTCACCTTTAAGTACCAAGTCTTGGTGATTTCAAATCAAAAAGTAAGGGATGATCAGATCAATGAATTCTATTCCGGTTGGTCAAAATAAAATGGCTCCATATGCTAAATAATATTCCCGCTAGGCTATTTTTATTAAATCGGTTGGTAATGATTCGAAAATTTCTTTTTCAGTAAAGCAAGTTTCGGAGAAATATAGGTTTCGCAAAAAGGTGCATCAGGACGGGTCTGATAGTAATTCAAATACGGTGCCGAGCTCATTTTGAATTTAGCTAAAGGTAAGATCTGGGTTACTATTTCCGCAGTAAAACTCTGCTGAATTCCTGCAATGACCCGATGTAATTGCTCAGCGTCTTCCTTATTTTTATAATATACCGCCGATCTATATTTTCCACGAAATGAGTGATCCGAAGTGCTTGCATGCGTCAGAAGATGAATTTCAATCAACGTAGAAACTTCGATAATTGACGAATCGAAAGAAATCAAGATGGCTTCTGAAAAATTCTGATTAGGGACCGACGATGCAATCCAGCCTTGCTGTACGGTCAGCACTCCTTTCAAAGATTGAAAAACTGCCTCGGTACACCAGTGACAACCTCCGCCTAATCCTATTTCATGAATTTCACTCATTTGATATTATTTCAGTAAGGGAGAAAAATCATCATCTCTTTAGGCGGAAGGAAATTAATTACCTCAATATGATTCATTTGTAAATTTCAACGTATTAGATTAATAAATAACTCATTCGTCATGAAAAAATCCCTTCTCTCTATCTTGGTCTTAATTATATTAAGCATTGGCTGCAAAGAAAATGAAGATCCAATTACCTATTGTGGGGTAGAAAATCCATCTGAAAATCTAACTTGGCTCAGCCAGCTTACCAATGAGTTAGACGACTCCTACTTTGGAGTTTATTTTTACGTCACCGCCGGTACTTACCAAGGTCAAACCGTTTTTTTGAGTAAAAACTGCTGTCCAAATTGTAATTCAGTAGTCTTGGTTTACTCCTGCAAGGGTGAACTTTTAGGAGTACTGGGTCGAGATGGTGAAGGAATCGAACCTACTGAGGTCAAAGATGAAGTGGTGATCTGGAGAGGAACCGGTATGGTATGTACAGTTTAGTGATTTTGCTTATTCATCTCACTATTCCAAAACAGTAATAGCGTAGCTTTTCTTATCTGATTGACCAGGACTCAGGAGTAGTATCCCCTCTTTTTCTTTCAAATTTTGATTACTATCCGCAGAGTCAGCTATTCCCAACCATGGCTCAATGCATACAAATGGTGCATTTGGCTTAGCCCAAATCCCCAAATAATCGAAATCTGAAAACTCCACTGAAATAATTCCGCCTTTTTTCCGGTGCTGAAGGGTGACTTCTCTTGACTTTAGATTTTTGAAAATGAGCGCATCCTGATTAAAGAGGTTTTTGTGAAGGCTGAGAATCTTTGTGTTGTTGAGGGTTGGCTTTTGTTTTCCTGAGACTAGACCTGCCTGATCGATTAGCCAAGTAGAATCATTTTCTTTTTCTGCAAAATTCAACTCGTACTCCTCGTACTTTTCTCCTTCCTGAAGCGGACAGTTAAATGCAGGATGACCTCCTATGGAGTAGAGCATTTCTTCCTCGCCTTGATTCCGAATCAGATGGGAGATAGTGATCGTTTTACCATCAAGTTTGAAAAGAATCTCCAACTCAAACTTAAATGGATATTTTTTGAGCGTCTCAGTATTCCAAAACATGCCGAAACGGAGCGAATCTGTCGTAGCCTCCAAAAGTTTGACTTGATCCGAATTTCGAACCAATCCATGCTTGGGTATCCGATATTCGTTGCCTTTGTATTTGGTAAACCCATCTTTCAAAGCTCCAATAATGGGGAAAAGAACTGGTGCTTGTCCTGCCCAAATCGATGGATCGCCTTGCCAGAGGTACTCGGTTTGACTGGATAATGAAGAGATCGAACAAAGTTCAGCTCCGTTTTCTCGAACTGACACAGATAAATCTTCCGAATTCAGGGTATAAATCATATAGTTTCTGGACTTAGTTCTGGCTTATCAATTTCTGCTGACGGAGCCCATCCCGTTGATTTCTTCCTTGATCACATTAGGAAAGCCTATGTAGCTCACTGCTCCAATACCATTTACGGTGATGGATAAGTCACCTACACAGTGTACTGCCACTTTTCCCAAGCCTGAGCTAATTAAAGTCATGTTTTGAGCGATCATATCTGAAGCCTCGACATTTCCTATCCCTTCATTTGAAAGGTAGATTTCTTCAACCGTTCCCTTAAATTTTAGATTTCCCATCAGATTGAATCTTGCATCTATGCTTTTAGCGTCCATATCTAGCTGGATATTTCCGATTCCTTCACCTGTCATTTCAAAGGTCTCCAAGGTCAAAGTTCCTTCGTTTTTGATATTTCCCACACCTTCGAATTCCAATTCTGTAAGGTTCGGTACAGTGACATACACATCCAAATCAAAATTGCCAAACAAGCTTTCACGTTCGCCTTCCAAAGTCAATTCTAATAAATCCCCTTGTTGATTGACCTTTAGCATGGAAACCAAATTTTCGTCTCCTTCGATCCGCAGCGAGGGGTTGTCGGATTGAATAATAATCAGGTTGAATATTCCACTGATTTTGAGTTTTGAGATATCTCCAATGACCTGCTCATCACTCACTTGATTTCCCGATTTTTCAGAAGGTGAATTTGAATTGCACGAAACTAAAGCCATGACGAACAGTGATAAAAGGAAGAATTGAGGTTTTTTCATGAGTAAACATCGTTAAAATACGAAGAAATAAAAATATTCTATTGAGTTTGAAGTTAGCTAATCGACCTATGAAAAAATAATTTGGATCAGTTTCAAATAATTGGTTCTACCATCTATCTCGTGGAAATGCGGTTTTCAAAGGCTCAAAAATCTTTTCATCACGGAGCTTACGGAGAGTAGCTCAGAGAAAATATAATTAACAATATAATCGTACAGTTATCATGATTTGGCAATTGTGTAGCTGGGTCAGTGAAGTAAAAAATTCCGATGTACACAATGTCCTAGGATATCCATAAATCCTTTCTAAAAATACCTCCGAACTTTCTTATCAAAATATTTAGAGCCTAATCCATTAAATTGGGGCTAGAACCAAATAATTAATTTTAGGTTGATTTGAGAATGTATGAAACTGGTTTCTGTTGATTAAATTAAGATTGTGAGTTGCTGATTTTGACCGTCCTTTCTACCTTGCCAAAGTAAACTCACACGACGTCTATGTTTGAAAGTCCAGACTTTCCCAAATCTCTCGAAGAATCGGTTTTTGATTCTTGGCTGGAAAAGGGTAGAAGCAGCAAAATCCCTTACGCTTATATTTTAATCGTATGGGATGAATTGGAAGCAAATTATTTCCCTGTCTATGTCGAAGGCCGGAGTCAGCTCAATGACTATGAATCATTCGGCGCTTCTTCAAACCGTCAAACAGTCGTCGCTGCTTACGATCTGTATTCTGAATCGCGAATGATTTAAAACACTACTTATTTTGAGACATACAGCGCTATAGATATAGCTATTAAAAACCACAAAGAGAAGATTTCTTGAATACGATTTTTGATACTTTGGATTGATTTTATCCTTCTGGTGCCAGTGAATTAGGGCTTAGATTTCTATTTCAGACTTTCCAGCACGAGCTTGACCAACTCTGCCTTATTGCTATTTGGGATCCACCTTGCCACTATGACCAGATCATTTTCCTGATCCACATAGATTATATTGGTACCTGCACCGATATGGAGAAAAGCAGTCTTTGGCGCTGCTGGAATTTCTTTCAAGTCTTCATTCAAGAAGTAATTCATAAATCCATAGCCTGGATTGGCTGGCGTAGGCGTGCGTGATTTACCGATCCAAGACTCAGGGATAAGTTGACTCCCAGACCAATTGCCATTTCGAAGTGTCAAATAGCCAAATCTAGCCTGGTCCCAAGCCGAAAGCATCATGCCTCCTCCCCAGTGCGAACCTCCACTGACTGATTGCATAATCTGACCATCCAATATCACAAAAGAATTCTCATATCCAGTCCATCTCCAAGTGTCACTAGCTCCGATAGGATCCATGATCTCTGATTTCAAGACTTGTGGAAGCGGCTTTCGCCACACGTTCATTAATGCCAGAGCGAGTACATTCACACGGGTATCATTGTACTCATAGATCGATCCGGGAGCAGTTTGAGGACGAGCGCGTTTAGCTTTGACACCTTCACTGGGACGATCTCCCCAGTCTGGCTTTCCCCAAAGAGATCCTTCCCAGTCGGATGTTTGGCGCAGCAGATCATCCCACCGTATGCTCCGATTATGCTCGGTGTCGAATAGCTCAAATACATCCTCTTCGAATAGATGATCTGACTTATTCATCATAGCTTTCACCGGATCATAGGGGTAGATGGGTGCCATATAGGGATAGACCAAGTCCATTTCACTTTTGATCAAACCAGCTTTCACCGCAAGTCCTGCGGTGGTGGACAGAAAGCTCTTTGCCACGCTAAATGTCAAATCCACCCTCGCTGGATCACCCCATTCACCTACGACCATTCCTTTATATATGATCACACCAGCAGCTCCGCCTCTGATTTTCATCGGGCCAATAGGATAGCCAAAAGGTTCGCGACCAAATGCACTTTCGTAATGAGCGACCTTCAAATTTGGGTCTTCGGTGCTTTCGTGGGTTTTGGCGAAATCTATCGCTGCTTGAAGTTTAGATTCATTAATCCCAAGTTCTATCGGTTGGGCTTTCTTCCAAATGCCTTTGGGCGGGAAATATTGTTGAGAAAATCCGACTTGGACAGCCAAGAGCGTAACTAGAAGTGTTGAAGTAATAGTTTTTATGAATTAGAGCTTTGATGCGAGTTTACTATTTTTTGAGACCAGACATCCACCATTCATCAAAAGCTGTTTTGCCGAAAGTCATTTTTTCTGGTTTTATTTGTGACAGACATATGAAACCCTTCTGTTTTGGGATGGTTAAGATAAAATTAAGAGATATTAGACCATTAATATAAATACCATGATTGACGTAATACCTGATACAAAAATCTATATCATCGGAGCTGGAGTTTCGGGGCTTATTGCAGCAATAGAATTGGAAAAAAGAGGGCTGTGCCCAATTATTCTGGAAGGTAGCGGATCTGTCGGTGGTCGTGTAAAAACTGACATGGTGGATGGTTTTCGGTTAGATCATGGGTTTCAAGTGTTGCTTACCGCATATCCCGAGGCTAAAAGATACCTGGATTACAAAGCACTAAATCTCAAAAAGTTCGATCCGGGAGCTGTGATTTTTGATGAGAAAGAGTCATTTATTATTACAGATCCACTACGAAATCCGCTGCAGCTCATGGGAATGGCTTTCTCAAAAGTGGGTTCTTTTCTGGACAAAGTCAAAATGTTTAGCTTGACTCAAAGCCTCAAAAAGAAGTCGCTCACTGATATATTCAACGCTGAATCCAAGCCAACTCTACAATACCTCAAGGATTACGGTTTTTCAGATCAAATTATTTCATACTTTTTCAAGCCATTTTTTAGAGGGATATTCTTGGAGTCGCATTTGAATACTTCTTCTCGGATGTTTGAATTTGTATTCAAGATGTTTTCGATGGGAAATGCTGCTGTCCCGGCAAAAGGAATGGGTGAAATCCCTGAAATGCTCCGTAGACAATTATTGAATACCCAGATTTTATTCAACACTCGGGTAAAGCAAGTAATGGTTCAGGAAATACTGTTAGAAAATGGGGAAACACTGCATGCTGATCGTATTATTATCGCCTGTCAGCCGGACTGGGTACTTCCACAGCTTCAGGGACAGTTTGCAAAACCAAAGCAGGTAACTAATCTCTATTTTACTACCCAAAAATCCTTTATGGCTCGTCCCATGATTGGTTTGATTCCAGGTGAGGGGTACTTGATCAATAATATTGTCTTCATGGATGACGTCTCCAAAGAGTACAGTAGGGAAGATCGATCCTTGCTTTCTGTGACAGTAATAGAGCATTCGCTAGATGAGAAAGAGCTGATCAAGGCAGTACAATTAGAACTGGAAAGAATCTCAGGAATAAAAGGTGAGTATTTCCAACACTTGAAAACCTATCATATCCCGTATGCTTTGCCGACTTTGGATGATATGAAATATGAGATCAGCTTCACTGAAACCAAAATCACTGAAAACGTATTCTTGGCTGGTGATTACCTTTTGAACGGTTCAATCAATGCCGCAATGACATCAGGTAGACTCGCAGCTGAGGCGGTGCTACATAGTATGATGCGCACTCACTAAAAATTAGATTATAAGAGAATAATAAGTAACAATTAAATAATTTTTTTAAATATTGAATTATGACTAATTTTAAATGTCTCACCCTGACATTTATACCTTATCTAAATTATAATTTGAATGAATCGTTTTACCATTGGATTCAAAATCTTCTTGTTGTATTTGATCTTTTATACATCCAGTCTTCAAGCCCAAGAAGCCTCCAACGCTGAAGTTTCCAAAAATATAATCCAGTCGATGGATACCTTATTCCGTCCGGCAGCTAACTCAACCAATTTTAGAATCATTAGTAATTCTGATTTGGAGCGATTAAAAGTGGGGATTATCTCCGCTTTAGCGTCAAAAGTAAACGGTAAAGCACCTGTGTCGATTCTGAGAGTAGATACCGTATATCTCGAAAGCAAAGTATCTCAAGATTCTCCTTCAAATGCTGCCACTAGGTCGTCTGATTATTCTACACTTTGGATGATAGCTGCTTTATTATTTATAGTTATATCGCTGGTATTATTAGTAATCGGTTTCAAAAGCCGAAGAACCATGAAAGATTCTTTGGATCGCCTTAATACCTTGGAGGCAGATTTTGAACGTCATAAAACAAACAGCGTCAACCGAGAACGCAAATTGATGCGAGACTTGATCGATGCTAGAAATGTTGAAGAATAAGGATTAATCCATCGGCACGTCTCCAGCTACATACTGCAAACCATCCAGGTAAAACCGAAGTAATCTTGAATTGTCAAAACTCTGAGCATTATGCGAGGGAGAGATATACATGACCCGACCTTTCTTTTCGGATCGAATCCAAGAGACATAAGTTTTTCCATCCGTCAGTTGTTGACCTTTTTTCTGACCTGCGATTTCAGCGTTATTGAAATAAAGCAATGGGGTGAAATCAAGGTTCTTATAAGCATTTTTGTAAAAATATGGCTCATCGAAATGAGTAAAACCTTCCTCAGGAAA
>Ga0306870_1000284_pt1 | contig 12099 bp, 11 predicted proteins | sample AntRauMeHopE1496_FD_190435 | JGI IMG/M metagenome (GOLD analysis project Ga0306870, IMG submission 190435) | Saline lake microbial communities from Rauer Islands, Antarctica - Metagenome Hop E1 #496 (v2) (version 2) | ecosystem: Environmental > Aquatic > Non-marine Saline and Alkaline > Saline ... | reverse complement strand
AACTTGGTGTTTGCAGCACTGCAACTTCAACTGGCATACAAATTGCCTGTAATTTGCAATCCGCAACTACTACTAGCCTGCAAATGCCCCCGCTTATAGCAGTATCACGTGGCACACAGCACAATACCATGTTTATATACAAAGCACTATGACATGCACAACATACAGCATCGAGTGCGACACACCGTGCAGCACAAAATACCGTGTTTCCGCCATGCTTACGTTGATTTCGCCCGAGAATCTGGCTTTCTGTGTATGACACGCGGTCGGGTCCACATACAGTCATGCATGACCATTAAGAAACGCCAGCATTAAGAAACATATGCTGACATTTCTCTTGTACGTCTAGACATTTGAGTATTATAATTCTATACACGCATAGATATATTGGATTAAAGAAACTCATGCTGTGCTGAAATCTCTGTTTTCTTAGTGGTCATCCATGCCTGTGTGTGGTTTGCATTCACAAGCAGCACAAAAAATGGCTTGTGTGTGCAAAACACAAGAACCCTATGTTGATCCAACTGCTGCAGAAGAATTCCAGCTTAGGAGATACGTGTATATTGTCTCAGACTCATTGTTGTATGCCAACGTGATGATACTGTTGCCATGTGGCGTGCTCGCATCAAAAGAAGCCCCAGCATCGTGTAGGTACACCACGATATTGAGTTGTTTGCATGCAACAGCCATGTACAACAAGGTGTTGCCTGCAGCATCTATGCAATTAATGGGCGCACCTGCCGAAATCAGCGTCTGTACAGTATCCCACCAATGTTGGGACGCCGCAAAAAGAACCAGGTGCTCTTTCTTGGCAGTGAATGAATCTGCACGTGCCCTGTGCTGAAGCAACATACAGATGGCCTTACTGTGCAGTTGTACTGCGATGGAGATAGATGACTCTCCAAGCTTTGTTTCAGAGTGTACACAGGCCCCATGCGATAACATGCAATACACGCCGTCCCAGTTGTCCTCCATGGCCATGATAGGAAGCAACAATTCATGAGTATCAGTGCACAACCCTGCTATGTTTATGTTCAGTGGGAGTGTTTGCATCATGTTTTCGACGGTATAGTTTGCATGCTGGAATGCACTTGCGTGCAATAATTCATGGCTGACTGACCTTGCATCCAGTTCTGCCCCAGCTTTGATTAGCAACAAAAACACATCCACATGCCAATTTGAAGCAGCATTGGAGATGAGAGATTCTTGTGTTTTTGTACACGAGTTGACAATGGCCCCGTGCTGTATCAATAAATCCACTATATGTACTTGATTTCTTTGCACCGCAATGGAAAGAAGAGATTCATCCAAACGTGTCCGGCTGTCTACAAAAGCCCCTGCACGAACCATTTTTTCCACAATATCCCACATATTTCCAAATGCGGCTTCAGCTACAAGTGGTTGCCCGTTCACCGACAACGAATTTGCACCAACACCACGTTGTAGTAATTCTCCAACTACACTAAGACAGCTCTTCTGAAAAGCGATGGCAATGAGAGATCTGTTGTACTCAGTGTGACCGTTGCCAGCAGCACCAGCATCAAGCATTATTTGTACAATTCGCCAATTGTCTCTTTGCGCAGCGAGTGCTATTTTGCATTCGCTCTCATGCAATAGCAAAATTCCGCGGACACCACCTTTTGACAAGGCTAGAATAAACTTTCTGACAATCTCCTCGCACACCTGTGCATTGTCATAATGTTGGAAAGCAATGTCCAGGAGGCTTTCGTTGTCACGCGATAACAAATTTACAGGGACACCACGTTCTATCAATAATATAATAAACATTCAGACAACCTCCTCGTTTGACTGTGTTTTGTCGTATTGTCGAAAAGCAATGTCCAAGAGGCCTTCGTTGTCATCCGTGCGATAGAGGGCGGACGCACCGCCTTCGAGCAGCATTCCTGCAACGTGCCACTGCCCTTGGTAGACTGTTAGTGCAATGAGAGTTTCACCGAACGACAACGAATTTGCACTGACGCCACGTTTTAATAGGTCCATGACAACATCTTGGTGATTTGCCCGAACAGCAATGGCAATGAGAGATTCGTTTTCGCTTGTGTGGCCGTTGCAAGATGCCCCGTTACCACACAACAACAATACCAGTACCCAGTGCCTTTGCTCGGCTGCTAGTGTAACAAGAGGTTCGCCTGTAGGCGAAAGCGAGTCGGCAGGAACCGCGTATGTCTGTAACAATTTCCGCGCGCTGTCTATAAAATTTCCACGGACCGCTATGTACAGCAGGGATTCCTGATCACTGTTACAACCAATCGGACATACCCCGACATCCAACAGAAGGAATACATCAATCCACTCTCCTTTCCGCGCAGCGTTGGTAAGACAGTCTTTGACTGCGGGTGACAATAAATCGACACCTGCTTTACGTTTTATCAGATCTAATAGGGCTGGATTGTCACGTGCACGAATGGCAATGTCAACGAGAGATACGCGTTACAAGGACAGACAAGCTGTGCTCGCACCGTTGTTGAGCAAAATAAACACGATTGCCCAGTGCCCTAGCATGGCTGCTTCTATAGTCAGAGGTTTGCCTGAGGGCAAAGGCGAGTCTGCAAGAACCGCGTATTTCTGCAACAATTTCTTAACACTGCCTGAATAATTTTCACGTACCGCTATGTAGAGCAAGGATTCGTTTTCGCTGTTACAAGCTATCAGACATACACTGGCATCCAACATATCAAATACATGGGACCACAGCCCACTGGACGCAGCGTTGGTAAGACTGTTTTTGACGGCAGATGACAACAAATCCACCTCAGCTTTACGTGTCATCAGTTCTTTTATGGCTTCATAATTGCTAGTACGAAACGCAATGTCAACAACAGATTCGCTTTGCAAGGACTGACTAGAGATTCTCGCACCGTTATCGAGCAAAAGAAACACGATTGCCCAGTGCCCTAGCATGGCTGCTTGTATAGTTAAAGGTTCGCCTGTGGGCGAAAGCGAGTCGGCAGGAACCGCGTATGTCTGTAACAATTTCTCAATCTTGCTTGTATGATATGTACAGACCGCTATGTAGAGCAAGGATTCGTTTTCGCTGTTACAAGCCATCAGACATACACTGGCATCCAACAGAACGAATACACATGACCACTGCCCACTGGAAGCAGCGTTGACAAGACTGTTTTTGACGGCGGATGACAACAAATCCACCTCAGCTTTACGTGTCATCAGTTCTTTTATGGCTTGATAATTGCTATTACGAAACGCAATGTCAACAACAGATTCGCTCTGCAAGGACTGACTAGCGATTCTCGCACTGTTATCGAGCAAAAGAAACACTATTACCCAATGCCCTGCGTTGGCTGCTTCTATAACCAGGTGTTTGCCTTCAGGTGAAATTGAGTTGGCTGAAATCATATAATCTTTTAACAAGCACTTGACAGCTTTTGTATTACATGCGCGGATTGCCATGCAGACGAGAGATTCGTTCGACACATGACTGCTGGCAGTCGCATGTGCCCCGGCATGTAGTAGCATTATGACTATATTCCAATAGTTCATGCAGACTGCATACAGCACCAGAGGTAGGCCGTTTTCTAGGCATGCCTTTGCATTCACCCCGTCCAGTAAAAGTTGGAACACAACACTTTCATTCTGGTCTTCGATTGCGTTTGCGAACACTGCGTCCACCACAACCACACCAGCAACCATGCTTGCTTCAAATTCGACTTTCCGAGCATCCGCCCGCGATTGAGCGGAATCAGAGTCCCGCTCCATTTTCACAGCATCTTCGTGCGAATACAAGCGTATTTTCCTGCTGTCAATGGGCAACAATTTGCCCCTGCATGTGGGGCATGCTTTCCGAGGCAACAGTAACAATGATTTGTGACACTTTGTGCAACACATATGCCCTACTGCGCACATCTCTGACAATTCGTGCATATTGGAATCTTCCTCTACCACAATGTGGTGCTGCAGTTGGCTTTTCAATTGCTCGTCCATCATCTCTTTGTCGTACAAGCCATGGGTGCCTCCATAACAAATGCTGCACTCGAAGCCTGTAGTGCCAATTCGACCACCCTCAATGTATGACATTGTGGTGACTCAAGTCATGTCCGCTGGTAATTTCGCCACATTTATATATGTACCGACTCCACAACATTCCCACAAGACTGTAGCGACACTGGCATGACCACAGACAGGCATCAATTCCAATTTGTTCCAAAGGAGCGAGATCCTGTCGTGCTTGCAGCGTACGACACTATCATTTGGAGTGCCGGGAATGCGCTCATCATTCTTTACAGGGCCCAATTTTTCTTTGTTTTCTTGTACCGTGCAGTAGTGTCGTCAATGTCGCGTGTTTCCGAGCGTTTAAAGCGACACACGAAAAGCGGTAAAAAAACACGCGGGCGACATGTGCGCATCCTATAAAAGCACATGGCGTGTGCGGTATATCGACTAAAAATGGCTTTCATCTGGCATTGCGATGCCTACTCCGTGGCATATGTGCTTCTCAACCTTATTCTCGTCGTAATGGGGCTTTTCTTCTGGAGGATGTCCCCAACCACTGTCACACTTGCCAACGTCGAGATGGTGGATGGACCCTACATTTCGCTGCTGAAACACAAATTTCTCGACACGACATTGCCGCCGGCCAAAGTCTCCCTCGAAACTCTGGGCTCCTATGAAGTTTTTACCAAGGACCCGGGCGCCAAACCCTTTGGACTGCAGTCGACGAGTTTGTTGATGCTGCCCCTGTTTACCAGTGCCAAAAACGTGCTCATGAATGATCGTATCACTGGTCAAGGCGACAAGCTGGTTGTCCTCGCCTCCCCGCTTTGGGCATACGAACACAACCTGCACCTACACGACAGCACCTATTGCTCTGACAATGCTATGATGCAGGCTGTGGCGAGCAATCAGCTGTATGTCAACCCCATTGGTGGCCCGACTGCGCCACTGCTGGATCCGGTGGTGTACAAGTGTGCCCCTGCGTACCCTACCACTGTCAATTACAAAAAATGTTATTCCGAGTTGCAGGAACACAAGACTGTGATTGCAGTTTACGCGTGTATTATGTTGTTGGTGGTTTTGGTATGCACATGCTTGTATATACACAGAGGTTATCACCAACACGAGGGCTTGGGCGTTGTGTACACGCAGTACTTGCAGAAAATATCGCTCTTGTTCCATGTCATCATATTCACAGTGCTTTCAATGTCCATGAACACAGGCATTCCAACAATTTCAAGCGATAACGGCTGCCCCAACAAAACGACTGGCACATTGCAGCTGTACGAAATATTCCTGACCATCTACCTCAATGTGATTACCGTGCTGTTTTTGCATGTTGGCGCCATACTACACGACATCAAGTACGGGCCCACAATGATTGCTGAGCACAAGTTTGGGTCTGAAGTTGAGGCCATTAAACAAGGACAAACCAATACTGGTTATTCGTGCCAGTACCCCGCATGAGCGGGAAAGCTCATTTTGAGACTCCAGTTCGTTGTTTCAGGCCCAAAAAACGGCACTCATCGCGTCAATACACACAAGCACATGCTTGTGATATCCCAGAGTAGTATGGCAATGACACTGTCATGGTGCGGTCGGCAGCAACGCAGGCAGGCGTGAGGCTTTGCGCGAAAAGCGCCGTGCTTTTGCGGACTTTTGCGCCCACGTGAGTGCCTGGCGTGCACTGCGTATGGTACTTTTTGTTTTACTGGCGAGCTGCTGTATATAAATAAACGCTATAAAGTGAAAGCATCTGCGTCAAGCCGTGTGCAGCAGTTTGGCAGAAAAGACGTGGACGTGATGAGCACGCCCTGGAATATCCAGAAGGGCATGGATGACGCACAGGGTCCAAACATTGAGTACAACAATACCAGCGAGTTCAGCAACTGCGTGAATGCCAAGCGCATCCGCAACAACCTGTGGCCCTCCGGCAAATTCAACGACCAGGATGGCCCGCTGTCAGCCCTGCAGAACTTTGACAGCAGCATGCGCTCTATGTCGAAGAACCTGTCCACCAACCAGACAGTGATGACGCTGTACATCAACATTCCGCGCCTGGTGGTGCCCATCAACATTCCACACATCCACGAGCCACACAACATCAGCGTGGCCAAGTGCATCTGCGCGGGCAACGTTGTGTTCCAGCTGTGCTACAACGAAGTGATGCTGAAAAACGGAGACGCCACGCAAGTGACCAACCGCTACATGCCCGACCTGGTGTACTGTGCAAACCTGGTGACCATCAACTACATCCTCTTTGGAATCCAGACGCTGCTGGCAGAAGTGTATGTGTCTTCGATTGAGCTCAATGGAGTCCGAACACAGGCGGGGTTTAGCGTGCTGTGGGAAGTACAAAAGGATGCTTGGAACGGATCGCAGCGTGCATAGAACATTGACGCCAACGTTCTCATAAGAACCTGCGTTGCAAATACAATCAGACTCATTGTCACTTCCCTGTGTTGACATTGAATTTGCTGGACAATGCGTGCAAACACTCTCCCAGTTCTCACCAGAGTATTTCCCGGGAGTACACTGCGTGCACTCAGTTTCTTCCGTGCAGGCATCCCGTCCTTGCGTGGATTTGCCAGCACTACACGATAGACCGCTTGCTATAGTTTGGGCGCCTCCACTGGTGGAGTACTTGCCAGCGACACAGTGCACACAAGCATCAGTCCCTGTCGTACTCTTGTATTTTCCAGCAGCACATTGTACACACAGACCCTCTTCATTCTGTCCGCTCCACCCAGCGTTGCACATGCAATCGAGTACCTTCTTACTTGCTGGTGGCGAGGCTGAATTTGCTGGACAGTCCTGACAATTCGCAGCACCTTCCCCAGAATATTTGTTTTCCATGCAATTTATGCACACGCCATTGCCAATGTTAGTCTTGTATTTCCCTGCAGAACACAGCAGGCATGGAAGATCAATAAGACTCCATTGTAATGCCCATCCACTGTGTGAACGATACGAATATGAATCGAAAGTTATCTGTAGATACCCTGTTGTTGAGGTGAAAGATGACGTTGTGTCGCCGGGGCCCCGAATGGTTGCCAACTTGACAACTTGGTAGGAAGGAGCACAATGATATGTTGTACAAGTTTCCAGAACTACACTGTCAAACCAGTCTGTGTCATAGCGAGAAAAATTGACTGAAATGGTAGAAACTGATGTAATGAGCCATTTGCAGTACAAGTCTTTGTTGTATGCAATGGCTGTCTGGCTCGCAATTTCACCCGAACTCAACGCCGACGCGGATGGACATGGACAGGCCCCAGAACATGATATACTTACGCTAAAACTTTCATAAGAGCCAGCCTGATATGCCTGCCCCAGTGTGTATGGCATGTTCACGAGCAGCAGCGCGAATACCAACATTGTTTTGCACACACTGTATATTATGCTGTGTCACATTCGGGATTTGCAAAAGCCAAACATAACAATCAGTCTTTTACGGCTGGCTTGGTAAAGGCAAGAATGCGTGGAGTGCGTGCACATATTCACTCTGTGTTTATATACAATGTGTAGACAACAACTTATTTTGTTCTGGTGCACAATGCACGCCTAATTCTTGCGCGCATTTTACCAGAAGCATCCTAAAAGGCCCCAGAGCTCTGGCTCGAGTTTGTTGCAGTGCATCAGCAAACGTATATAAGTTTGGAATCACAGTCGTGCAAGCTTGCAAAAGCAATTCTGTGCACCTGTCTGTGCGCTGTCGTTTCGACAAAACGCGCTGCACAAAGCGCGAGATGCAGGCCTATCCACCAGAACCGCTGCGCCTCCACACTGACAAACGATTTTTGCAGTGGTACCCACAGTGGATACGTGAGTCGAGTGACAAAATAAGTATTTTTTTGGACTGGATGAGACGTGCTGAGTACTTTGGTACCAGACAGCCAGATGATAAGACGGACAGTGTAAGATTCATTGGCGAAGAGTTCGACTTCATGCAAAAATATGATTCAGCGACAAATTATTTGGGATTCCATGACTATATGCACAGATTGCACAGCTATAAGAGTCGAGCCCGTCTCACCCCAATCCAGCGCTATAATCGAACGGCTCTGCAGGAAGGACATCCAGAATGGGCAATAGTAGATCCTACTATTAATGTAGAAACTTATCCATATTTTCCGCCTCCGTCAGAGATTGACGGCGTAGCCTACGCTCCTGGTGATGCCTTTTGATTGATGTTGCTTTTATGGAATAGCGTCAAAGGCGTGTTAGGAGTAGAATGGGCTGACTGAAACACACTCTTGTGTACCTCGAGCATACCTTCCAGGGGACTGCTTGTAAAGGGCCCACACCAAGATAATCGCAGAACAGCCCTTACCACTGGCGGACTGAGACCTGAAGAACAGCTGCACATGCAAGGAGTGATGTCACATGCTCAAAAATATCAGGACCGTATTTCACACAGCTAGACGTGCAGCCGACCACTCTGCCTGGGCACTCGCTAGGCCACATGATGGGATGGGATGGTAATAAAGTTTCAAACGCAGCCATCTCAGATGCACCAGCAAACACGCGAGGCTGGCTCGCCGCGCTGCACCGTGCGAGTCTTATACAAGACAATGCCGTTAAAACCCTCCAACAGCCCCTCACTCTTGCAAGAGGACAGGTGCGGACCCACTCGGGGTAAATACAGGAATGCACGATGTTTTTCCGCTCAGTAGAGTTTTGTATATATGTAAAGAGTGCCATGCGGTACCAGCGTCCCCTAAAGGGCCCTTTAGGGTTGCTGTTGAAACTCTCGATTTCATACGTAACTCGTTTTGCACCAGAATCCAACACCTTGCTACTCCAGACCGATTCCAGACGTTCTATAGCCAGTCCGTGTCGCTGAGAGTGCACGTTCGCATACATTCAGACACAGCATCTTGCAAGCGTTCGCAGGAAGATTTCCTGTGACGGCAGTCTGACGCGCACATTAGACACACTGCGAATTCGCTGACTTGGTCAACACAGCCATGGCAGACGAGCAGGATAATGTAGACAATGAGCATGGCAGCACTCTGTCGAATTGCATTGTGTGCAGCCGACTTAGCGTAAACGACAACCGCGTGCTCACCGAGTATATTGCCAAATTGTGCGAAAAAACTACCACACCGCACGTGATCCAGGAAATCAAGTCATTCATGTCAAATCTGATCGACCGCCAGAATGGTGACCCGAAAAACAATCTACAGTCAGAAAATATTGCTCCCACCAACCAAGCAATTGAATTGCATTTACGATCCTGCATCCTGCCTCGAGAGAAATGCGTCCAAAAAATCATTGTCATACATGACATCTCCGTGTCGCTGGCCGTTGCAACCAACGAAAACACCAAGATCATTCTCATGGAACTGCTAGTACAAACACTTGGACTCGATTCGAAGAAGTGCTCGTGACACGTTCCACAGACTCGTAGGTCTTGTTTGGAAATAAAACTCTAGTTTCTCTCATAGTGTTTTTTTTCTCGCTCCTCCGTGGAGGCCGTTTGCCCTCTCATCAAGACTCCATAGACCCAAAAAGGCCTTTGGAGCAAAAGAAATTTGGTGCAGCGGGTCCTCGGAGGCGTCTACGCCAGTCTCTACACATTGGTCTGTCCTTTGTGAGCGCACGTCATGCATCACCTGTCTCGATTTGTGTGGTCACACAGTAGCACAGACATGCACATTGTTACTGCGGGCTGGATGTGGACTACTGTCAACGCAGTGTTTAATAAATCATAAGCAGATTTAATCCTCTCAGAACGCATAGAACTGCCCTCCATTTACGTCTTGCATATACCGTGTACATCCAAAAACAATCTCCAAGACCAGAACACGCCAAGTGGTGTAGACTTGCAGGAATCCGTGACTGGAGGTCTCCCTCCTTGCGCAACATGAATCAAAATGCATGCTTCCCTGCTGCGCGGCTCGAGCCCCTTTCCTGGGTAGATTTTGGTCTGTTTTGCTCATGGGCCTTTTCGCGCACACCCCCTCCCCCTCCAAGTTACAAGTTGGCTTTACATGTTGTTGCACAAAATTGTAACTCTCAAAAGTGTGAAATATGTAGATGCAGTGTAGATGCCCAGGGCGCACGACAGCGGAATGATTCGTATGTACACGGTTGACTTGGTATGTGGGATCTCCGAGTTCAGGGAGGAGAGCCCGATGGACAGAACAGAGAGAGCTGCCAGAACAAAAGCAAACCCAAGACCTCCCTGAACCATTGATTTTCGAGAATCGTTTTGTAAAATGGCAGAGACAAAAATCCACTGTGAGGCCAGGCCAAAAATATACCAGTCGTCAACACACAGAATGTTTGGTCAACACTGATGCTGGCGGTGTTGCTGCAAGCGTGCTCCACGGAAATTACGAGCAAGCCAATGGCGCCAACGGACAGGCATACGCCATACCAGAATCCTTTATGGAATCGCAGCGAGAGGATGAAAATGTGGACTGTGATTCCGGGAAGTCTGACAAAAAGGCCCAGATAAAAAATGTTGCACTGATACGGTACTCTCAGCATGTCGCTGGAAAAGCCGGGGGTCCGCATGACATTGACAACCGCGACAAACACTGGCAGTAGCGTACATATAACACATACAAGCCATGCGGCATAGATTGAGTTGGACTGGGGAGTGCTATACCTTTCGCTTGCATGCTCTTGCTGGGGCATATTTGGAAGGTAGGTCTGTGGACCCACGAAGGGGGCGTTTGGTTTTGTCGTTTTCACGTTTCTCTGTCCATATCTGCAGTGGTCGCGTTGACTGGGTTCTACTTGTGAATGCATGTGCGCTGGTGTCTCCAGTGATGCGTGGTGAAGATGTTGCATTGTTTCATGGCCATGTTCCATGCTTTGACGGCTGTAGTGTGTGCTGGACGGCATATGCACATCCACAGTGTCCTGACGGGCATGTTGTGACGGGTAGCTTGCATAGTCTTCATGTCGACCAAAAAGTCCCCGAGCGTCCGCAGACGCTTGCATCTCGGGTGGAAGTGTACCAGCCGCAGCTGCCACCTGCAAATGATGATTCGGGCACGCGTCCTGGAAAATAGGACGTGATGCTGAGTTTTGCATAACACGCTTCTTTCGCGCGCATGATGCATTGTCCACCACATCGAATATGCTGCTCATACGCGAGGCCCTATATTATGCCCTATCTTGAAAATTGTATATTGTAACACCTTGCATCCTTTATATACATTTATGTCTTGCGAGTGTTTTATGCAAAATGGGTTCAGGCTGGCATACACTTTGCCATATTTTTAGGCCTGCAACATGTCTACACATCAAGATGGTCCAACTCGGAATTACCCGCTCTCCCTGTAAGGGCCTCTTTGTCCGCAGTCCCTCCCCCCCAAAGGGGTCCCATCTAAAGGGCCCTGTAGGGGTGGCCCCGGGGGAGGAATGTTTAAAACACCCGTGATCAAAGCCACAGGGGTCTAAAACACCCGTGATCAAGGCCACAGGGGCATTTAGGAGGTGGATGGGAAGGGGGGGGGGTCTCCCACAACCCTACAGGACCTTGTGGGAGAGGAGACTGCCCCCTCCCCCTACAGGGCCCTTTAGGGGGCCCCTGTGGGGGAGGGTAACGGGCCTCAGAGGGGCCTTTTAGGCGTTTGTCTCACAGGGGGTCCATAGGGGGAAATAGACATGATTAACGTCAATTCAATCTGTTTCCCTCATGAACGTTTGGCGGAACTGTGTGGATATTTTTAGAATCTCTGTGATTCTTCGCCATTTTACGTTGATATGCCCTTCAAAGTTCGAAGCGCGCAGGAGCAAGACATGAGTGAGTAGCATGCATTCAAAAGGTGCATGCACGCCATGCAAGAAGATGCATGCGAAAAGCCTTGTTTGGCACAGAGCCCCTGTGGGAATTCGCAGGCCCAGCAAGTGTCACTCAAGGCAGTGGGCCAGAGAGAGCATCCGTGTGTGAGTGTCAATGGCAGCACAGCCAGTTCGTCCAACAGCGCGGACAGTGCCAGCATGCAACGGTGTGGGATTCTAAAGACTTTTTTCCAAGTCGGCGCCTTGCGCGAGCACCAGCATACCGCGATCGAGTATATATTGAATCCTGCCAACAGTGTCTGTGATATCATATGCAGATATCCCACGGCCAGTGGTAAATCTATTATCTACCTGCTGCCTGCG
>Ga0306870_1000283_pt1 | contig 12149 bp, 9 predicted proteins | sample AntRauMeHopE1496_FD_190435 | JGI IMG/M metagenome (GOLD analysis project Ga0306870, IMG submission 190435) | Saline lake microbial communities from Rauer Islands, Antarctica - Metagenome Hop E1 #496 (v2) (version 2) | ecosystem: Environmental > Aquatic > Non-marine Saline and Alkaline > Saline ... | reverse complement strand
CGGAGGGAGTATCAATCTATTCAAAGGTGATCAGCGAGTCTCAATACTTGGACTTTTCAACAATATCAATCAGCAGAACTTTGCAAGTCAGGATCTAGCGGGCGTTAGTGCAAATTCTTCCGGTGGCGGAGGCGGAAGAGGTAGAGGACGCTGGGGCGGCGGAGGAAACAATGCTTTCTCAGGAGGTAACGACATCGGAATTATCACCACCAATGCAGTAGGATTAAACTACAGTGATAAATGGGGGAAGAAGGTGAATTTCACAGGAAATTATTTCTTCAACAATACCGCCAACACACTCAGCCAAATCACCAATCGAGAGACAGTGATCAATGAAAACTTAAGCCAAATTTATCAGGAAAACCTGATCAACACGGTTGATAATTACAATCACAGAGGAGATGCAAGGATAGAAGCTGACCTAAATGCAAAAAATTCGTTGATCATCACACCCTCATTTTCTTACCAAAACAACCGAACCTTCAGCGATCGGGATGCCTTGACCTTAGCCAATTCCGGAGATTCCTTGAGCGCACTTCGCTCCACTTCCAATACACAAACCAAAGCCCTGAATATTTCCAACAATATCACTTACCGGTATAAGTTTGATAAAAAAGGAAGAACTCTTTCCACAGATCTCAACACAACATGGTCTAATCGGGATCAACTTTCTGACCTGCTAGCAGCTAGTCTAGACTATCGAAGAAATCGACTGGATACCACCGAACAAGTGACGGACGCCTTGAATAATGGATTCAACTATCGGATCAACGCTACCTTAACGGAGCCGCTGGGTGAGAAATCCATCGCAACTCTGGGCTATCAGGTCAGTAATAATAACACCCGGGCGGATCAAAAAACCAGAGTGCTGGATCGTGAAAATCAATTTGTGTTGGACACAGCTCTCAGCAATGAGTTTGATAATAAATTCATTACGCAGCGACTCCGAACAGGCTACGCCTGGAATGATAAAAGCTACAGCGTCAATTTGAGTTTGGATTACCAAAACGCTCAGTTAAACAACGAGGCCTTTTTCCCTACAGAAGGTGTATTCAAGCGGAATTTCAACAATATCCTACCAAGTGCAAATGTAAACTATCGAAACCGGGAGACGGGATTCTCTTGGAGAGTTCGCTATCGTACAGATACAGATGAGCCAAGTGTAAATGAGCTACAAAACGTGATAAACAATCAAAATCCGTTGAATCTACGGGTGGGTAATCCAAACTTGGGTCAGAGCTTTAACCACAATATTTTTGCAAATATCAGTAAAGTGAATTTGGAGAAATCCAAGACGCTTTTCATGTTTGTCACCTATTCTGCGACTTCAAATTTCATTGGAAACAGTACCTTTATCACAGCACAGGACACCCTGATCAATGGCAATATCCTCCTTCGTCCGGGTGGACAAATCTCCCGACCTGAAAACTTGGACGGCAACTTCCGAACTCGATTCTTCCTGACTTACGGCATGCCGGTGAAAAAAATCAAATCCAACTTGAATCTAAATACAAGACTTGGATTCAACCGAACTCCGGGCTTGATCAACGGAGAACTGAATCTGAACGACAACATCGACTTGAGCCAGGGATTTACTTTGAGCAGTAATATCAGCAAGAATGTAGACTTTACGATCAGTACCACGGGAACGTATACGATTGTAAATTCCAGCTTGCAGCAGAATCTGGATCAAAACTATTACATCCAAGAATCGAATCTGAGACTGTACTATTCCCCAAATAACGGCAAGACCTTCATAGGAAATAATATCAACAACATCTTCTACCGAGGACTTTCGGAAGGCTTGGATCAGTCGGTGTGGCTCTGGAATTTAGAATTCGGACAGCGCTTTGCAAAGAACAACAAGGCCGAATTGAAAGTCGTGATCTTTGACTTGCTCAACCAAAACAACAGCATCAGCCGAACGATCTCCGACGTAGCGATTACAGACGTATTCACCAATGTCTTGACTCGATATGGTATGCTTACCTTTACCTACATCATTGGCAATTTCAAAGAGCCTGAGCCATCCAACAATCCTTGGGATCGTGGCAGACCGAGTGGTGGAAGAACTTGGTAAAGTTTGAATTCTGAAATGAGAAGGCTGAAATGAGAAGGCTGAAATCTGAAATTTGAAGTCTGAAATAATAAATCTAAGCCTGATGAGGAGAATCTCGGCAGGCTTTGATCTTATAATGGATTAGTGATTTTAAAAGTTGAATTTCTCGTCATCACTCCACTTGAATTTGGACGTTTGTTGTCTTACATCTTAGGAAGTACTACCGTATCCACAGCGTGAATCACTCCATTGGACTGGAATACATCGGCAATCATTACTTTAGACTGTCCACCATTCGCGTCTGTGATGTAAAGGTCTTTGCCTTTCATCCAAGCGGTTAGTGTTCCACCTTGTACAGTAGTCAACGTTGCTTTACCATTTCCTTTTTTGATGGCTTCAGCGATTTCTTTTGAACCCATCTTTCCAGCTACTACATGGTAAGTCAATATCGCCTGCAATTGTGCTTTGTTTTCAGGCTTTAGAAGTGTCTCTACAGTTCCTTTTGGAAGCTTGTCAAAAGCGGAATTCTCAGGCGCAAATACTGTAAATGGACCTTTTCCCTGAAGTGTCTCCACCAAACCGGCAGCTTTTACAGCAGCAACTAGCGTTGTGTGATCAGCAGAGTTCGCTGCATTTTCCACAATGTTTTTTGAAGGATACATTTCTGCTCCACCGACCATTTTGGTCTTCTCCATTTGCGCAATAGCAAGATTTGCTGAAAGGAATGCGAAGGCTAATAATGCGCCTTTGAAATAATTTTGAATTTTCATGATGTTGTTTGTTAAGATTGATTTTTTGTATTTGAATGGAGATACGAGAGTAGAATCCAGATTGGATTTAAGGAAGGAAAAAAAATTACGAATAACGAGATACGCCCCGAGATCAATCCTAATGAAAATCATTAGAACTTCTATCGCCGAGTTAGGTACAAAACTTATATAGATTGGATTTTTATATCTCGAGCGATGGTTGCTGAATATTGAATTGACTCTAACCTCCCGAAGTCCAATCCATGAAAATGCTATTTCATGATTCTGATTACCTGATTCAATAATCTAAATTTCTGACACCAAGATCTTGACATTAGATACTCAAACCTTGATTCTTAGTACTTCCATCATTACACGACTACCCCGTATTTTAGACTTAATACATTGTACCTGAATCTTGATACTGACACCCAGCTACTCGATACCCCTTCTTGATTCTAAAAATCTTGATTCTAATTTACTTTTGCTCAATCAGTTCTTTCCGTTCGCCTTCTCTCACGTATTTTGGCTTGATCAAAAGTCGGAGACTCGGATCAAAGCTGAGGTAATTCCAGGACCAGTTTAGAAATACGAAGAGCCGATTTTTCACTCCAAGTATCGCCATCAAGTGAACAAACAGCCAAGTCAACCAAGCAAAAAAACCTTGAAATTTGAAAAAAGGAAGATCGACAACCGCACGTTTTTTACCTACAGTGGCCATAGATCCCAGGTCTCTATAATGGAAAGGTTTCATAGCCTTGCCCTTTTGGGTATCGAGTAAGTTGTTAGCCAGATTTTCTGCTTGCTGCATAGCCACCTGTGCTACTTGTGGATGCCCTTTAGGGTATTTTTCTTCCGTAAGTAGACTTACATCGCCCAAAGCATATACTCCGGGACATTCGATAATTTGAGAAAAGGAATCAACATAGATCCGGCCATTTGGCGCATAATGTTCGGGTGAAAGACCTTCGAGACGGTTGGGTTTGATGCCAGCAGCCCAAAGCAGCGTCTGCGTTTCTAAAAAGATATCGTTATTGAGAGTTACGATTTGACCATTATAGTCTTTGACTAGCGTATTGAGCATCACCTCCACTCCGAGTTCTTGAAGGTATTTCAGCGCATGGCTTTTGGCCTCGGGCGACATCGGAGCAAGCAATTCTGGCCCACCTTCGATCAAGACCACTTTCATATTATGGAAATTAAGCTCGGGATAATCAATAGGAAGGACATTATTTCGAAGCTCGGCCATCGCTCCGGCAAGCTCTACGCCAGTGGGCCCACCCCCGACTATGACTACGTTCATGAGGTATTTGCGATTCTCGACTTTCTCGATATTAATAGCTCGCTCGTAGTTGGAAATCACCTTGTTACGAATATAAAGTGCTTCCGACACGGTCTTCATGGGAGCTGCGTAAAATTCGATAGACTTGGAGCCAAAGTAGTTGGTATCCCCGCCCATGGCCAATACGAGATAATCATAATCTATATGACCGATATCGGTAAATAGGCGCTTCTGATCAGTATCGAAATGCTTCACTTCAGCCATTCGAAAAGTCACATTTTTGGAGTGGTGGAAGATTTTGCGAAGAGGAAATGAAATGGCACTTGGCTCCAGACCGGCGGTTGCCACCTGGTAAAAAAGCGGCTGAAACTGATGGTAGTTATTCTTGTCAAGGATAATCACCTGAAAATCCTTCTTCATCAATCTACGTGCTAGCTTCAGGCCTGCAAAACCTGCCCCAACGATGACCACTTTGGGAAAATCGGATGCAGTAATATTTGGAATAGGTTGACTGTCGGAAGGAATCATAATATCTTTTGGTTCTAAAAGCTAACGGTATATCCGAGAAGTAAGATTTTAATAAGATAATCTTTTCTACCTTAAGCTAAAACTAAAACGACGACAATTTCCGAAATGATAACCATCCGGAATTGAGGCAGAGGTAAGAACGTTTCTGTCTGACCGAAAAGATTTACTATTTTTACCCACCAAATAAAGTGATCCATGGGAAGAGCATTTGAGTTCAGAAAAGAACGAAAATTCAAAAGATGGGACAAAATGTCCAAGGTATTTACCCGATTGGGTAAAGAAATAGTGATGGCAGTCAAATCAGGAGGTCCTGACCCGGCTTCCAATCCTCGCCTGCGTACCATTATGCAAAATGCCAAAGGCGCGCAAATGCCAAAGGACAGAATCGAAGCGGCAATCAAGCGTGCTTCCAACAAAGACGAGAAGGACTTCGAAGAAATGGTCTACGAGGGCTATGGCCCTTTTGGGGTAGCAGTCATAGTGGAGACTTCAACCGATAATATCAACCGAACCGTAGCAAACGTCCGAAGCTACTTTTCCAAAGCAAGCGGTTCTCTTGGGACCTCTGGCTCGGTTAGTTTCATGTTTGACCGCAAAGCAGTATTCAGATTTGAAAAAGCAAGCTTTGATTTGGAAGAATTGGAATTTGAACTGATTGACTTTGGATTGGTTGATATTGACGAAAACGAGGGTGAAATCTTCGTCTATACCGAATTTGAAGACTTTGGTACAATGCAAAAAGTGCTGGAAGAAAAAGGAATAGAGCTAATCAGTGCGGATTTTCAGCGCTTCCCTACGACCTTGACAGAATTGACCGAGGAGCAAGAAGAGGTCATCCACAAGATGATCGAAAAAATGGAAGAAGACGAAGATGTCAACCAAATATTTACCAACATGGCTTAGGCTTTTGCCTGGCCTCACTTTATGATATTCCCAAAAAGACAAAATTTCCAAGCTTCCGAAAAATTCCAAGCTTTCGAAAAACCTCTAATCATCGTTGGAAGCAAAAATCCAGTTAAAATTTCCTGTACCGAAGCTGCTTTTACCGAAGCTTTCAATCAAGGTTTCATCGTAAACGGCATCAATGTGTCTTCGATGGTGGCAAATCAACCGATCGGTGATGAGGAGACTTTTTTAGGTGCCAAAAACAGAGCGGTAAATTCCAAATCGGTCTTTCCGGAGGCGGATTATTGGGTAGGAATTGAAGGTGGGGTGGCTCGCGATAAACTCGGAATGAGCGCTTTTGCCTGGATTTATATCGAAGATAAAGCAGGCAGATCAGGCTGGTCTAAAACCGGGAGTTTCTACCTGCCAAAAGTAATCGCTGATCTGGTGGACTCGGGCATGGAGCTCGGAGCTGCGGATGATCAGTTCTTTTCGAAGGAAAACTCCAAACAAAGTGGAGGCTCTGTAGGAATATTGACAAATGGAGTTTTGGACCGATCAACTTATTATCAGCAGGCAATAGTCTTGGCACTGATACCATTCTTAAGCGAAAAGTTATTTTAAGTAATTTGTGGGTAGAAAAATTTTTTTATAAGAATTGTCATAAAAATAAAGTTCTTCTTTTTTTGCAGTTAACAGAATAATGGTTTTCTTTAGTTCGTTAAATGAATTAATACATTTTATCTCAGTAATAGTTGCTTAAATCACCCTACCCTTAAGTAACAATAGGCCTCCTTCGGGAGGTCTATTTTTTTAGATTCGATAGGAAATTTCGAAGAGCAACTCTCCAATCGGGATCAGCATCCCACACCGGTCCGATGTATAATTCATCTCTTACGATCAACTTGATATAATATTTTACGACTGTTCTGGAGTCATTGTCAGAAGTGATTGCTTCTAAGCCCATACTTTCCATTAGATCAGATTCCCGGCCTTCGACTTTTACCAATAGAAACTGAACTCTATCCCGGATCAACTCTTGGTTTGACTTGGCTTCGGTGAGCCACTCCACTGGAAAAGTATATTCTTGAGTGAGAATCTCCTCAATCCCGGATTTTTGAGCAGCCTGCTCCGCTAGAATTTTCTCTGGGGTTTTGCCATAGTTATCATATTTGAAATAACTCAAAAGACCCGTCTGCGCAGATGATCCCTCGATGGGAATTCCAAGTTTGAATACGTCCAGGTTAAGTGGATTTCGAGGAAGAAACTTTAAAGCTGTGACAGCCTCTTCGGAACTTATGGTCAGAAATTCCGGGATGTCCAGCACCAGCAGATTATTGGATTTAAGTCCATCGCCAATTGCAGCGAAGTTGGCACCTGCCTGATTGTAATCTGCCCCAACTGTCCCAAAGAGATTAGTGGAAGGAATGATAGTCCCATCGTTGGAGAATGCACCCACATGGATGCTAGTTTGAGACTTTTGTCGAGTGACAAGAATAATATTTTTTATTAATCTGGTCTGAAAAGCTTTTGCAAAGTCGGCCTGAGTCACTTCGGAAAGTGTCATCTGCTCCAGTTCGAAGTAAGCTACTGGATCAGCACCGGCATTGACGAGACTTTGGTGTACGCTGTCAGCCACTTGCTTCCAAGACATGATTGGTCTTGCGCTAGGATCTGTAGAGACCAGAACGACAGATTTTCCGTCAAAAAAAGTCTCTGGGAGCGTGCCTTGAGCAAGAAGCACTATTGGCAAAAAGAAAATGATCAGAAGTATTAATCTCTTAAATTTCATCAATGAAACCGTAGATTCGTTTTGGTTATTAATTTTACGAATATACATAACGCAAAATACTTCATCAGATGGTATCATCAATCAAAACAGTTTTAGGCATTTTATTTCTATTCTCCTTTGGCCACGCCTCAGGGCAATCTATTGATCGGGAAAAAGTACTTCAGGATCTGGAATACCTGTCAGGTGATGCACTTGAGGGTAGAAAAACGCTCAGCGAGGGAAATCTGCAGGCTCAGGAATACATCAAAGCACATTTTCTGTCGATGGACTTATTTACACATTATTCTAAGTACTCCCAGAAATTTACATTTGAAAACCGCAGAGAGAGAAAAAAGTACGAGGATGCTACCAATGTAATAGCTTTCATTCCTGGTAAAACCTCCCGTAAAATCATCGTGATCACCGCTCACTATGACCACGTTGGGATTGGCCGCAAGAATGCTGCGGGAGATTCGATCTACAATGGAGCTGACGACAATGCTTCCGGTACCGCTGCATTGATGGCTTTTGCCGCTTATTTCAAAGAAAATCAGCCTGAGCATGCGATTATGTTTGCAGCCTTGGATGGGGAAGAAATGGGACTACAAGGTGCAAAAGCACTTCTAAATGACTTCCCATTTCCAAAGGAAGATATACTGATGAATATCAACATGGATATGATCTCCCGAAATGACAAAGGCGAACTTTATGCTTCAGGCCCCTATCATAACCCATCGCTCAAGCCTATTCTGGAGGGAGTATCGAAGGGCTCAACTCCGGTCTTAAGATTTGGGCATGATGATCCGAGCACCGGTAGAAATGATTGGACGCAATCCTCAGACCAAGGCCCTTTTTTCAATCAAAAAATCCCACATATCTATTTTGGAGTGGAGGATCATGAAGACTATCACAAGCCGAGTGACGAGTTTGGGAATATAGATCAGGACTTCTATGTCAACGCCACGAATCTTATCCTGAGGTGTATTCTGGCTTTGGATGCAGAATTGCCTAAAGAATAGCCTAAATATTTCTAATTGGGCACCATCTTAAGTACTTTAGGCATTTAGAGTTTTTCATATAGAATCCATTGGCTAAAACAGACTTCATCACCAAGTTATTGATCTGGCGACTCAGACATATGAGCAATCAGTCATTCATCCTGATCCTAAGTGGGATTATCGGGGTGATTTCTGGCTTGGCGGCGGTGATTTTGAAGACAGCGGTTCATGCCATTCAACGCTTTCTGACCGAGGATTTCTATACTCAGTATGCCAATTTCCTTTACATACTCTATCCAATTATAGGTATCACAGCGGCATACCTTGTAGGGAAATACATTTTCAGAGATAGCGGTGGTCATGGGATACCGGATGTGCTTTTCAATATTTCAAAAATGCAGAGTATCATTCCTGCCGTAAAAACGTACAGCAGGATATTTACGTCTGCGCTTACAGTGGGATTTGGAGGATCAGTTGGGTTGGAGGCTCCGATGCTAGTCACGGGCTCAGCGATCGGGTCTAATGTGGGTTTGCTAGTGCACTTGAATGCAAAAAAAAGAACCTTGTTAATCGGTTGCGGTGCTGCGGGGGCAATCTCTGCGATCTTTGGAGCCCCGATTGGAGCGGTTATTTTTGCCATAGAGGTCATCTTGCTGGAGATCAGCACAACTTCCTTTATCCCCTTATTGATTGCTTCTGTGATGGGTTCCTTGACTTCAATGGTTCTGATCGGAAATGAACCGGTATTTGCCTTCGAACTTCAAGGCGAATTTCTAGCAGGACACATGCCCTATTACTTGTTATTGGGGATTTTCTGCGGAATCATCTCGCTTTATTTCAGCAGAGCAGTTCGTCTTACCGAGCGCCTGATGGAGGGGTTGGAGACTCAAGTCTTGCGATTACTCTACGGAGGTGCTTTACTTGGTTTTATGGTGTTTTTCTTTCCTCCTATATACGGAGAAGGGTACGATACACTGAACCTACTCATCAATGGAAACTCAGATCAGCTGTTGGACAAAAGCCCATTTTTCTCCTCAGCAGAGAATCCTTACCTGATCATTATCTTTCTTTCTATGATCATTCTGGTCAAGCCGATTGCTGCGGCATTGACTTTGGGCAGTGGCGGAAGTGGCGGAATCTTTGCGCCATCGCTCTATGTAGGTGGTATGGTGGGATTTGTTTTTGCCTATTCCAAGAATATGTTCGGGTTTCATATTCCCCTACCTTTGGCCCACTTTACGCTGGTTGCCATGTGTGGAGTGATGGCTGGTGTACAGCATGCCCCGCTCTCAGCGATATTTTTGATTGCGGAGATTACTGGAGGCTATGATCTTTTTGTTCCGCTGATGTTTGTATCAGCGATCTCGTATATCACGACTACCTACTTCGAAAAAGACAGCTTGTATGTAATTCAGCTGAAAGAGAAAGGGCGACAGCTACCTGAATCCAAGGATGAAGAATTGCTGGATCGGATCAGTATTGCCAATGTCATCGAGCGTGATTTGTTGCCGGTTCATCCTGATGCTAAACTGGGCGACTTGATTGATCTGGTAAAAATTTCCAAACGGAATCTTTTTCCGGTTGTAGATGAGCATGGTACCCTTCGGGGGATCATTACCTTGGATGATATTCGGGACATTATGTTTGATCGAAGCAAGCAAGAAACTATCACGGTCAAGGAGCTTATGCACAGTCCTCCAGAAATCCTATTTGCAACAGAAAATATGCAAAAAGCGATGGATAAATTTGAATCATGCGGTGCTTGGAACCTTCCTGTTATTGAGGATGGACGCTATTTAGGCTTTGTTTCCAAGTCTCGAATCTTCAATGCTTACCGAAAAAGGCTTATTCGACAAAAGGAAGATTAATGTAGTTTAGAAGAAAATTTGGCATTCCACATATCCACTTAATTATACGCTTTTCAAGACTACTTTTTTGAAGTTAGCATTGTTTATCCACAAAAAAGGTCTTTCTAAAACTGCTTATCATACTATAAATCAGTGTTTTATAAAGTCATTTTTCACTATTGTGGATAAATTAGTGATTTTGTGGATAAAATTTTCTTGCTTTTTTTCAATGTGCGATATCTCACGCTAGGACAAGTTTATTCGACATGAAGACCTAACGCATTATTCGAAATCAGCTTAATTCCATTTTCAGTTTTTTGAGGAAAAACGGAGAAAATTTTGGGAAGAGGATTTCAAATTTGAAAAGCAGTAAAAAAACCTTACTACTTATTTTAATTTAAGTCAACTATTTTATAATTGTTAAAATAATACAATTTTAACAGGTAGAATTACAAAGTCAAAATTTAAATACCAAATCCAATCGGGGCCAGATTATTCATCTGTCTCAGAATCCATGCTTGTCTGCCTACTATATAAGGCGTAGGTTTCTTTGGCGTCCACCTTCGGGGGTTTGGAAGCACCGCAGCAATCATGGCTGCTTGACTTCGATTTAGCTTAGCCGCAGGTTTCTTGTAGTAGGTCTGAGCTGCCGCTTCAATACCATAGATCCCGTCGCCCATCTCGATTACATTGAGATATACCTCCATGATTCGTTCTTTGGGCCAAATCAGTTCTACCAATACCGTGAAGTATGCCTCTAATGCTTTGCGGAGATAGCTGCGCCCAGGCCACAAAAAAACATTTTTGACAGTCTGCTGTGTGATTGTGCTTGCGCCTTTTACACGCTTACCCTTTTTGTTATTTTCCCAAGCCGTCTCCATCGCTTCAAAGTCAAAGCCATTGTGGTCCAAAAATTTTTGATCCTCGGAAGCGTATACGGCTTGAGGGGCATTTTTAGAGATTTGAGAAAATGGAACCCAGTCCTTGACTAGCCTGACGTCTCTTTTTTCATCAAATGCATTCTCAACCACCCGAATCACCATCAATGGAGTAATGGGGACTGGAATAAACCTATACACAATCGTGAGTCCAATCGAAAGCCCAAAAAACCAAAGGGTTATCTTCCAAATCCATCGCCAAATCGATTTTAATAATTTCATGTCAAAGATTAATTGGTTGCATATGCCTGTATAAATTGATAGAAAAATACGGCATTTTCATCCCTCAGCGTGTAATTAAGATCGGCCTCCATGGCTTCTATTTCTTCGGCCGTGACTAGTTCAGCTTCCAGCAATCCTGCTGCACCACTTTTCATGAGAATCTTCCAGAAATCGATCATTTCTCGAAGCTCCACTGATCGGGATTGATCCAAATGAAATCCGTATGGATAAAGTTGAATAGCCTTATAGCCCGCCTGCTGAAGTAGATTTCCCAGTTGTACACCTACATCCGGATTCCCACCCAAGGATAGTTGATGAGCGTTGTATGCCTGATAATACTTCCTTTGATTTGGAAGATCCGGATTCAGATACAAACTGGAATTGAATACCTCAGTAGCCCACAATTTAGCTCCCGGAAGCAAATATTTTCTGGCTGACTTCAACACGTTGACTGGATCGGATACATGCTCCAGTGCCCAGCAGATAAACACAGCATCATATTGCTCTTCAAGTGCCAATTCGCGAGCATCCTGGCATACGAATGTGACTCGGTCTCCGGCAAATGCCAGATTTAGTCTGGCTTGAGCGATTTGCACTTCCGAATAGTCCACACAAGTGATTCTCAAGTCTGGCCAAAGGGCAAGTAAAATCCCTGTCTGTGCACCCACGCCCGAGCCGATTTCGAGCAGATTAGTGCAGCCCGTAAAATCGATTCTGGGATATATTTTTGAGGCTAAAAAATCGGCTTGATCCAAGAGACGCTGTTGCTCTTCTGGGATAAATCCGTGTAGGTAGGCTTCAGCCATAAGTTTTTTATTTCGGCAAAAATATCAAAGATTTCTATCCCAAACTAAAGCGCGGGCGAATTCG
>Ga0306870_1000282_pt1 | contig 12154 bp, 17 predicted proteins | sample AntRauMeHopE1496_FD_190435 | JGI IMG/M metagenome (GOLD analysis project Ga0306870, IMG submission 190435) | Saline lake microbial communities from Rauer Islands, Antarctica - Metagenome Hop E1 #496 (v2) (version 2) | ecosystem: Environmental > Aquatic > Non-marine Saline and Alkaline > Saline ... | reverse complement strand
ACCGATTCTGGTTTTGTTGGCACAGCTGCGGCTACAGGTTTGTTTATTTGCTCCTGACAATATAGGTGTCTTGCATACCGAGCAGGGTATTTCTTGCCTGCAGGAAATACCGTAACAAGTCTGACTGCAATATGCTTTGCCATTATTTTGTTTCAAAACTCCAGGTCGGCGATAGATCAATTTTTGGCAGATAATACAGGCTGTATTTGGAGTACGTTCCATTTCATAACTATACCACTAACCCAATATACATATTTCGAAAAATGTAAAAATAGTCATCAAAGATAATTCGTCATGATACACTGATAGCAATGGAACCAGCACCACGCGCTATCACCTGGGAAGCTCCCGAGCATCATCATGTCGAAAAGGGGAACGACTGGTTTTTTGCGTTGACGATTATTATTATCTCGCTCGTAGTGGCGGCGATTTTGTTTGGCGATGTATTGTTTGCGCTACTGATCGGGCTGGCAGGTGGCGCGATGGCGGTATCGGCCGCGCGGCGGCCGTCGATTATTCCCTACGCCGTGACTGTACGCGGGGTGCGGATCGAAGATCGCTTGTATCCGTACTCAACCCTCGACTCGTATCATATCGATGAAGAAGATCCTCGTGGGCCGCAGCTGTTGATCAAGTCTGACAAAAAGCTCATGCCTTTGATCATCATGCCGATCCCGCCTGAGCACATCGACGACATCGAACAAATCCTCAAAGAAAAGCTAGCCGAAGAAGAGCTGGTCGAGCCGTTTCTGGTCAAAGTACTGGAATTATTTGGATTCTAGGTTATATTAGTGGACATCCAATAATGCTCCCATAGTTTAATGGATAGAATGCCAGTTTGCGGAATTGGCGATCCAGGTTCGATTCCTGGTGGGAGCACGAGTACAAAAATGAGCACCCAAAAGGGTGCCATTTTTGTTCGTGGTCTCAAAGTATGAGTACAATCAAATCAATAGAGTTGCTATACTAAAACGATGGACAAGCTTAATGCATTTCTAGCTCAAAACTTAGTCGATCCAGCAGCGCCAGCTTTATTAAAGCAAGGGCAAAATGCTGCGGTGTATAGCGTCATGTCTGCAGGCCAAAAGTATGTGGTGAAGGTCGGATACAACACCAAGCAATCAGGATCATCTTTGCAGCAAGCCTGCCAGGTTCAGCAAGTGCTCATTACACATGGGTATGACCATTGCCCAGAAGTTTTGGTGTACGACCCAAGCGAGGATATATCGATCGAGCGATTTATCGATGGTGAGCAAAGACCGCTACTTGGTTATACAGAAGCTGAGCTGGATGCTTTTATGACTGCACTAACAAACCTGCACACATTTGACACAACGCTGTTACCAAATATGCAAACAGTTAACCTGTTGGATGATATTAAATTATACGGAACTGACAGATTAGCACTGGTGCGCGAGTCGTTGCTGCAAGAGCAGGAACTCGTCTCATTTCTTGAAACCGAATTGAATAAGAATATTGATGTACTAAAACGCCATACACTAAACGTTGCCAAACCATTTTTGATCCACGGTGATATTGGATCAAATTGTATACTGCAATCCGACAAGGCAGTGCTGATCGATTGGGAGCATACTCGGCTATCGTTTCGCAACGAGCTCGAATATATCAAGATTCATTCGCACCCAACCCCAGAACAATTTTCTTACATAATCCAGAAATATAGCGAGATCATGGGTATTCCAATAACAGAGCTAGAAAGGGAAATAAAAATACATGAGCAAGTCACCAGGCTCAATGATGTTATCTGGGCAGCGATGCGCTGGGGCGAAACCAAGACCGCCCGCATGCCTCGCGGCGCTATCAGCCATACTGGTGCAACCTTTGCCGACTTGACGACCGCCCGCCGAGATATTTATGTGAATTTCATGAACGGCGCGTAAGATGCTATCCTTACTCACATATGCGACGACTGGGAATTGATTTTGGGACTAAGAAAATTGGGCTTGCCTTGACCGACGAGTCGGGGGTGATGGCGTTTCCGCACTCGGTAGTGCAAAACGACAATAAATTTTTGAACTTGATTGAAACCTTGATCGCCGAGAAGGGGATTGTAGAAATTGTGATTGGGCATTCGCTGAATCTGGATGGTACGCCGAACAAAGTCCAGGTGCATATCGATGAATTTATCGCTGACATGACCTTGCGCCAGCCGATCCCGATCCACCTCGAGCCCGAGCAGCTCACCACCAAGCAAGCGTCAACGGTAACTGGCAAAAATTCACAGACCGATGCCGCCGCCGCCGCGATTATTCTCGATACCTATATTACTAAACAGAAATTATGACACCAGACACAGATACAACTAAAGTCGATGCAACTGAACTAATCGCTGCCGAATCAAACGAAATTTCATTTGAGCAATTTGCTGCGGTCGAAATAAAGATCGGTACTATTCTGGCAGTGGACGTAGTCGAGGCGGCTGATCGATTGCTGCGCTTAACAGTTGATCTGGGTGAAGCTGAGCCACGCCAGATTGTGTCTGGTATCCGTGAGTTTTATCCCGATGCGCAAGTACTCGTGGGGCGGCAGTGTCCGTTTATTGCGAACCTCGCGCCACGCAAGATCAAAGGTTTAGTCAGTCAAGGGATGATTTTAGCGGGCAATACCGAAGACACCTTCGCCTTGTTGCACCCAAGTAATGCACTACCAGCTGGCACGCGGCTGTATTAAATCCATGGTTGATACTTCTAAATTAGACACGCAGGTAGAGCGAGTGATCAATACTCGGACGGTTTCGCGCGCGCAAAAAGTGCTGGGATCAAGGTCAGGTTTGTGGCTGATTGGGCTTATTTCGTTTATTGAGTCGGCGCTACCACTACCGATCATCACTGATCCATTTATGGTGGCAGGGATTTTGGCAAACCGTAGCAAGGCTGCTTTGGTGGTGTTGGTTACGCTGGTGTCATCGGTGGTTGGTGGCGTGGCGGCGTTTGTGATGGCGCGGTATTTCTTTGCTCGCCTTGAAGCGCTCATGACTAGCGGTATGCTCGAGCAATTCCAAACTATGATCATGATGAACGAATCGGGGACGTTCTTGGTGACGCTTGTAGGTGCAATTACCCCAATTCCGTACACGCTGACTGCGTGGGTGGTGGCGGTGGGGGAAGGGAGTCTGCTGATGTTTATTGTGGTGTCGATTGTTGGCCGCGGGTTTCGCTACGGTATCGTTGGTATGTGTACGTACTGGTTTGGTCCACGGGCGCTTACCTACGCGCGGCGCTCACTGGGGGTTACGTCTATCGTGCTGGTGATTTTGGTTGGGTTGTATGTGTGGCTCAAGCTGTGAGTTGCTACGCTTTAGATTATAGGTAGAGCGCGTATACTATAGATATTATGTGGCCCGCTCTTTTACAGCCGACACCGCCAGCGTTTATAACTTTGCCGAGCATCGGGTTGGATATTTCTGATACGTCGATGAAGTACGTGTCGCTTGGTGGCACCAAGCCAGGTCAGCGTACCCTCAAAGAGTATGGCGACATCTCGATCCCGAACGGTGTGCTGCAGCGCGGCGAAGTGCAAGACCCACAGCAGCTCGCGAGCGTGCTGCGTGAATGTAAAGAGAAAACCGGCGCGCAGTTTGTGCGGGTATCACTCCCTGAAGAGCGGGCGTATTTGTTTGAAACCGAGCTCAAGCGCAGCACACCGCTAAAAGAAATGCGCAGCTTGCTGGAGTTCAGGCTAGCCGAAAACGTACCGATCCCAGCGCGTGATGTGTTTTTTGATTATTCTATTTTACCAACCGCCGACAGTGACCGCTCGGTGCGCATCGCCGTGACTGCCTACGCCAAAGAAACAATCCAGATGTACTACGAAGCATGCCTACTGGCGAACTTACAACCGGTTGCTTTTGAGGTCGAAGCGCAAGCCATGGCCAGGTCCGTAATCCCGACCAATGCAACAGGCGCTGTGATGTTGGTTGATTTTGGTAAGACTCGAACAGGGATTGGAATTGTATACGACAACACCCTGCTGTATACCTCGACGATCGACGTTGGTGGTGACCAACTTTCAATTGCCCTGCGCAAGCAGTTGGGAGCAGATAAATCTGAAGCTGAATTATCTCACCTAAAAAACACCGAAGGGCTAGTGCACGGAGTCGAGTCGTCTGCGGTGCACGACGCCCTTATGTCGGCGGTATCAGTGATCAAAGATGAGGTGATCACCCGCATGCAGTACTGGCACACTCGTACCGGCTCTACGCAAGAGCGTAGGCTACAACAAATCATTTTGTGTGGCGGCAGTGCCAACCTCAAAGGTCTCCCGAGCTACCTCACCAGTATGACTGGGATCAATACCATCCGTGGTAATGTCTGGCAAAACACTTTTTCTCTCGATGAAGTGATTCCGCCGATTGATCGCCGACATTCACTTGGCTACGCGACTGCGATCGGCCTAGCTTTACAATCAAGTGTGTAATCAATTATGACTAATCTCATTCCACCAGCAGCCAAAAAACAAATCGTCCTTGAATACTGGGTGCGGGTTATCAGTGTGTGGGTGATTGTCTGGGCGGTGAGCTTGCTCGTGAGTGCGTTCGTACTCTTACCGACCTACGTGCTGATTGTGGGTAGTAGTGCGGCCTACGCTGACTCGGTCGCCGACGCGTCAGAGCGTACCGCCGCCTACGAATCAATCAGCACTACACTGACCCAAGCGTCTAAACAAGCGCAAGTAGTCGTAGTAAATGCTCGGCAGCCGCAGCTATCGGCAGTCTTTGCTGATATTTCAAATACTGCCACGCAGGGAATAGAGCTCGTCGGTGTGTCGATCGATCGAACTGATACTGGGCTAGGGTCAATTGCTGTCCGCGGCGAAGCAACTGACCGCCAAGCCCTCGCGATGTTTCGTGATCGACTTGAGGCACTGTCATATGTCGAGAGTGTCGATCTGCCGATTGAGAACCTGGCCGAGAACCGTGATATCGAATTCAGTTTATCAATTTTGGTTAGTACACAGTCACTATGAACAAGCGCACCAAAAAACTAGCAGTTGTAGCGGCTATATTATTTGCCTTGGTGGTGGTGGCTGTGCTGATGTTTGTGCGTCAAATATATATTCAGTCAGACAAACTCTCACAGCAAATTACCGCCATTCAAACTGATCGCGCGCAGCAAACTGTGTTTACTCGCATCGAGCGCACCAGCAAAGAAACTGAACCAGTGCGAGAGACACTACAAAGCTACTATCTGCAGTCACAGTCAGATAGTATCGACTTCCTCAACTTCATCGAAGCTCAAGCTGACCTAGCAGGGATCGAACTGGAGACAAATTCACCTACCGAGGTAGTGCGCGACGGTGCAACCTATCTATCGGTCGAGTACGAATACACTGGTAGCCGTAGTCGGGTCGAGACGTTTACCAAGCAGCTGGAAAACGTACCATACGTATCACAATTACAAAGCCTCAACATGACTCAGCTGTCAGGCAACAGCTGGCAAGCGACCGTTACAATCGAAGTTCACGTTTTGAATTATGAAACTATCTAACCCACGCATAAATGAGCTAGCCAAAAAGCTGTTCCACCACCAGCCAAGGGTACAGCGAATCAAGCTGATGCACCCAAACCGCGATTGGTTGATTGGGTTGCTACTCGGGGTAGCTCTGATGGTCGGTATGGGCAGCTGGAGTGCGTATATTTATTTTGACCAGCGCGAGGCAATTAGTTTGCGCGACTCAGCTATGACAGCCGAAGCGCCACTATATCGAGCCGACCTAGTCGATCAGGCATTGGCCGAATTCACCAAGCGCGCCGAAGTCTTTAATGAGTTGTCACGCACGCCTGTAGCAGTATCGACACCCGAGACTGATCTGGTGAGTGATGAATCAACTGCGACCACTACCGAAGAAATTGCCCCAGTATCGACAGTACCTGAAGCGTTGGTACCAGACGCAGAGATAGAAGCGTCTGAGCTTGAGCAATTACCACCCGATGAGCTATTAGTACAGCCTGTGTCGGTGCAGTAGTTTGTGTCCCCAGCAGGAGTAGAACGCTACACGTTCAGTACCCGTTGTCGCGCTTGCGCGCTGGTAACGGCTTCGACTATCGCCACGGATTCTAGCGAATCCTGCGACTGCAGTCGCCACAACACTTCGTTTTTGTGTCCCCAGCAGGAGTCGAACCCGCATCAAAAGGATAGAAGCCTCTCGTTTTATCCATTAAACTATAGGGACAGGCCATAACCATACCAGAAATTATCGCAACGAGAAACTGCTTATTTTGGTTGGGTGGCAATGATGGGGATCAAGATCTCATTACGCCGGGTTAGCGGCATCGACAGTGGGGGATTGTACTGTGCAACTTGAGCTGCGCCAGTGCGTACGAATCCATCTTGGTCCAGTAGTGATTCAAGCTCCGCTTGTTTGCTCGCTACACGACGTTCGGTGGCGTACCAATTAAATCGTAGGGCCGCCAAGGTTTGGGCAGGCACTTCGCGCAGGGTCACCAGGTCGTTGTTGGGTGTCGGCAGGGTATCAAGGGTGTACTTTGACGGCAGCACAAACGACACTGTTCGCTCGGATGATTCCTCAAGCGAGGTGGCAACTGGAACAGTCATGGCGATCTTCTCTGACCTCTGCTCTAGTACAGGCGTTGTCATCGCGATGCTTTCCTTGGTTGTGTTATTCCCAAATATATAATCAGCGATCTGCCGAAAGCCTTGATTGAGTGCACGCTCATAATTTCCATCGACCTGTGTCTCGGCCACAATATACGGCGAGTACTGGCGGATTTCATACCCATCAAATTGCTCGATGACCGTGTACGACGGTTCTTCCAAATTCCGAACGGCAAGATAACTACCAAGTGTCCAAAGTGCAAGTGCAGTGATTAAACCAAAAATAATGTAATACATATTGGGTCTAATTAAGAAACTGTAAAACTACCTCGTTTACCTCCTTAATAATTGCTGGTTGCAGCCGATAATCGTGCTCAGATTCAAGCTCGTAAAACAGCTTGGGTTCGGCCGCTATATCAAATGTATTTTTTACGCTTTCAGGAGTAACTAATACATCTTGGGTTCCGGCGAAGAATAATTTAGGTTTGCTGCAAGTGTCAAGACCGATATATTCAGTTGTATCGTCAAAATAACTCCAATCTAGCTCAAACCGTTTTCTTTCGATTGTTCTTGATGTTCCAGGTGGCAAATCGCGATGTGTGACATACGATAGATCAGTACTTTCAGGTTTATCACTTGGTCCCCAGTTAGACATGATAGAAATAATGTGACTAACGTATGCGTTTCTAATACCAGCGAGCATCGCCATTGTGCCACCCCTACTGTGACCCAAGAGTACAGTTGGTTTGTTCCCAAAATAAGCAATCAGCTCGTCAATTGCTTGCAGGTAATTTTTCTGACTATAGAGAGAAGTGTCACCAGGGCTTTCCCAAGTCCCAGGAGGATCAAACGAAACTGCACAAAATCCTTTAGAGGCAAAGAACTCTATATGACTTTGCATGCTGGCATAATCTTTTGTATCAAGCCGTCCGGGTAAACAAAATATAAAACGTTCAGCATTTTCATCACCTAGTATATTTACCGCTAATTCAAAAGAATCAGTTTTAATTATTTCCATATTTCTTAAGTATAGCAAAGTATGAATTAAAGCGTTTGTTTCGTAATTAGAGCTATATAGCGAGCAGTTAGAAATTTTAACCTCAATCAGGTAGGATGTTGATATGAAATCAGCTGTGTTACAAAAATATTGGACGGATTTAGTAATAACTGAGACAAAAGTATGCGCGCTGCAGGCAACTGAAATACGAGTCAAAACAGCTTATGCTGGAATCAGTTTTACTGACAGAATTATCCAACAAGGATTATATAAATATCAGCACCAGCATATGCCGTTGCCGTACACTCTTGGTTTTGAAGCTAGTGGAATAGTGACTGAAGTCGGACCAGCTGTTTCTGAAATTACAGTCGGAGACAAAGTGGTTGCACTACAGCGCTCGGGTTGTTTCAGTTCTGAAATAGTAACAGCTGCTGAAAATGTAATTAAACTTGGGTCAGATGTAGATTTAAAATTAGCTGCAAGCCTACCAGTAAATTTCTTTACCGCTGCACATGCACTACAAAATATAGTCAAAATCTTTCCACGATCAAATATTCTCGTGACGAGTGCTGCTGGAGGGGTAGGTGGTATATTGACGCAGCTTGGTTCACAAGAGCATAGGGTGACTGGTTTGGTGGGGAGTCATTCAAAGAAAGAATATGTACAACAACTTGGTGCTAGTGCAGTGTTTACCTACAAAGAATTTTTTGATACTGACTTATTATTCGATGTCGTGATAGTTGCCTCAGGTAAAGATTTAGACAAGTACCAAACTAAATTGAAAAAGAACGGCAAGATGATTGTATACGGATTTCATTCTTTGGTACCAAGAGGTATTGAAGGTGTAGTGAGTGCTGTGGTTAATTACTTTAAATTACCCACATTTAAGCCTTTTGATTTAGTATATGAAAATAAAACAGTTTCAGGATTTAACATTATTCATCTAAGTCCTGATAGTAACGAGTTCCGCTCGCTTAAAAATTATTTTCTAGAGTTAATGAATAAAAATAATCTACCAAGTCAGCACAAGATTAGTGAGTATGCATTAGAGGATATTAATGCGGCATTGAAAGATCTGGCTGGTGGAAATACTGAAGGAAAGATTGTTATAAAATTCTGAGGCAATGAATATTTTACTGCAAATAACACAATCGAATTACCTCAGGAATATCTTCTTTTCCAATTTCACCATCATCAAATCGATCAACCACTTCTTGGGGACTCAGCCATTCAAACCCTGAGAAGTCCTCTTGATTATAGTTAGGGACTTCGTTGGCTTTGATTTCATACACACGCTGGAAACAATGTACGTCGTTGGTGTGAGGATTAAACCTGCCGATTTCCTTATTGAAAGTATAAAAAGAAAACCGCCTCACCCGAAACCGATGAGAGGTTTCTTGGTAGGCGGTTTAATCTAAATTCTTTTGTTCTCGTTGCAAGTTTCGCAATTGAACACTAGATCACAGTGAGTTGGATCGAACATATAACCACCACTTCCACCGCAGGCCGCACAAGTCTTTCATGTGAGACGGCTACCGAAAGAAATAGTTAGTCCACTGTTGCGTACACCTTTTGCAATATATAGCTTTGCATCTTGTGTATTAGTTGCATAGACACGAACTTCTTGATGGGCCGCACCGTCAGTAACGAGTAGTAAAATCCCACTGTCAGTATCGATGATTTTCACATTGCGACGGCTGCCACTTTTACTTCTAGGAATTGTGATTATACCAGAAGTAATATTCGTCACAGCATCACATGAGGCTGCAACATCAGCAGCAATTGCGGCAGCAGAAATGAAGGTCGTGTGGGTGCCACCAAATTTTCCACCCGACCTCTTAATAAGTTTTGACATTTAAAGTACCTCCTAAAATAATAATGCATTATTATTTTGTTATGTCAAGTAACATACACCATGTGGGACCAAGATAGAACGGTTTGGAAGATAAGGTAGTATAAAGTAATGAAAAATTTACCTAAATTACAAAAAGGAGACAGGGTCGCTATCGTGTCACCAAGTTTTGCTGCACCGGGAGAATGGCCAGAATTGTACGAGATTGCTCTTGGTAGAGTTCGTGATGTCCTAGGTCTTGATCCTGTGGAATTTACAGTAACCCGGAAGATTGGAGCCAGTGTACAAGAGCGGTCTGCTGACCTGATTGCAGCATTTGAGACTTCGGACATAAAGGCCGTCTTTGCTTCAATTGGAGGAAATGACCAAGTTACTTATATTAAAAATTTACCACCAGAAGTTTTTGTTAATAATATAAAACCTTTTTTGGTTTTAGTGATAACTCTCATTTCTGTAATTTCTTATTCTTAAATGGCATCCCCTCCTTTTACGGGTCGTCGTTGGTGACACAGTTTACTGCTCAGCCTGAGATGGATGCATTTACTGTCTCATTCTTGAAGAAGGCGTTGTTTGAAGAGGGGGAGTTTGAGCTTCAATCATCAGATGAATTTTATGACAGTAATCTTACAGAAGAAGGGATGCTGGTTGATTGGTATAAACCTGAGACATTAGGCCTTAAAAAGAAACGAGAACAAAATCCAGGATGGAAGTGGGATGGATCTAAAGATGGGGCGGGGTTACTCTGGGGCGGTTGCATAGAATCTGTTGATGAAATGCTGCGGCATGCTGTCCCGATTCCGACATTAGAACAGTTTGCTGAAATTGTACTTATGCTCGAATCATCAGAGGAGATGCCGACTGCTGAACAGGTGCGAAGAGTGGTTCGTGCGTTTGGGGAGAGAGGAATTCTTGAGCGAGTGAAAGGGGTGTTGGTTGGACGACCAAAAGCTTGGTACTTTAATAATCAACATTCAATCGAAGAACAAAATAAATTCCGTTCAGATCAACAGACAGTGATACTTGAGACTGTACGAAAGTATAATTCCTCAATTCCAGTCGTACAAAACTTAGACTTTGGTCATACTGATCCACAAATCCCAATGCCATATGGAGGTGAGGTTAGAATTGATTCAGCTAGCAAGAAGATTTTTGGCACTTTTTAATTACGTACCCAGAGACCTGAACGATTAACCGCCAAGTAAAGCGGTGTATTCTTGTGGTGGATGATGTGGGACGTTTAGCTAATAAGACCAAGTATTCTCTGAGCGTCTCACTACGGAGGCATCACTACGGAGGCAAGGCCTCCGTATCTTTACTCGTGCGCGGAGATTTTTTGAACTGGAACACCCTAGAAAGGGAGGTATTACGTTGGAAATATATTTTTACCTCTCGAACTATTCCAGAGTTCACTGGTAATGAGCTTGTTTGGTAAGGATATGGTTCTTAGTAATACTTACGTTTATATACTAGAACAGGTTATAAAAAAGAATTTAAATGATAATATAGACTTATAATAAAGCTTCAGTTAAAAATATGTATAAAATATCAAAAGGGCAAGTTTGGGTAATAATCATAGGGCTTGTATGTTTGTGGGTATTTTTCATTGCTGAAGCTGGTAGCTATTCGTCAGATTGGTGGGGTGGTCTTGGTTCGATTTTAACTCCTATATTATTAGTATTTTATATAATTGGTTGGAAGAATTACCAAAAAAAGAATGGAGACCAATTTAAACTTATGGGTGGACTTGGAGCCAAGTTTCTTAAATTTTCTAAAATAATAATAATTCCAGTAATTATTTTGAGTATTGCGGCTGGAGCTTTATTCTGGTATTTAGAGGAGCAAGAGGGAGGCGGTAGAGTGGAAGGCTTACACAGTATTCGTCAGGCTGAACTTGATGAATTTGTTGGCAGGTATAACAGATATGGTAAACACCTTGAGAATGCTCAGTTGTGTCGGCAAGATTTAATTGAATTAAATCTTGAAACTCAAATAGAGGCTTGTCAGATTAGGTATGACGCGGCTTACGATAAATTTTCAAATTGTCGGAATTCATATTCCACCTTTAGTAGATATGATTGCTTAAATACTTTTGGAGCTAATTATGAAGTTATAGATTGTTCCGAAGAAACCATTACAGAAGAAATAATTAGTAAAGATTTTTCTTGCAACGCAACCATAAATAGGGAGTACCTTTACTTGATTGGTTTTGAGGAAAAACTGATTGACGACTTTCTTGGAGATTTGCCAGTTAATAAGTACGAGTTATCGCAAGAAGAGATGAGTGAGTTATATAACAAACTACCAACTGAAACCTTTAATGATAAAACCAAAGAGAGGTTCGACGTATACGTAGAAAAGAAAGGCTACTCAATAAGGTAATTTAGCTTTTCAGGTCCAGAGTCAAATAACATAATTTTAATGATGACATATCCAGGTAGTGTCAGTACTTAGGTAGTGTTTTGTAGTATTATTTAATTAGTTATGGAATCTACAACAGAAAGAACTGATTTTCAGGTAAAATTTGATGGACAAATGCATCAAGTCGATGTGAATTTAATGGTAGCTTCTCTGTTAAATTTTACTACTATTCTTCAGGAGACTAACGCTCATATTAGTCCCGAAAAAAAAGTAGATATAAAAATTAAAGCACCTGAGAAGGGAAGTTTTCTGCTTACACTGTCACTTGTTTTAAGTGAACCCTCAAATCTTTTGACAGGCTTAGCCGCTACT
>Ga0306870_1000280_pt1 | contig 12203 bp, 26 predicted proteins | sample AntRauMeHopE1496_FD_190435 | JGI IMG/M metagenome (GOLD analysis project Ga0306870, IMG submission 190435) | Saline lake microbial communities from Rauer Islands, Antarctica - Metagenome Hop E1 #496 (v2) (version 2) | ecosystem: Environmental > Aquatic > Non-marine Saline and Alkaline > Saline ... | reverse complement strand
AGCCCGCAATTCAGCAGCCAAAAACTGCCAGTGAACGCGGCTTAGGTCTTTGCCGTCGCGCTCAACCGCATTGGGCAGTGCCGCAAAAAACGCTTTTCCTTCGTCTTCAGGTAGCGCTTCAAAAATGTCTTCCGCAATGCGCAGCAATGGTTGCGGCAATCCGAAACGATCAACGGCTGTCTTTGGGTTGTCCGAATGCGTCAAGCAACCGATAAAACAGCCCTTGCCGCGCCGCCAATACTCGCCCTTGATCAATGCGTCTGCCTCAAGGTGCTTTGCGACCTCAAGCGTCAGTTCGGCGTGGTTTTGTGTCAACATTGGTTCTGTCCTTTCATAGCGTCCGCCTTCGACAGCTTGGCTTCCAGTTCCTCGATGCGGGCAATGCACTCTTCAAACACAGCCAGCTTTCCAGCTTCTACCCTGCCCTGCATATCGTTGAGGGCGTAATTTGCTCGCCTCACCAGATCATCAGTCATCGGTCTGTCCTTCTCATGTCCTGTCGGTGTGGCAGGGTTGGCGTCGATGATCTGCAAGACCAAACCCAAGTTGCGATCTGCCCATTCCAGTGCTTTGCTGTCCATCTGTTCAATCCACTTGCGACCAGCTACGTTGTTCCACTTGCGCCACTTGTCAATAGGGTGACGCTGGCAGCCGACCTGTAGTGTGTCTGCCGTGTAGCCAATTTCCCATGTGCCTACCTGCATGGTTCGGATTTCTTTCATGTTTCCAAAGCAAGTAAGGTAGGCTCCCTCAAGGTTGGCTCCCTCAAGGTAGGCTCCCTCAAGGTTGGCTCCCTCAAGGTTGGCTCCCTCAAGGTTGGCTCCCTCAAGGTAGGCTTCCTCAAGGTTGGCTCCCTCAAGGTAGGCTTCCTCAAGGTTGGCTCTCCAAAGGTTGGCTCTCCGAAGGTTGGCTCCCCGAAGGTTGACTCCCCGAAGGTTGGCTCTCCTTCCACCTTCCTTACCATGCAGCCAATCGGCATGTTTTTTAAGGGCTTCTTTAATCTGATTAGGTGTCATTGTGCTGTTCCCTCTAGTGTGTTTGCCCTATAACTTAATATAGCACGGATAGATCAGTGTGTCAACCTTTTTTCAGTGTGCGCCGCGGCTTTTCCACACGCTGAAGATCAACAGCGTGGCGGTTGCCTGGTAGTAGAACATAGCGGTCACGCCGGGCGATAGCATATTGTGCTGTGGCTTGATCCAACTCACTCCACGCAGCAAAGTTCAGCGGCATGTCGAACACCGAAGTGCCGGCAGCCTCTAGCCGATATGCTAGCGAACTCGCAGTGTTTGCGATCTCATCGTTGGCATCAACCTCAGCCACATTGCGCAGGTAGCCCATAATAGTTTGGAGGTTCTTAACAGTAAGTTTCATCTGTGCTGTTCCTTGTTGCCCTGAAAGCAGATGTCTATCTGCTCTTATAACTTAATGTAGCACAGGTTCACGGCTGTGTCAACCGTTATCGCCATTCATCTCCTCTGCGATTGATTTCGGCATCTGTGAACTGACCTCCCATACGATCAGGATTCAGTTGCCATCCCATATCACTGTTCTGGTCTTGCAACCGACGGATCTCATTCTGCATCAGAACGAACCGGTTGGCAATCCGTTCAGCAACACGATCAACACCGCAAAGATGTCGACACTGACATCTTCTTCGATCATCTTCTGGATTTGTTCTTTGGCCATCCTACTGTTCCTTTCTACGGGCCAGTTCGTTCTCAATGTCGTAGCGTTCAATGCCTGCTGTGGTGAGCATCAGCACCAAGTAATCTGTGCTGATCAGCGTATACATATTGAAGTTGAACATCTGTCGCCCTCTTGTGTGTTTGCCCTATAAGTTAATATAACACATCTTTGACAGTGTGTCAACCTCTTATTAGCAGGGCCTGCCCAAGAAAAAGCCCGGAACTGTGGACGAGGGCACATCCTGTTCCGGGCTATGTGTCAGTAGAGCGTGAGGGCTACGACTACTGACTTAGATGCTGCGCAGGTCTTAGAGCCTGCTTCAGCAGTAGCAAGCTGGACGAGGGCACATCCAACTCACGTAGTGAACGGTGAGACGAGGGCACATCTCACCGTTCTCACAGACTGCGGAGCGCAATGCTCAACACAGGCCTGCATTGCTTAGGTCATGCTCTGCGCATGACTGTGTTCTCTGCGAAGTCAGCCCAACGATTAGGAAAGCTCACAGCAAGGTCTGCTACCTTCAGCACAGAGCGCAGGCTCAGTTCTCTCAGCCGACCTTTGTTCTCATCCACAAAGTCGATGATGTCTTCTTTGACTTCGTCCGTCAGCGTGTATGCATCCAGCATACCATCTTCAATCACCTGTTGGATACGCAGCATCTTGTCACGCTCAGTGTCGATGGTAAGGTCCATGTAGTGGCAGCGGCTCTCCAGCGCGTCCAGGTGTTCTCTCAGTTTGCCTTTGACCTTGTCGAACTTCATGTTGGTGATAAAGATTGCTGATGCTTCAAATTTAAACTTGTCCGGCACACCTTCGTTGCGCAGTTTAAAACTGTCCGTGTTCCAGTGGATCCAACGATTGGGCTTTGAGTCCAGTGCCGCTTTGAGAATGTTCAGGCTTAGATCTTCCTGGAAGATGCTGTCACAGTCATCGAACACCACAACGTTGCCTTTGTCAGCCATCTTGTACAGTTTACAGTACAGTCCGATAGGACTCATCGCACCTTTGATCACTTCGTGTGTCTTGCGAGCGCCCATAGTCTCCATCATACTGTAACGATCCAACACTTCTTCAACACCGTGCGATTTACCAACACCTGGAGGACCACTTACGATCATAGCACGTACATCGCCCCGCTTCACAGCTTTGGTCATGTCCTGCAACATGTCGAAGCGAGCACGGATACGTTCGATGATGTCAGCGTCCGACTCAGTACGCGGCTGATTCTCAACATGCTCACCAACCAACACATAGTCCTCTGGGCTGCTGCATTTGATTTTGATATTGCGATTGGGCAAGCCTACCACAGCAGTAGAGTCAACTGTTACTGCTCCACCACCAGTGCCCATAGTAAACTCTTTGGTCATGGGGAATACAATCCCACTCATGTCAGTCTCTTTGCCGCGCAATCGATATGTTCCGTTTACAATTTTGATGTTCTGCATTGTGTTGCCCTCAGTTGCTTACTTGTTCAGTATACAGTCTTTCGCAGTGTTGTCAACTAAAAATCAACATCCAAACAAAAATTAAAAACCAAATGATCAGTAGTGGTACAGCAACCCACATCACATAGAACAGCAGGATGCCCCACTGAAAGCTCATTGATGCTGCTGATGCTACCACAAACCAAAGACCAATGAACACAGTGCTATAGAACACATACATGGCAATGGTCTGCCGCCAGAAGCCGATCTCTTCGTTACAAGCATGACAGCGTCGAGCAAAGAAAGGTTTACTGCTGCCACACTCTGGACAGATAGCCATTATATAGTCTCCTCTTTGATTACAGCCAGTGCTTGAACACAGCACTCTTGAATCACTGCCTTGTAGGGGTTCAGGTAGCTCATACCAAAGTGGTAAGCCACATAGTCTGCACCGTACTGGAGATCATAACGGTCCAAGTTCTCTGCGTGGAAGATCCACTTGATGGCTTGCCGATCTGTTTCAGCGCCCAGTTTGCGCATAGCACGGATCTGCGTTTTGAAGTTTGCGAGTGCTGTGGCCTGGGACTCACGCTCTGCTGCCACAGTGTTGTTGAATTCATTGATCAGGCTGTCCCACATTGCCTGACGGTTGTCGTCGCCGCATTGATCCCACTCTTCCCAGAAGTACTCAGTAGGACGGAAGCCACGTGCGTCTTTGTGGAGATCGCTAACGATGTTGCTGTCGAAAGTGTAAACCATGTTGTAGTTCCTTCTAGTGTGTTGCCCTATAAACTAATATAACACAGCTTCAACAGTGTGTCAACCGATAATCTAGCAGGAGGAGTACTGATCTGATCGAGGGCACAATCACCGTTCCTCTACTCCTGCTATTCCGTAAACTACTTTTGGTGTCCCCTGAGGGATTCGAACCCCCGACCTGAGAATTAGAAGTTCCCGGCTCTATCCAGCTGAGCTAAGGAGACATCAAAAGTAGTTTGGTAGGGGATACAGGACTCGAACCTGTAACCTTCCGGTTATGAGCCAGCTGCGCTAACCAATTGCGCCAATCCCCCATTTACTATGCCTAGCTCTAACCAATTGAGCTAAAGACCCGTTCTTGGTACTCCTACCCGGACTCGAACCGGGACGCTCGAAAGCAAGGCATTTTAAGTGCCTGACGTCTACCATTCCGCCATAGGAGCAAATTCTTATGCGTTCATCCCCGCCTGTAGTTCAAGTTCAAACTGATCGACCTTCTGTTCTGCTTCTTCGATCATGCCCAACAGGATCACATCTGCTAGGTCTGGAGTTGTTTTGAGGATGCGCCGCACACCCTCCAACCGTTCAATCAGTTTAAGTTCGTCAATCATTTTCAAATTTTGCTTTCAAACGAAGAAATTCAGCGTATTCAGCATCCTCAAAGGATGCTGATTCAGCATCCTTCTTCAACTTACGAGCTTCAGCAACTTTTTCTCGAGCAGCCTTTTCTTTTTCATTTTCTCTGCGATCAAAATAATACGATACTTTTAACTCGTAATCATCTCCGCCCACTACCTCAAAATCAAATCGACCTACACCAACCATGCCCCGCGCGCGAGCTTTCTCAATGACCGAGTCGATATTAGCTTTCAAATCATCGCCGGTTCCATCGACGAAGTCACAACGGTTTACTTCCATAGTTTCACAAACCATCCAAATTCCGTTTTTTTTACGAGCAGTCATTGTATAAATCCTCTTGCTGTGTTGCCCTACTCATATACTATAGCACACGAGTAGAGCAGTGTCAACCTTTTTATCCGCCGATGTTGGCAGTTTCCAGCGCTGAAGCAGTTACCTTCCAATTGATGCCAGTCTTGCTACACTTGACAGCAACGGTCTTGGTGTTGATCTTTGTAACACGACCTGTGATGTAACCGCGTGTCTTAGCATCGAAGCCTACAATGTCACCAACCATCAACTTGCGTGTAGCAGTGCGAGCAAGGTAGGTGCGCTGGAGTTTGAACGCTTCGATCACCTGATTCAGTTCCTCGTTGGATTCAATAGCACGAATTGCTTGGATTGCCTTTTGTACAGTATTCATTTCATAGTCCTCTGTGTTGCCCTATTACTCACTTAGTATAGCATCAAGTTGCTAGTTGTCAACCCCTTACAGCAGGGCCTCACCATTCATCAGTTAGATCGTAGACCACTGCACCATACCGACCGTTGTCGATCTTATTCAACCAGGAACCAAACTCTGTTGGAAAGCTGATAGCTGAGATCAACATTAGGAACACCACAAACAAAATCATCGCTTTGAAAAAGTCTACTACAGTATTCATTTCATAGTCCTCTGTGTTGCCCTGTTACTCACTTAGTATAGCATCAAGTTGCTAGTTGTCAACCTCTTAGAACTCATCATACAGCAGTTGTTCAGCGGGCTCGTAGACCAAACCACCATCAGCATCCAAGACTTCGATGTCTCGTGAACCCTGGTCGAACTCTTCATCAGCACGAGCACAGGCAGCATCCAGCGTGCGGCACTGTGCTACCATCTCTTGATTAGCATAGCCGCGAGCGAAATAGACATAGTACATATTAGATTCCTTTTCCATAATAATGTTTTGCAACCAGCGCCACCGCTGCCTCATAGTCTGCATCGATCTTGCCGCTGACAAAGTAATGGCGACGCGATCCGTTGCCTTCAATCTCTGCCGTGTCCAAATAAGCATAGCCGCGGTAGTTACCAGTGTCGTGCAGCACACCTTCGATAAAAGTACACAACACTTCACGCTCCGCAGGTGTGCTGTTCGCGTTCTTCAGGAAATAGTTGACGCGGTGCAGCAGTGTGCCAACTTCTACAGTCTTACGTGCGATCTTAGCCATTTGCAAACCCTCTTGCTGTGTTGCCCTATAACTTAATATAACACACTCTTACGACTGTGTCAACCCCTTTTTGTGCTTTGCTTTGCGACGATACTTGGTCTTGTCGCGGATAGAACGAGTAGCAAGGCGGCCCTCACTACGAGCTTGCCCATAAGCGCGGTTGCGAATTGTGATGTCTTCTGCTTTGATTGTGATGCGCATGACTAGCCCTCCTTGCGTTACTTATACACAATAACACAAGGAGGGCTGGTTGTCAACCATTATTCGTTAATCGCACTTACTCCGCCGTCGAGATCAATCTCAAGATTCTCTTCTTCGTCCTCGTCTGTTTCAAACCAGTCATAGACATTGAAGTGCTCCAACAGTTCATACAGCACAGAGTCTTCTTCCTCTGTGGTGTCCAACAGTGTGTCCACATTGTCCCAGTAGGCATCGCTGCCCTGTGAGTCCCACACGCCCACAAACGCCATGCCAGGTTCAAAGTATTTGAGTTCAAGTTCACAGTCAGGGTTGTCGTCTGCGTAGGTCTGGAACGCAGCCAGCGGCGGGCTCCATGCGCTGTCAGCATAGCCGTGTATTGAAGCAGTGCCGTTGAGGTTGTCGATCAACTGGAGACCCTCCAATGTGATGTCCCACTTGGTGCCCCATGTGCTTACAGCAGTGTCATAGTCCCACTCGCCGATGGGCACCATTGCATCCAACAGTGAGCCGTCCTTTCCTTCTGCGGGCTGAGCTGCGTCCCACAGTGCCTGAATCTTATCTGTTGGTCCGTCAATAGTGATTGAGTTTGAATTCCAATTTGGCATGTTGCCCTCCATTACCTTCGTTGTGTGTTTAGTATAGCATCAACGGATCAGTTGTCAACCTTTTTTAGACTGTTCAGCATCTGTTCTGCTATAGGATAGGTCTCCTGCGCAAGAACCTGCTGGTCGATATGCTCCAGGATCATCAGGTCAAATAGAGTCACAGCAGCCTTGGCAAGATCTTTAGGAAGACTCTTGATATATTGAGTGACCTGTTCTTTGGTGTCACACTTCCAAATCTGGTCACAGATTTCTACCTGTTGTGAACTAAGTCCTTCAAGCTTCATTACGCAGCCTCCAGTTCACGAGCGCCCAATGGGCGCTGCGCCCATCTTAACACATATGGACGATTCCAGTTACCAATGTTGATGTCTGTGTAGTGGCTACGGCTAAAGTAATCAGTCTGCACATCATCATTGTTGAAGTAGTCGGGACCTTTCATTGCCGCCAAAAGCGCTGTGAGAAACTTACGAGCCACGCCAGTGTAGTGCTGGTCGATCCAATAAATATTCACCTGCTGGTAGCCATCTTCAATCTCGTTGGTGCCAAAGTCGATATTGCCGCTCTTAACAGTCACAACCAGTGTTGAATGATGACGAACGCTGATCGAGCCCTTCATGTTATACTTCTTCAGCACAGCACGGATTGCTGGTGCCAATTTTGCTTTGTCTTCTTGCGATACATATGCCATTTGCAAACCCTCTTGCTGTGTTGCCCTATAACTTAATATAACACAGAGTTGCCTCTGTGTCAACCTCAATATTCGTATTCTTCTTCCTCGTAGTGGGCGTCCTCGCAGTGCTGACACACTGAGTTGATGTAGCCACGCCCGTCCATCTCGTCGCCGCAGTCATCGCACCAATGCTGCTCTGCGTCCTCAAATTCAAACTGGTCTTCTGTGTTCGCTGTGGTAGCGAGCGTAGGATGCGCAAGGATCAGCTCAACAGTAGCGTCAATAGTCTTCTCAATAGCCACTTGCAGCGCATCGCCCTCATAGTGCCCGTCATACTGCTGCCCGCGGGTGTATTCGTAAATGGTACGGTGCGTGTCTTTGTCAATAACGCCCTTGCGCAGCAGGAAGTTCACAGCGCCACTGGTGTTGTTGCCCATGCCGTTGTTGTAGAGGTCGTAGGCAAGGCGTGTTGTTGAGCGCAGCATCTCGCCTGCTACAGTGTCCGCAGCGCCCATACGGGGGATCAACTCGTCACACAGACGAGCGTAGTCTGCTTGGTGCTTGCCTGCTTCGTGCCAGTAAGTGTTTTTCATAGCGTGTGTCCCTCTCGCTGTGTTGCCTATGTCTTAATATAACACGACTAGTCTACTGTGTCAACCATTAGTTACCCCCAATCGTTGTCGTCCTGGTCGCCACGCCAGAACAGCTCTGCTCCAGTTGGTCCGTCCCACATGGTTGCACGCAGCTTGTCCATGCGCTGCGTCAGCATGTGGTGCCAGCCCTTGTGGCTAAACACTTCGCCTACAGTCAGCAAGCCGCGTGTGTGCAGCTCTACGAGGTCCAGTGGGTCCACTGGGGTCCACTCTTCCATTTCGTCTGTGTCAATATCATGGTCTTCGTCAAAGTAAAGAAAGTGATCCAGTGCATACGCAGTGGCCGTGTTATTCCAAAAGTCTTCAGTCATGTTGTGCACCTCTGTTGTTGTGTTGCCCTATGTCTTAATATAGCATAGGGCAACAGTGTTGTCAACCTTTTTATACGCGGACGCTGTCGAAAAACTCGCCGCCTGCTACCTCAGCAATCAAGTCATACACGGCATCGCGAGCAGCAGTGTCCATGTTCCCCAGTCGGTTCTCAACATCTCGCCACCGCCCATCCCGCATAGTCTCGCACACCGCAAGGCTGTCCGCACAGTCCTGGACGAACATCTGCTTCATGCTGATATCGTTTTTGTAGTTTGCAAGATCTTGCTTGAGCTTTTCCATTACCAACTTCTCAACACCTTTGCTCAGAGCACGCCAGTCGATGGTGTAGATCTTCGTCTCAGTAACAGTTACGATAGTCATCTGTGTATGTCCTCTTGTGTGTTGCCCTATGTCTTACAATAACACGACTAGTCTGCCGTGTCAACCATTATTTGCGATAAAGCAGGACATGAGTAGCATCACAGCGCCGAGTCATAGTAGGCTTGCCCCAGGTGTCGTTGCTTACACGCGAACCGCGATACATAGCACGGTAGCCCTTGGCCCGCATCTCAACACGCAGTGCTGCCTCTGCAAGGTTGAACATAGCGATTGGAATACGCTCGCAGAACGCTGAGTGCTTGGTTGCTGGGGTGCGCGGATAAGTCTCACGCATCAGTTCCATCATCGACATTGTATGCTCCTCTATGTCGTGTTGCCCTATGTCTTACAATAGCACAGCTTTACGGCTGTGTCAACTAGTTTTTATACCGTAGCTTCTGCTTTGAGTGTGCGGCGGATCTGTACACCGCCTAGCACATCACGCACAACCATTTCGTCGAAGTAGCCTTGTGTCTTCATCAGCGTGTGGATCTGCTTGCCCTCTGCGGGACTGTATGCTGTGTCCACATATGTCTCAGCGCCGCCAAGTTTGATTCCGTATACCTTGAATGAACGCACGGTGTGTCCCTCTTGTGTTGTGTTGCCCTATAACTTAATATAGCACAGGGCAACAGTGTTGTCAACCGTTTTATGCTGCTTCAGTTTCAGCTTCTTTGGCAATTGCCTCTGACAGTGGCAGTTCTGTGTTGTCCCGGCCGCTGAAGAAGCGCACTGTCCAACCTTTGCCGGGCACGAACAGGTAGTCGTATTCCTGTCCCATCACGTCTAAGAAGTTTGCGTAGGTGTCGTAGCTAGCAGCTTCTGTATCCTTGTCGCCTCTGTCGCGCCCGTAAGCAACGCACTGTCCCTTCGCAGCGTTATTGAAGTTGGTCTTGACGCCAACAGTCTCACCAAGCGAGCTCAAGTCGCCCAGTGCAATCAGTTCGCGCACAGATGACTCTGTAGTATAGTTTTCCTGCAGGATGACGCCATTGTTGCTGGTGTAGCCGTCCCAGTGGCAGTAGATGCCAGTAACAGTACCGTCTGCGTTTTCAATTGCGATAGTTGAACGAGTTCCCATTGTGTATATCCCTCTTGTTGTGTTGCCCTACTCTAATACTATAGCACTAGAGTAGGGTGATGTCAACCTTTTTCTTACTGGCTCCAGTAGGTTTCTGAGCTGGGAGACATGAACAGCGGCGTGTTCACTGACTCAGTATACTCAGCACCGCTCATCATGTTGACTCGTGTCACAGTCTTCTCAATGTTCTTAGCATAGTATTCTGACTCGGCAATAGCCATTGTGAACTGAGGTGCGTCGGGTTCGTTGCCCAGCTTGCCCCGTGTCTGAGCCCACGCAGTGTTGAAGCGAGTCAGTGCTGCCTTTGCTGCTGGTACAGTCTTGTATATCTTGTCACGCAATTGCGCAGGAATAGCTGTGGTGTCTTTGCGGTAAATGATGTAGCCCATGTCGTGCCCTCTTGTGTTGTGTTGCCCTATGCTTTACAATAGCACAGAGCAACAGTGTTGTCAACCTTTTTATGCTAGAACCTCTACGTCCTCTACTGGGAAGTCCACAAGAGTACGCTCTGAGCCACGCAGCACTATCAGCGTGACACTGGTAGGAGGAACAGCATCGCATCCCCAGTAACTGCCTGTCTCTCCTGTGCTGCGAACGCGAACTGTGCTGTCTGTGAGCTTAAATTGTGCCGCTGCGGTGTGTATATTCATCTGTGGTGCTCCTTGTGTGTGTTAGTACGCCTGTCGCACCTCAACAGTACGACAGACGCAGTTTGTGTAAATCTAGGTTGACACTATGCTGCTGCTAGCTCTGACTCTCTGCGCAGACGCTCTATGCCCTCAAAAATGCTCTCGCGCGGCCCGTATGCTTTGCGCATCTCAGCATATTTGGGAAAACGAGCATCTACAACAGCTTGACGTTTAATAAACTGATCCTCTGGATCTTTGTTGGGGAAGCAGCAGGCTAGATTGCGAAAGTCTTGCAGTGTAACATCTGTAACAGCAATTACCTCTGCTGCATCGCAACGATAGTCTGTTGCGCAAGTAGAACCTTTATACATGTAAAAGGTGCAGTTGACAGTGCCGTCTTTGCGAATTGATTTAACAATAGCAAGACGAGGCTTGTCGTAGGTGCGCTCTTGGGGTGCAATTACAACGACTTGATTGCGCTTAAACATAGTATGCCCTCTGTGTTTGTTGCTTATAAACTATAATAACACAAAAGCAGCAGTTGTCTACCAAAATCAGCACTGCTAAGTCATTGAAATCAAACACAGATAAAAATAAATTTATTTCCTAACAGATTAATATCATTGGATTCTTTTCGGTTGCACTGGGGGCAAGATGTGTTATACTGTAAGTGAGGTTGGTGATGAGGCGATAGCCACTAGCAGCAGACGGGAGGGCACGGAGCCCTGAACCTATGGTTTAATGATTAAACCTTCTGGTCCACACATTGTATGGTTTAACACTAAACCATCTTAGAGGACGGGTTTAACACTAAACCATCTTAGAGGAATGGTTTAACACTAAACCGTTAGGTCAGACCATTGGTTTAATATTAAACCGGTCGTGACCTCTCCCACAGTGTAAATCTAGCCTTACACCCCGCAGGTATCACCGCAACACCATCTCGCAGAGAGGAAAAAATCCAATCAGTTCAATCTGTTAACAGTTCAATGACTCGAAGTGGTTACCAGCAGCAGCTGAACCTCTGTGATCACCGCAACACCACACTATAACAGATTGACGTCACTAGAGAATATTTTCCCCCGTCAGTTCAATCTGTTATACAGCGAAGTAGAACCACCCGCTAACAGATTGATCGACATACACAATCCGATCCTCAATGACGTCAATCTGTTATAGTGTGAAGTTATAGTAGTAGCTAGGCGATTGAAGTGTATACACCAAGTGATTATTCAATCTTTTCAACAGTGTATACGGTGAAGTTATAGTAGTAGCTAGGTCGTTGATGTCGATAGTCCGGTTCACAGTTCCGGTTCTTCAGCTAAGTCCTTGATTCTTTTGACAGAATTGAGCCTGCGCCGCTACGGTGGATACTAATATGCACACTAACCCGTTGAACTCTATAGGTTTTACCCCGGCGACAGAGGGGGTTTATAGCTATGATTTCACGGTTAAATGGTGGTTTACCGTGAGTTCACTGTGCGATTTTGCCAAGTTTTTCAAAGACTTATGTGCGGATTTGCAGAGGTTGACTGAGGTTGTGAGGGGCATAGTTCAAATACTTTTGGGATACTTTTGGGATACTTTTGGGATACTTTTGGGATACTTTTGGGATACTTTTGGGATACTTTTGGGATACTTTTGGGATACTTTTGGGATACTTTTGGGATACTTTTGGGATACTTTTGGGATACTT
>Ga0306870_1000278_pt1 | contig 12321 bp, 8 predicted proteins | sample AntRauMeHopE1496_FD_190435 | JGI IMG/M metagenome (GOLD analysis project Ga0306870, IMG submission 190435) | Saline lake microbial communities from Rauer Islands, Antarctica - Metagenome Hop E1 #496 (v2) (version 2) | ecosystem: Environmental > Aquatic > Non-marine Saline and Alkaline > Saline ... | reverse complement strand
AGTATTGGTAGTCATTGTCCTTTAGTTCAATACCTAAAGAAATGAAATCATGTTTCTTGGAAGGATCGATAGCAAGCTCACCATCGAACTTCACGTCTTTCCCCTTTTCTGCTGGAATTTCCCCAATAAAAACACCTCTTTCTAAGGCGTTGACCAAAACAGTATAGTCTTCTGGATTAGTTACTTTTAGTTGGTCCAATGCTTCTTGACCATATTTTTGAACCAATCTATTATCATGGTTTGATTGAGAAAAGGAAGCTAACCCAACAAATAGAGTTATTACTGTGAGAATGTTTTTAATCATGCTTTACTTTTTATACTAATTATACGTTTTGCACTGGACTAACGTTGCATACAAAGGCAAGCAATTTTAAAAAACGGAACAAATAATCATTAAATTGTTAAAAATTAAGCAATATCTATCCCTAATTCTTTCAATTGTGCTTTATCTAACGGTGCTGGAGCGTCGATCATAATATCTCTTCCTGAATTGTTTTTTGGAAATGCTATAAAATCACGAATAGAATCCGCTCCTCCCATAGTTGCTACTAAACGATCAAGACCAAAAGCAATTCCTCCGTGTGGTGGTGCACCATATTCAAAGGCATTCATTAAGAATCCAAACTGCGCTTCCGCCTCTTCCTTCGTAAAACCTAGTAAATCAAACATTCTAGATTGCAATGTTCTATCGTGAATTCGAATCGAACCACCGCCTAATTCTACCCCGTTCATAGCAAGGTCGTACGCGTTCGCTCTTACTTTACCGGGTGCTGTTTGAATTAAGTCAATATCTTCTTTTTTGGGTGATGTGAATGGATGGTGCATTGCGTGGTAGCGTTCTGAATCTTCATCCCATTCTAACAGCGGAAAATCCAATACCCAAAGAGGTTTAAAGTCATTAGGGTTTCTCAATCCTAATTCATTCCCCATGTGCAAACGCAATTCATTGAGTTGTTTTTGCACCTTTTCCAATTCACCGCTCAATACAAGGATTAAATCACCTGGTTTAGCTCCGGCAAAATCAGCCCATTCTTTTAAATTTTCTTCAGAATAGAATTTATCTACAGAGCTTTTGAAAGTTCCGTCATCGTTGTACTTTACGTACACAAGTCCTTTTGCCCCAATTTGCGGACGTTTTATCCAATCAGTAAGCGCATCCAGCTGTTTTCGTGTGTAAATGGCTGCATCTTCCGCTACAATTGCCAATACTGCTTCGGCTTGATCAAAAATAGCGAACCCTTTGTTTTGTGCAAGTTGAGTGAGGTTCTTAAACTCCATACCGAAACGAATATCCGGCTTATCTGAACCATAGCGCTCCATAGCTTCAGCGTAGTCCATGCGTGGAAAATCTCCTTCAAAGTCAACTCCTCTGCAAGTTTTGAATAAATGCTTAATCAATCCTTCGAAGGTGTTTAATATATCTTCTTGCTCTACAAACGCCATTTCACAATCTATTTGCGTGAACTCTGGTTGTCTATCTGCTCGTAAATCTTCATCTCTAAAGCATTTTACAATTTGATAGTAGCGGTCGATACCGGAAACCATCAAAAGTTGTTTAAACGTTTGAGGAGACTGCGGTAAAGCATAAAACTCACCTTGATTCATGCGGCTTGGCACCACAAAATCTCTCGCCCCTTCTGGAGTTGATTTTATCAAATAAGGCGTTTCCACATCCATAAAATCAATACCATCTAAATACTTTCTTGTTTCCAATGCCACTTTATTTCTAAGGCGTAGTTTTTCTTGAATAACTTTTCTACGAATATCTAAATATCGATACTGCATGCGCAATTCATCTCCTCCGTCTGTTTCATTTTCGATGGTAAATGGGGGTGTTTTGGAACCGTTCAGAACAGTAAGTTCTTCCACACGCATTTCCACATCACCTGTTAGCATGTTGGTGTTTTTACTCGAACGTTCTATGATTTCTCCAGAAACTTGAATGACGAATTCGCGTCCTAGCTTTCTAGCTAATGCACAAAGTGCTGCATCTTCATCCATATTAAATGCTAATTGTGTCAAACCATATCGATCGCGTAAATCTACGAAGGTCATTCCGCCTAAGTCTCTAGAGCGCTGCACCCACCCTGCTAATGTCACTTTTTGTCCAATATGTTCTGCACGGAGCTCTCCGCATGTATGTGTTCTGTACATTGTTCTAACTTTTTGCCAAAAATAGAAAGAAGATTAGAATTAATCGTTCTCCTCACAGAGTACTTTCAACCAAACGTGGAATAAAATCAATATTTGTGATATGTAAATACTCAAAACAACCATTTTGAGTTCATTTCAACTGGAGCTGCAATTGGAAACTATTACAGCACATTTGCTGCAGGGGGTATTCATCGCTTTGATAGAGGTCAAACTGAATATGGACGATTGGGAACTAATAATTTTTGGAAAGGGTAATATCGGCTTTGCCAATGTAATTTTTCTGGGTGAAAATAATACGATAAATTTTTTATATATCATTTGTTTTACATAAATTTACTCAACTAACTTATTGATAGACTAATTATTAATGCTACGGAAACTTTCTAACATATCGCTTTCTACTATTTTGTTCCTGTGTTGTTTTTTGGATGGTTGGGGACAGAATCTGGTGCCGAATCCGAGTTTTGAGAATATAACTTCTTGCCCTCCATATTTTGGAGAATTCAATGTAGTTGACTGGATTTCCCCAAATACTGCATCTCCTGATTTATTTCACTCTTGCAGTAGTGGTAACGCTGGTGTGCCACAAAATGAATTCGGTTGGCAATATCCAAGAACGGGTAGTGCTTATGTTGGTGGACATACAAGTGATTTTGGAGGGAATGATGCAAGAGAGTATATACAGTGTCAATTAATCAGTCCAATGATTGTAGGTGAAGATTATGAAGTAAGCTTTTATGTATCAAGAACTGACAGTAGCCAAAAAGCTTGTGATAATATTGGTGCATATTTCTCAGTAAATGCCATTTCATCTTCAAATGTTTTCTATTTCAACGTCATTCCACAAGTAGTTTCCACACCGAATAACCCTATAGAGAATGATACTGGATGGGTTCAAATTATTGATACTATTACCGCTGGTTTCAATCATCAATATCTTACAATAGGAGTTTTTAGTAATGACGCTAACACCAATTGGATTCCCGTGATTGGCGGTTGGGAAGATGAAGCTCATTATTATTATGATGACGTATCGGTAAAGAAAATAACATCCAATTCCATGAACGAAAATCAAAGTATAAATATTACAATTTATCCAAATCCATCAAATGGTATTATAAATATATCTTCAGATAAAAACGTAACTGAGTATTCAATTTATTCTTCTATAGGAAAGTTGGTTTCATCTGAATCAGTTATTAACGCAGATAATAAACAATTTCAAATTTCATTACCGAATTCTTCTTTTGGCATCTATTTTATTGACCTAAAAATCAACAATAATACTATCCGTAAAAAAATAATTATTCACCCATAAAAAACAAAAACATGAAGAAAAATCTACTATTTCTAATTGCCGTAACTTTTGGAGGCACGCTAAGTGCCCAAGATTGGAATACAGCTGGTAATACGGTTGGAGGAGGTGCCGTGTTAGGCACTAATAATAATCAGCCTTTGCGCATCCGCACCAACAGCATACAACGCCTACAGATCACCGCCTTCGGCAGTTTCCAATGGTTTGGGAGTAATGCCACAGCGTTTAGAAGTGTGGCGCTGGGAGATAACACAACAGCCTCTGGCGAAAATGCTTTCTCTGGCGGAGTTGGTTCTCAGGCCACATTCAGTAATTCTTTTAGCTTTGGTTTAAACAACCAATCTACTAATTTTGGGGCGGTTACTTTTGGCAACAATACCGTGGCTTCAGGATCGAACGCAGTGGCTTTTGGGAGCGGCAGTGTGTCAAGTGGAGATGGGTCATTTAGTTTCGGAAGGGGCAGCAATACTGCGTCGGGGAATGGTTCCTTCGCATTTGGTCCACAGTTTACAGAGGCTTCAGGAAACGGTTCGGTTGCGGGAGGCTTCGATGTGTTCTCAACGAACATAGGTGCTTTTGCTTTTGGTGAAAACGTACAAGTTACAGGGCCATTTGCGTTAGGTATTGGTCAAGCTATACAGTCTACAGGAAACAATGCCATCGCATTGGGGGTATTCAATCAGGCGAATGGCAATGGTTCCGTTTCAATAGGGACACGTATTCAGGCGAATAACCAAGGTTCTTTTGTGCTGGGATATAATGATACAACGAGTGCGTGGTTTCTAAACAATCCTATTGACCGATCGCTTATGGTAGGGTTCAATAGTGATATTTCTACGCTTTTTGTTGGACAAGGAACGGGACCTGGCACAACTGGAAACCTAGGAATTGGTGAAGCAGTAGTCTAAACGAAACGGTAGTGACTTTACAGAAAGGTGGTTCTTCAAAGAGTCGCCTTTTTTGTCTTTTTTTAAGGCTCCCATAGATTAGAATTAATCGTTCTCCTCACAGAGTACTTTCAACCAAACGTGGAATAAAATCAATATTTGTGATATATTTACGTCGTAATAATTTTGGGGATGTAGCTCAGATGGCTAGAGCGCTTGACTGGCAGTCAAGAGGTCGTGGGTTCGAATCCCATCTTCTCCACAGAAGAGGCAGTGGTTCGTATATGGAAAGAAGGGCAATAGAAAGCCAAAAAATTTCAAAACTACGCTGATCCACAACGGGGAATGGTTGGCTATTTACAAACCCGACAAAAATCGTCTTTAATAAATTCATCACGTTGAATTTGGAATGATCTATCAAGCCAATTACAGTAGCGAAAGAGGTTTGCTTGTTTTGCCGCATTCATATAATCCCTGTAATTGGTTTGATCTAACTTAGACCGAATTAGAGTAGCTGTTTGAGCTAAAACAAAACATCCATCTTCTGATAATAATTTATCTTCATGAAATGGTCGTAAAATAGTTACTGCTACCTCAAATTTATAAAAATGATTACAAAACAATGCCAACTCTACAGCTTCCTGAGCAGTAAAATTGTTTTGTTTTACATAGTCAGAAATTGCATTAAAATAATCATCAACAAGATTCCAATTATTGTGTGCCACGTAATAATGTATGCCTGCTAACAAGATATTAATATTAAGCCTGTTTAAATCTCTGGTTTCAATAATTGTGGTGTCTATATTTGTGATGATTGTTAATAGTTGATTCGGAGTAATCGTTTTGGCAAATGCTTTAGTTTCATACGAGGAAGAAAAGCTAGAAAACCAATATTTGGTTACAAAATGCGCGAAATTAAATACTTGTTTGGAAATACTTGTATCTAAATTAGTCAAGAGTTCAGTTACTGTGGCAGAGTCTAGATAATTAGTAACATTATTAATAGTAACTGCCCCGAGCAAATTAGTTTTTAATTCAGTATTGGATTTTAATGAATCCACTAAAGACCGTTCGATTTCACGGTCAACCAAAATATAATCTTCTCTGAGGATTTTATTCAAGGGAAGTGATTTCAGGAAAAGTGTCGAATCATAATAACTTGCAAATTTGAATTCATCAAAATTTGTTAAGGTTATTGTTGTATCAATTGTAGCATACACGTGCGTTTTTCTCTGGGTAAACAGCAATGAATCTAGGAATTGTGACTTATTGTTCTTAAGATAATACTTAATTTGAGCATGTGTTTTATGCTTTAACGGTTCAATTGAAAAATGTTGAATTTGTGAGGTCATTTCAGACCAGTTCTCCGAAGTCTGAATATTTAATTGGCTTGGGTCAAATTGATTGACGGTTAATAAGTTGTAAACCGTTTGTTTTCTGCCTTCCAAAAGTTCGATGTTAAACCAAGTAGCGCCTTCAACGGAAGCAAAGCATGTAACATCAACTTTTTTTATAAATTGACTCCAAGCTAATAGTCGGTAAAACTTTTCCTGATCTAAGGCAAAGAATTGTTTTTGACTTCTTTGGTAATTTAGCTCAACATGAATAGAATCAGTTATTCTTGCAGATAAATAAGGTGTTGATTTGATTTCACTATCGTTAAAATCAAAATAAGGATTGATTTTAAGTAGAGGAAATATACCGCTAGGGACGTCAACGGGAATAGAATAGTCACAAAGTTTATTTTCATTAATAATTATAATGTTTGCATCCCACTCTTTGCCACTAAGATGTGCCGGAACATCGCCAATTTTAACTCTAATTTTTTTAGGGTTATTTGATATATTACTTCTGTAAATATCATTTTTATAAATGGGCCTTTGCATTTCGCCATCATGAATGGTAGATATATGAAATTGATTCTCTTTACCACAGGGCAATTGCTCACGCAAAACAACGTCAAGGGCAAGGCCGTCATTATCATTTCGAATGACTTTTTTGAAAAACTCTATGTCGTGAAAGTAAAAGTAGATAGAACTGCCTTCTTGTTGAATACTATTTGCAAAAAACATAGTTTGATAGGTTTGCTTTTCGTCTTTACATGTAAATTCAGAAGGACGCACGCCCCATGATCTCTCCACGCTCTTAAAAGCACTAGGTAAACGTATTTCACTCGATGAAAAAACTTGTGCAGCATAAACTTGATTTTTGTTATCCACTATAAACCCTAAGCCCATTCGACTGTATTTCGGATTTATCATGTTTTGATAATGAGGAGGAGAGTTGCGCCAACTAGTAAACAGCTTTTCAGCAATTAATGCTTGATTTAGCTCATTTTTATTCAAGTATTCCGCTGCTGTCATGGCTACATTTTCACCAACATAGGTTCTATTGCCATTATAATATTCTACTCTAGCAGCAACTGTTTCTTTTGTGAATGTAGTTTGAAAATGTGTGAGTTTTCGTTTTTCTGAAATATAATATGCTTGATCTTGACTAGCTTCACGAAGTATTTCGTCATACTGAAGTGGGTTTAGATTTAAACTATCACGCAGTAAATTGACTTTTTCAAGAACAAGTAGCTCAATATTTCCTTGTCCAAAATTTATCGACAAAAAAGAAAAAAGGACAAACAGAGATAGTACAAATTTCATAATTAAAAGAATCCTATAAGGGTTAAATTCTTAAAGATTGACATGAATGATAATTGGTCAAATATAACTATTAATCTGCTTTTTTTGAATAGATTCCTTTGCTGTCAAGTTACCGCTGAAACCAATTTCTTTTTCGCCAGCTTTCGGATTTCTATCGCTGAGACCGATTAAGCTAAAATATTCCTCACTTCTATCTTCTTGATTAAAACTTTCTCTTAAATTTGTACTCAGTTCTTACTGTATTTAAATACTTATAAAGAAAGGTGGAGGGATAGGCCCTTTGAAACCTTGGCAACCTTTCAGTTTTTCAACTGATTTCGGTGCCAAATCCTTTCCGTTCTATTGCGGAAGAGATAAGTAGAAATCATTCGGTTCACACCAACAATTTTCTTCTTTCTTTGTACTATTTTTAAGCAGTTTAAGTGCTTCATTTGATAATTATGAAAAAGAAAGACATACGTGAGTTGATAAAAGAGCGCATTCTAGTGCTAGATGGCGCCATGGGTACAATGATTCAACGTCATACCTTGGAGGAAGAAGATTTTCGAAAAGGTTGGTTTGAAAATCATACACATTCGTTGAAAGGGAATAATGATTTACTTTCGCTTACTCGGCCAGAAATTATTAAAGATATTCATCGCGCATACTTCTCTGCAGGAGCCGATATTGCAGAAACGAATACGTTTTCAGGGACAACAATCGCTCAAGCGGATTATGCATTAGAACACGCCGTTTATGATATTAATTATCATTCCGCAAAAATTGCGAAAGAAGTCGCAGATGAGTTTACGGCAAATGAACCCGATAAGCCAAGGTATGTGGCAGGTTCTATTGGACCAACGAATAGAACAGCATCTATTTCTCCTGACGTAAATGACCCAGGATATAGAGCTATTTCGTTTGACCAATTGGTTGAGGCATACTCAGATCAAGTAAAGGCGCTAATAGAAGGTGGTGTAGATTTATTATTAGTAGAAACAGTTTTTGACACGTTAAATGCCAAGGCGGCCCTTTACGCGATTGATGTGGTGCAAGAAGAATTAGGTACCGATCTTCCGATTATGGTTTCTGGTACAATCACAGATGCTTCTGGTAGAACATTAACCGGACAAACAACAGAATCATTTTTGATTTCAATTTCGCACATGCCGCTGCTGAGTGTTGGGCTAAACTGTGCACTTGGAGCCAAAGAATTACGGCAATATTTAAAGATTTTACACGAAAAAGCACCTTTTTTTGTATCTGCTCATCCCAATGCAGGACTGCCTAATGAATTTGGTGAATACGACGAAACACCCGAGATTATGGGAGAACAGATTGAGGAGTTTTTACAAGAAGGATTGGTGAATATTATTGGGGGTTGTTGTGGTACAACACCCGAGCACATTAAAGTGATTGCAGATTTGGCCAAGAAGTATGAGGCGAGGAAGGTGGAAGGATATGAAGGTTAGAGATACATATAAAACATCCTCCCCCCTGCCCCCCTCCAAAGGGGGAGACCTGCGACTGCTCCTAAATACGTTTAGTTTCCCCCTTTGGAGGGGGATTAAGGGGGAGGATAAATCGACAAAATGAGTTCACTATCGCAATGATTAAAGTGAATTAAAAAAGACAAACAGAATGACAATGAGTAAAATATTACCCCCATTAAAACTCTCCGGTCTAGAACCGTTAATCGTTACCCCTGAAACGAACTTCATCAACGTTGGAGAACGGACCAATGTAACTGGTTCTGCGAAGTTTTTGCGGCTAATCAAAGAAGATAATTATGAAGAGGCACTGACTGTCGCTCTGGACCAAGTTCAAGGGGGAGCTCAGATCATCGATGTAAACATGGATGAAGGAATGATCGATGGAAAAGAAGCCATGGTTAAGTTTTTAAACTTGATCGCTTCCGAACCTGAAATCTCTCGCGTTCCTGTAATGGTTGACTCATCGAAGTGGGAAATTATTGAAGCAGGACTGAAGTGCATTCAAGGAAAAGGGGTGGTGAATTCTATTTCACTAAAAGAAGGAGAAGAAGAGTTCATAGAACGGGCAAAAAAGGTAAAACGGTATGGCGCTGCTGTGATCGTTATGGCATTTGACGAAGATGGTCAGGCGGATAATTACGAGCGACGTATTGAAATATGTAAGCGCTCGTATGATGTTTTAGTCGACAAAGTGAATTTTCCACCGCAAGACATCATTTTTGACCCGAATATATTTCCTGTAGCAACAGGTATGGAAGAACATCGAAATAATGCGGTCGATTTTTTCAGAGCAACACGCTGGATTCGTGAAAACCTTCCCGGAGCGCATGTTTCTGGAGGTGTTTCTAATGTTTCGTTTTCTTTTCGCGGGAACAATGCCGTTAGAGAAGCGATGCATTCTGCCTTTTTATATCATGCCATCAAAGAGGGAATGGATATGGGAATTGTGAATCCTGCCATGCTCGAAGTGTATGATGATATCAACAAAGAATTACTCGAGTTTGTAGAGGATGTCTTATTAAACCGAAGAGATGACGCTACAGAGCGTTTACTAGATTATGCCGAGAGCTTTAAAGGGGAAGGTAAAAAACGAGAAATTGATTTATCTTGGAGAGAACAGCCAGTCAATGATCGATTAGCCCATGCCTTAGTGAAAGGTATTGTAGAGTTTATTGAAGAAGATACCGAAGAATGTCGCCACCAATACGAACGCCCAATTGAAGTGATTGAAGGCCCATTAATGGATGGGATGAACATCGTTGGAGACTTATTCGGAAGTGGTAAAATGTTCTTACCACAAGTAGTAAAGTCTGCCCGTGTAATGAAAAAGTCGGTTGCTTATTTACTACCATTTATAGAAGCGGATAAGCGAGAGGGAGATAAACCGAATGGACGTATTTTAATGGCAACAGTAAAAGGAGACGTTCACGACATCGGAAAGAATATTGTTGGCGTTGTTTTAGGATGCAATAATTATGAAGTAATTGATATGGGTGTCATGGTTCCCGCAGAGAAAATTATTGCCAAAGCACTAGAGGAAAGTGTCGATATAATTGGTTTAAGCGGTTTGATCACTCCATCGCTGGATGAGATGGTGAACATGGCGAAAGAGATGCAACGTGCCAACTTGAATATTCCACTGTTGATCGGTGGGGCAACTACCTCTCGTGTGCACACAGCAGTTAAAATTGAAGAACATTATACGAATAATCAAACCGTGCATGTGCTCGACGCGTCGCGATCTGTAACAGTAGTGGAAAGTCTTTTAGGACCTAAAAGAGATGAGTTCGTAAAAGTAACGAAGACCGATTATGATAAGTTACGTGAGAACCATGCCAAGAGTAGGGCAAGTAAAACCTATTTATCTTTAGCTGAAGCACGCAGAAATAAGATTAAAATTGATTGGAAACAAGAGGATATTTCAACGCCAAATAAGTTGGGCACAACAGCCTTTGTTGACTATGATTTAGCTGAATTGGTGGAGTATATTGATTGGACACCTTTCTTTCAAACATGGGAGTTAGCAGGGCGTTTTCCAAATATATTGACCGATGAGGTGGTGGGTGAAGCAGCTACAAAATTATTCGAGGATGCCAAGCGAATGTTACAACAAATTGTTGAGGAGAAATGGCTAGAAGCACGGGCTGTTATTGGACTCTTTCCTGCAAACTCTGTCAACGACGACGATATTGAAATTTATACCGATGAAACGCGCACCGAAGTACTTTCTGTTCAACATGCGATGCGTCAACAATTGAAAAAGTCAGCATCGGCGAGCAATGGTTCTTTATCTGACTTTATAGCCCCAAAAGAAACAGGAATACAAGATTATATTGGTGGCTTTGTTGTCACTACAGGAATTGGAATAGAGAAGCATATTGCTCGTTTTGAGGCAGACCATGATGATTATAATTCGATCATGATTAAAGCATTGGCTGATCGTTTAGCAGAAGCTTTTGCCGAACGTATGCATGAACGAGTGAGAAAAGAATTCTGGGGCTACGCAGCAAATGAGCAATTCGAAAATGAAGCCTTAATTACTGAAAAGTATCAAGGTATTCGTCCCGCTCCAGGTTACCCTGCTTGTCCAGACCATACAGAAAAACCTGACTTATTCCGTATACTCGATGCTACGCAAATTACAAGCGTGAGTTTAACCGAAAGCATGGCAATGACGCCTACAGCAGCTGTTAGCGGCTGGTATTTCGCACATCCTCAAAGTAAATACTTTGGTGTTGGTAAGATTGCCAAAGATCAAGCGGAAAGCCTGGCTCAGCGAAAAGAAATGACGTTTGAAGTTATGGAAAAGTGGCTGGGACCTAATTTGGAATATTGAGTTCGTATTTTTTATAATCATTTCTTATTGTGAAAGGCGTTCCAGTAGAATAGCAGAGTGGTTGCGATTTCATTAAAAATTTATTAGTTTCACTACTTAATAACTAAAATATAAATGAAAAACTTTCTAATTATAGTTGGAAGTTCAGCACTTCTTATTTCGTGCGGAGCAATTCTTAAAGGTGCAGTGATGCCGAATCAATGCAAAAAATGTGAGGTAATTGATCGCACAACGAATACTGCGGTTGTAGTATTTGAAGGATGTGGAAGTGAAAACATACGACTTGAAGAACAGGCAAAAGAAGCAGCATTTGATTTAATTAAGAGTTCGAATAATTGCAATGTTGATGTTGTTTGTGAATCTTGGAAAAATGATCCAGAAGGGTAAAAAAATAAGTTAAGTTTATTTGATATATGCGGTTTCCGAAAAGCAATTGAATAGAGTAGGAGTTATTTTTAAAATAAAGAATATGAAATTAGTAGTTATGTTAGCAGGAGTGTCTATGTTATTTTTAGCATCTTGTAAAGGAGAAACAACCGTGTGTGATTGCGCGCAAGGATTAAAAGATATGACTGTAGATTATGCTGAAGCTGCTGGCGATCAGGCTAAGAACGAAGCATTAGGGAAGAAATATGAAAGTTTAAATACCGACTGTGTTGCAATTGCTGATAAAATGGGCCAAGAAGAATACAATGCAGCTATTGAAGCGTGTAATTAATTCGGCACTTTAAAAGAGCTTTTAGCGAGGGTGATTTCATCCTCGTTTTTTTATTGGTGCAAATTTGTCTATTCGAAGTGTGATGTTCTCAGATAAAATTAAAAAATACCGTTTAGCCAATTCTAAAGCAGAATTCGTACATTCTTTTCATGGTAAAAATGAGCTGGAGAAACAATTCGGTTTTGGAGAAGTTCTTTTCTTACTTGATGCGGATGAATTATATGCATTTAAAAACAAATGTCCGCACCAAGGTGCTAAATTGAATGGCTGCATGATTGCCCAGGG
>Ga0306870_1000273_pt1 | contig 12467 bp, 8 predicted proteins | sample AntRauMeHopE1496_FD_190435 | JGI IMG/M metagenome (GOLD analysis project Ga0306870, IMG submission 190435) | Saline lake microbial communities from Rauer Islands, Antarctica - Metagenome Hop E1 #496 (v2) (version 2) | ecosystem: Environmental > Aquatic > Non-marine Saline and Alkaline > Saline ... | reverse complement strand
TGAGTTCTTCCCCGAAACGAACAGCGGCGAGGTGCCAAGAGTTTTCTTCATTGGCGAGGTGGCCGAGTTTCAGCGTCATTTCCTGACTGAAGGCTGAGGTGCCTGCGGCAATCGATATGCAGCTTACAGCTGCCAATGTGGTGAATTTTGAAATTAAGCTCATAGTTTTCTCCTCCTAGAGTTTTGACAGAACTTCGCAGGACGCATCCTGCGAATTTTCGAAGTAATCAGGATAAAGCTCCTGAACACGCGGCAAACTGTTAAGAATTTCACGCAGGTGAGCGCGCATGGCTTCCTCTGCACGGGACACAGTTTTTTGCTCAATGAAGTCGACGATCTGTTCGTGTTGATCAATCAACTTGGAAATGGGGAATTCTTCGAAGGTGATGAACCGCACGCGGTCCATTTGAGATTTGATGCCCTCAAGGAAATCCCATGATTTCGCGAAACCCGCGCCTTGGGCGAGGGTCATGTGGAAGCGCTCGTCCAGTTCCATGAATTTCCCGGAAGGCTCTTTTGCGGCGTCTTTTTGCATGACCAACTGCGCGCGCAGGTCTTTGATCAGATCGCTGTTGTCATCACTGGCAAGTCTGCGAACGATGTCAGCCTCGACCGCTTCGCGGACAAATCGGGCGTTTAGAACGGCGTCATAATCAATCTTACGCACATAGGTGCCGCGCTGGGGGCGGACTTCGACAAGCCCTTCGTTCATCAAGGTGATGAAGGCTTCGCGCACGGGCTGTCGGCTGACCCCATATTCCTTCGCAAGTTCCGGTTCGGAAAGGCGGGACATCGGGCGCAGATCATTTCGGATGATGCGGCTTCGAAGAACGATGCGAAGTTGCGGGCTTACAGCCTTAAGCTGATCCAGCTTCCATTCTTCGAAATCAATTACTGCCAACATGTATCATCCTCCCATCATTTCTATACTTGTCTACTTCCATACAAGTCAACTAAATGTTATAAATGGCTGAAGTCAGAATAGAACCGTAATTTTCTCAATGCGTTGTGCATTGTAGTGGAGGACAGCATGCAACAATCTTGGCGTTGGTTTGGACCAAAGGACACAGTTTCGATTCCCGATATGCGACAGGCGGGCGTCACGGGAGTGGTCAGTGCGCTGCATCACATCTCCAATGGCGTGGTCTGGTCGAACGAGGAAATTAAACTCCGGCAGCAACAGATTGAACGGCGGCCAAATGGCGAGCTGACCAGTTTGACATGGAACGTCGTCGAAAGCCTGCCGGTGTCCGAAGATATCAAGCAACAGACCGGCGATTGGCGCGCACACCTCGAAAATTACAAGCAAAGCATAAGGAACCTTGCGCAAGCAGGGGTGCCGATAATTTGCTATAACTTTATGCCCGTCCTGGACTGGACCCGAACCGATTTGGGCTATGAATTACCCAATGGTGCAAAATGTATGCGGTTCGACGTGGTCGATTTTGCCATCTTCGATATCTTCGTTCTGGCCCGCGACGGCGCTCGGAATGATTTCCCCACCGATGTCGTGCGCCAAGCGCAAGAGCGACGCAATTCCATGACCGACGCCGATCTTGATGAGCTTGCGCAAAATGTCATTTGCGGGCTGCCGGGCGCCGAGGAGGGGTACAGTCTCGACGATCTGCGCGCGCATCTGAAATCATATGACAAGATCGACGCTGACCGCCTGCGCCAGCACCAGCTTGATTTCCTGACCGAGGTGGTGCCCGTGGCCGAGGAGGTAGGCGCCCGCCTGTGTTGTCACCCCGACGATCCGCCATTCGCACTGTTGGGACTGCCGCGCATCATGTCTACCGAGGACGATTACACCCGCCTGATGACCGCAGTAGATTCGCCTGCCAACGGCATCACTCTATGCAGTGGGTCGCTGGGCGTGCGAGCAGACAACGACCTGCCGGGCATGATGCGCCGCCTTGGACCGCGAGTGCATTTCGTACATCTGCGCAACGTGTGCCGTGAAACAGACATCTTGCCGAATTCCTTCCACGAGGCGGCCCATCTTGAAGGCGTGACCGACATGGTCGACCTTGTAGCTGCCGTGCTGGAGGAAGAGAAACGCCGTGTGGCGCAAGGGCGCACCGATTGCAACATTCCGTTCCGCCCTGACCATGGACAAGACATCCTCAGCGATCTGGGGAAGAACAGCCAACCGGGTTATCCGGCCGTAGGCCGCCTAAAGGGGTTGGCGGAACTGCGTGGGATTATTCAAGCCCTGTCTCATCCAGGGCTCACATCATGACTAGTCTCGACTCCCAAAGCATCGCGGGCGTGCCTAACACTACCGCAACACCGGGATACGACCGTGACGCGAGTGGCGTCGGCATAATCCATCTTGGCCTTGGTGCGTTTCACAAGGCGCATCAGGCGTTTTACACAGATGCGGCGCTGGCAGCGCAGGGTGCCGACTGGAAAATTGTTGGGGTCAGCATGCGCAACGAGCAGGTCGCAGCAGACCTTAACTCACAGGATGGGCTGTTCACCATCCTCGAGAAAAGCGTGGGCGGCACAAAGGCGCAGATCATCGGCAGCATCGACCACGCGCTCTGCGCGCGCACCCAGCCAGAACAGGTTTTAGATGCCCTATGCGATGAGAATATACGCGTGGTCACGACCACAGTGACTGAAAAAGGGTATGGCATCGACCGCACTACGGGTGGGGTTGATCCGAAAAACCCTGTCATTGCTCAGGACCTGTCCCGCAACAGCGCCCCCGTTGGAGTGATTGGGTTGATTGTGACTGCGCTTGAAAAACGCCGAGCCAAGGGTATCGCTCCCTTTACGGTTCTGTGCTGTGACAACCTGCCTGAAAACGGTGCGTTCCTTCGTGCGGGCCTCATAGATTTTGCCAACCGATATGACGCGGAACTTGGCAGCTGGATCGCCGATACGCTCGCCTGCCCGTCTTCGATGGTGGATCGCATCACCCCTGCCCAAACAGCCAATACCCGCGCCCTCGCGCGTGAATTAACAGGGACCGAAGACGCTCTGGCGATCGAAACCGAGAGTTTCCATCAGTGGGTTATCGAAGATAACTTTCCCACCGGGCGTCCGGCTTGGGACGCGGCGGGCGCAATTTTCACGGATGATGTCGCCGCCTTTGAAAAGATGAAACTCCGCCTGTTGAACGGCAGTCATTCATTAATCGCCTACATGGGTCTGCTCTTGGGCAAGAAATACGTGCGCGATGTCATGGCTGATCCCCGCCTCGAAGCCATCGTGCGCAGGCATCTTGAACATGCCGCCGCGACATTACCGCCTTTGCCCGACATTGATCTGCCGCAATACTGCGCCGACCTGATCGAGAGATTCCGCAATCCGAATATCGCACATGAGACAGCCCAGATTGCGACCGACGGGTCAGAGAAGCTGCCACAGAGAATTTTTGCGCCCGCAGTCGATGCGATCGCGAACAACCAATCGGTTTCCGGGTTTGCTTTTGCGACAGCCCTTTGGTTTTGGTATTGCAAAGATGCTAGCAGCGCGGAGCAAGAAGCTGAGTTAAATGACCCTCGCTCAGACCAGCTTAGATCGGCAGCTTTGAGCGACACGCCTGAGGAAATGCTTGCGGGGTTTGAAGGCATATCAGGTCTGGTTTCGAGAGAACTTTTGGCATCGTCAATATGGCACAATGAAGTCCTAAGTGTTTTGAAAGATCTTGCGGAAAATCCGCTTGAACGGGTTATTGAAACAACGTGTGGACAGTTCAATTGATGTCCACCTGAGCGCTGAAAAGGCCATTTTTGTTGCTGCTAAATATGAGATCTGAAGGTCCCACTCAATTGGCACGAAATGTGCAAAGAAGACGTTAGCTCAACTGCAGCGAAGGCTCGCTTGGTCCGCGACTTGATCCTTGGCCGTCTTTCCTAAGCTGCAAATTACACGAACGACTGGTTTTCCCGCCGCGCTGCGACAACAGAATTTTAGCAGTTGCAGCAATTTCCACGCTGCGAGCGCACGCAGCGCGAAAACTGAATTCACACAGTGGGCTCCCAACCGCCATTAGATCGTTTGCAGCAATCGTGGATTTGACGTCTCATTGAACGGCTGCTTTCGCCAGATTGGCCCAGAGCCAGCGCACTTGCAGCGAATGACTGGATTCCGCCCTCCCTGTTAGATACTTCCGCCTGCTTTAAGGGGGAGTATCCTTCCAAAATCCGCATCTGGTAACCGCCTTGTTCAGGGCCGTTCGCCAGATATGGTCAAAGCTCGGATCGATCGGCCTCCCTCACAATGCGGGCAACATCTTCCCTCAGGTACAAAGTTCCAAAGTCCTGCCCGTCCGTAGAAAACGGGGCGATCTTGTAGGTGGAAATGACACTCCGCAAGGTATTGCGATGCTGCCCTGTCTCCGCCGATAATGTCGTCAGCGTTACAAACCGTTCATGAAACTCAGCGATGCCTTCGGGGCTTATTCGATATTGTGGTCGGCCAGACCGAGGATTCATGACCTGCTGTGCTGACACATGTCCGGCCTTGATCAAGGAATGAATTGCTCCCCCGTCCCGCAACCCTACTGAGCGACCAAATTTAACGGCAGGCACCGTGCCTGACAAGGCTTCAAAGCTGTCAGCGCAGCCGCGGCTCTTGGGTGTTTTTATAAGATCGACCGCAGATTTCAAAATGACAATCCCATGGAAACCTTCGACCCCGGTTTGATGCCCCACAGTCAGGCGTTGGTCGCGGATAGCCTGTAAGAGTTGCGAGATTCCTATATAACGTCGTCGATGAGCGCGAAGCAGGGTTTCCCATTTTGGGTCCCCCTCGGCGACTGGGATGGCGTCAACCGTCAATTCGGCGACAAGATCCAGCCCATCAGAGACGCGCCAAGGGTTTTTGACCTTTTTAACCTGTGTCCGGGGCACCAGCTCCCCGGCATCAGCTAGCGCCACCAGTTCATTCCGTGTTGCCCCCATCGCCTTGCGCATAGCGATTGGCCCGACGAGGGTGGGGATTTCAGCCAGAAGGTCGGCATGGGCCTGCGCATCAAACAATTTGCGGTTTTTTGGTCTATCGTCATTTAAGCCGACCACCCCAGCCTCGACGAGAAACTGCTCCAACACCTTAGAGCCCGATTTAAAACTAGTTGAGTGAGTTCAGCTGGTTATGTTTCTATTCAATTGTGAAGCTGAATGGATATCTCAATGGCCTGGACTGAACTCACCCGTCGCCAACATGATAGAAAAAGCGATAAGTACGCAAGCGATATGACTGACGCAGAATGGGCGTTGATAGCGCCTTTGATGCCGCCGCCCAAGACAACTGGCCGGCCTCGCACGACATGTTTGCGCGACGTATTTGACGCGATCCTGTACATCGCAACGACCGGATGCCAATGGCGTATGTTGCCCAACGACTTTCCGCCAGTTTCGACTGTGCGGAGTTATTTTTACGCGTGGCGCGATGATGGCTTGCTGGATGAGATGAACCGTAAGTTGGTGGAAGTTGCGCGTTTGGCCGAGGGCCGTAAGGCCCAGCCAACAGCCGGGGTCATAGATAGTCAGAGCGTAAAAACAACTGAAAGTGGTGGGGTTAGAGGGTACGATGCGGGAAAACGGATCAAAGGACGCAAGCGCCATATCGTCACCGACACAGTCGGATTGTTGGTGGGCCTTGTGGTCCACAGCGCCGGAATTCAGGATCGGGACGGCGCGCCCGATGTGTTGAAATCTATCGTCTCGCGTTATCCATCATTGCGGCATGTATTTGCAGACGGCGGATATGCAGGGCCCAAACTGCGGGACGCGCTAAAAGACCTTGGCCGATGGACCGTCCAGACCATCAAACGTTCCGATACCACAGAGGGCTTTGAAGTGCTGCCGCGCCGGTGGGTCGTCGAACGCACCTTTGCCTGGCTGAACCGATGTCGCCGCCTATCAAAAGATTGGGAAAAATCTATCGCAAGCGCAGAGGCTTGGATCGTCATCGCACACATTAGACGCGTCACACGACATCTCGCAAGAAACTAAAATCGTTCGAATAGTTTTGAATCAGACTCTTAGACAGGTTAAGCGTTACCCCAGGGGCGAGACGGATTCGGCGCCAAAAACGAAATGCCATTTTTTTCTTTCTGTAGTTTTAACGCCAGGATCAATCTTTATTCCAGTTTCAATCGCATTTGCGCGGTCAACTCATTAGCGAAACAATTCTATTTCCAGCGCCATCAGCTCGTATATCCAAACTATCAGATGCGGAAAGAACAAAGCCCAGATTCTCTCCAAGAGAGAACGGGAAGATCGCTGGCTGTCCAGCAATTCCATCAAGACTGAGCGGTCGCCCAAAATGCATAAGAAGAGCAAGCGTCAACCATTGAACTGTTTCAGGACTTTGAAGAGCAATTGCAGGCATTCGGGTTAGCGTCTTCCCGTTTTCACTTTTGCACAAAACTGCCCAGTCAATCTGTGACTGTAGGACCATGTTGGTCATTCGACGGGTGCCTTCTCTTTCACCGTAAACCTCAGCCATTCGTCGGTGAACTTCTGCAGTCGTGCAATCACCTTGAATAGAGGTCAGCCGACCAACAATTTCAGCAACCTTCGCGAAGAAGGGGTAGACTGCTATGGCCATGCCCCATGTCAGCGCTGCCACTTGAGCGTCAGGAACTTCGCGGAAAATGTTTACGCCTTCTGTCGCTAATCCTGCAACTTCATCCCGAGGTTCCAACCAGAGACGGTTCAAAACTGTCCGTGTCTTCTTCTTTGCCTCCAATCCTGCATGTCCTTCAGTAAGGACGTGATCGAGGTGACTTATATCAGCGAGGCCTGCTCTAACGTGCAGTGCGGTAGCAGCCCAATCAAGGCGGATGAAACGATCAAAGCCGATCTGGGGCGCTTTAGGTTGCATTATCTTCTTTCTTCATTCGGATTTTTACGAATGGGACAATCAGCTCTTCTACAGACATCCCACCATGAGCGACAATTTTATGGCCTGCAGGAACAAAAGCCCCCCGTCCTTCCGCATACAGCGGCAAGAAATCTAATGGCAGTCCCGTTTTGCCGAACTGGAAGGCGTCAATTTCCGGCGGCACAGATGAAGCAAGATCCTCGCTGCGATAAGCCCGTACTCGCTCACCTTTCAATTCCGATACAACGCCTTGACTGAGCCGCCCAATACCTTCTGCATCAACGTTGCCGTGGTCTGCTGTCAGGTAAATATGGTACCCATGCTGGCTGAGCATGGAAAACAGTGTTTCAATAAATCCAGTTTCGCACCAATCGCGAATTTGTCCGGCGATCCCACGTTTCCCCAACATTGCGCCATGCACGATTTCATCGATCATATCGACAACGATGCCAGCAACTTTTGTCGTAGGCTTTGACAGAGTTTCCTCTAGTGCTGCCAGTTGTTCGGATCGCTTAAGCCCCTTTTGATAGGTGACTTCGGGCTTCCTCAGTCCGTTCTCTTGCCAAAACTTCGACCAGAGTGATGGTTCTTGCGCTGTCGTGCCCATCGAACTCTGGAATTCGCGAGGCTTGAGACCAGAAAAAAGCGCTTGGCGAGAGATGGAAGTCAGTGTCGGCAGCCAAGCGAAACACGCACCCTCGTCCACAGAAAATTCAGAAATTTTGGCAGACAAATGCTCACGGATTTGAACCCATTGATCCAGTGCCAAGCCATCAAATACAACGAGGGCAATTCGATCTTCACCAGCACTGCGGCGCATAGCTAAATATCTTGGCACATGGTGCACCATCACAGGCGCTTTCGCGACGGGCAATGACGGCAAGTCTGTGAAGTGCCGAAATACCCACGCCTTTAGTCGCGCATCGGCGTTCATCTGCAACGTCCGAACCTGCTCCTGTAGGCTAGTAGCATCTGCGGCTTTGAGTTCATTGAAGCGATATATGAGTTCCGCCAGGCGACGGGCCGCTTCGACCCAGTCGCGATAAGGCGCATCGATCAATGGCATGTCGGCTGCGATCCTCGTCGCACCCTCTGATACCAGTCGGGAAAGTGCCTGCGGATCGTCGATCAATCCTACCCGTATCCAATCCGGTAAATCTGCAGGTCGGACATGTACCGCTATGGGCTGAAGGACGCCCTCCAGAAACATCGTGTCAATGATGACGCGCACATCAGGATGATCGAATGGCACAACAAGCGCGTTATTTTCATCTGCCGACCGGTCTTCGTCCCTGCCGTCGGTCTCGACACCATACCGGACAACGAAGCGAGACCACGCATCCTGAACCACTCGAACCATAAACGCCTTTGACGTGAGCAGTTCCCCGATTGGCAATGTTCCAAGGGGGGATTCTCTTAAGACCGTCGCAACGTGCTTTGCTAGATGTTCCGGGAGCCCAGTTCCGCGATAATGAAGCCGAAAAACCTCGCGCCAGAAATCTTCTGGCCTGTTTAGCAGATAGGGACTGAGCCTAAAGATATGCGTCAGTACGAAATCCTTGGTCGCTCCTTCTCCAAGTAGTTGTGTCGTATGCTTCTGATATGATTGGAAAAGCGCCTCATGATGTTCAGCTTCAATCCTACGGACGACGCCGTAGTTCAGCTTGGGAAATAGATCGGCCAAGCTCAGGCTGACTTGGCGCGCCGATCTGATGTAGTCCCACGGGAGTGCATTGAGGTCCGCCCCCCTTAGCTGCAGGATAAGCGCCTTGGCAGAACCATCCTCGCCAGCATCCCATGCCGCACGGAAGCGCTCTTCGTACTCGGCTCTGAACGATACTGAATCTTCGAAGGGGAGAACCTCAAACCCACGTTCACGAAGACCATGCAGAACTCGCTCTTCCAAGAGGAGGCCATCCGGATCCAAAGCGATCCAGAAACGGGAAAGATCTGCAGTGAATTCTCGTAGGATGCGGTCGGCCCAGGCACTCATTTTCCACCATCCAGCGGTTCGCCAATACGCAGAACGAGGAGTGCATTAAGATCTGGCGAATAGGATGCTGCCGCATCTAAATTTGCCATTCGCGCAGCATGCTCGTTTTGGAGGCGTTTTCTACGAAAGTCACGAACAGTCTGAAGTCCGACCCTCCCAATCGCTTGGTGGCGAGCCTCGAAGGCGTACAGCGCCCATGCACGCTCCTCGTCAATCCGTGTCATGTGCTCTGTGACCAGATCAGAAAACATACACTCGCCTTGAGCAACAGCAGCTGTTTTTGAACGCTCGAACCAGTCATGTGGGTCTTGTGATGTGTGGGGTTCGAACTGCTCGACCTGTTCAGTCAAGAGGACATCCCAAATACGCTTTGCCGTAGGTTGGAAGGCGCGCCCCTCATCATTGACGAATACCGACAAGAAGCGACGGCGGCTGAAATCATCAGCAGCAAGGCTGATCTCCCAAAGTGACCAAACGCCTTTCACACTATCAGGTAGTCCAGTTATGCGAACGGCAGGGACGGGCTGGCCGGAAACGCATCTTGGTAGGTCGGAAATCAGGGCCTGTGCGCGAGGATCTTCAAGCGTGACCCATTCGACATCAGGTCGGGCACCGGCCGTTCGCGCATCGAAGCACACCGAGGATGACTCGCTGCCGTCAGCCCATCGTATCCGCCATGTGTCGCCGTCTCGCGCAGCTTCTCCTCCACGTGCTGGCAGCCCGGTTGTAATTGCACGCTCCAGCCAAAACTGCGCTGGGTGATCCCGCCACTTTCGCGCGCCATCAGCATCCAGATCATGCCCATCTGACAGAAGATCGCTACTCTTACGACTGTCGGCCAGCGTGGATCGAAGCTGGGCCAGAACTGCATCGCATTCAGTTTCAATCGACGCGGGGTCTTGAAGGCCCTGAACGAACAGCTCGTCGAACAAGGGTTCTGCTTCAACCGAATCCATCACATCAGCGACTTTATCCACGCCAAATTCTTCTGCGATCACTGCGAGCTTTGTTTCGAGCACCTCTCGGACGCGATGCTCGACCGTGTCTTCGAGCACAAAATTGATTGCCCGCACAATATGGGGCTGACCAATGCGATCCACTCGGCCGATCCGTTGCTCAACGCGCATAGGATTCCACGGCATATCGAAGTTGACGATGATGTGGCAAAATTGAAGATTAAGACCCTCGCCGCCAGCATCCGTCGAGACCAAAATACGCACATCACTGGAAAAAGCTCGCTGAGCGCGGCCACGCGCTTCGAGATCCATACTCCCGTTAAGCGTAGCAACCGAGAAGCCCCGGCTCTCGAGAAAATCCGCGAGCATAGCTTGTGTTGGAACAAACTCAGTGAACACCAGAACCTTGAGCTCAGGATCGTTTTCTTCCTGTTGGATCTTGTAGATCTGCTCAAGGAGCGCCTCGGCCTTGGCATCAGTCCCTTGTGCCTCGGTCTCACGAGCAAGAAAGAGAAGCGCTTCGACATCTTTTCGTTCATCTCCCAAGGCTTCAAATGCCACAGCAACATCGATCTGGTCATCACCCGTCAGCTCATGCCACTCACCGATCCCATCGGAGGAAAACAGCTGTAATTGCCGGTGATCATCATCCAGAGCAAGAAGCCGCCTTTCCAAGGTCGCGCGGATGGCCGCAGTGCTGGATGTCACCAACCGCTGCATGAGAATCATCAGGAAACCGATGTGGCGTTGCTTGGATGCCATTGCCTGATTATAGCCGTGGCGAACGTATTCAGTGACTGCTTCGTACAAGCCCTGCTGCGCGCTGTGGCGATCCAGCCAAGCGACCGCTTGTGTCCGTGTCACGCGCGGCTTGAACAAAGGTTTACCTTCGGCATCAATTGCCAATCGTTTTTCGGTCCGGACGACGAAGGGACGGACACGAACACTGGATATGCTGTTTTCATCAGGAAATGCGTCACGATCGAGCAGCTGCATCAGCCGGTGAAACTGGTCTGTTTTGCCTTGATGTGGCGTTGCGGATAGAAGCAACAGGTATGGGGCTGCTTCAGCAAGCGCTGCGCCGAGCTTGTACCGTGCGACTTGATCAGTGCTACCGCCCATGCGGTGGGCCTCATCAATGATGACGAGATCCCAAGATGCGGAGATCAAATCCTCGAAACGTTCACGGTTATAGGTGCTGAGTTGCTCTGCACTCCAGCCGCGCCGACCTTCGAGTGGCTTCACAGAATCCAGCGAACAGATCGCCTGATCGTGCAGCCGCCAGAGGTTCTCCTCATCGTCCCGAAACTGTCGGTATGCGGAAAGTTCTGACGGCTCGATGAACTGGAAGTTCTCACCGAAATGCAGCCGCATCTCTGCCTGCCATTGCCGCACCAGTCCTTTGGGCGCGACGACTAGGATCCGCTTTGCCATGCCCCGCAGTTTGAGCTCGCGCAGGATCAGCCCGGCCTCGATGGTCTTGCCGAGCCCCACCTCATCCGCAAGCAGATAGCGTATTCGATCCCGGCTCATGACGCGATTTAAGGCGTATAGCTGGTGCGGTAGCGGGACGACACTTGACTGGATTGGCGCGAGGAGAAGGTTGTCCTCAAGCGCATCCAAAAGCTTTGCCGCGGCAGCCGTGTGCAGGATCTGATCAACTGTCGGCCGTACGGCGTCGAGTGGCCCTAGGTCACGTGACCGAGCGCGGACGACGGCATCCTTGCCCGGCAGCCAAACCCGATATGAGGTCTCGCTCCACATTTCCTCCCGGTCCACGACACGGCAGGGTGCGGCATGTCGTTCATGCCAGCACCACGTGCCAATGCCATAGTCTTGGGCCGCATGCGTCACGCATCAGCCTCCGTCCGCGTCAGCGCCTGATCGTACCAGAGCAGGAGCTTTTCGTCCTCTTGCAGCGTCTCGTCAGGCAGTTTTTCGGCGATACCGATGATCGTCTTGTAGTCCTTCGACGCCCAGGCAGTCTTGAAACCTGCGCGCAGCACCTCGAGGCGCGACTCCTTCAGCTGGCGCTTGGTCGCGGTCTTGTAAGCCTCGAACTCCTTCAGCAATGATCGTTCGCGCTTTTGCTCGAGATCCTTCGCCTTGTTCGGGTCCGGCACGAACCAGCGGTCCTTTGCCTTCGCCTTCAGGCGCGGGTCTTCCTTCTCCAGACCGCGGAGGTCCTTGAAGTTGGTCGACAGGTAGCTGTGGATCTGGCTCGGCACGTCGCCGTTCCCGTCGAAGCGCAGGAAATTTTCATCTAGCAGAGCTGAAAGTTCGGGCCTTTCTTCATGCTTTTTCCAGCCAGCCCCAACTTGGGTCGTAAATTCCGGATGCACTTCTTGATAGGTCGAAGGCCGCTTGCGCAGAAAGTCCGTCAGCCAGTCGATAGCCGATCGCTCATCGGAGACGAACAGCTCCATCTGGGGCGCTTGAGCGGACTGAGCGCGTTTTCGGTCATATTCAGCAACCTGCTCAGAAAGAAAGACCATTCCATCCCGCTCGATGAAGCGGCTACGCAAGCCGTCAAGAAACTCTTCTGTGGAGAGCGGCACCGGGAAATCGTGGCGAACGAACCATGCAACCATCCGGTCATAAATCCGTCTAGGATCCCGCTCGACGATGAACTCAAGTAGACCGTTTTTCGACTTCGAGATAGAAAGCTGGCGCAG
>Ga0306870_1000270_pt1 | contig 12511 bp, 14 predicted proteins | sample AntRauMeHopE1496_FD_190435 | JGI IMG/M metagenome (GOLD analysis project Ga0306870, IMG submission 190435) | Saline lake microbial communities from Rauer Islands, Antarctica - Metagenome Hop E1 #496 (v2) (version 2) | ecosystem: Environmental > Aquatic > Non-marine Saline and Alkaline > Saline ... | reverse complement strand
TTTACCGTCGAGAATACCGGCTACCTAGTCTACGCCAACGCCGACAAATCACTCCCAGAGTTTGGCGACACGCTTAATTTCGAAACCACCGTCATTCCAGTAGAAGCCACCACCGACTGGATCGAGCCGACGCTGCTCGAGATCAAAGCCTGCCTCGACCAAAAAACCATTCCAGCGATCGGAGAGAAATGTGAATTCTGCCCGTACCGCGAAGCCTGTGGGAAGAAGTTGCTGAAGATTCATAATGAGTTGAAGAAGAAATAGAAAAAGCCGCCCCGAGTGTGGGGCGGCACAGTGTTCTTGGCAAGCTCCTACGCTAGTCAAAAAAGATGGACTGACCGGGCGGTAGAACAAAATCTTCGTCGGTTGAAATATGTTCGTAGAGCTGTTGGGCAATCAACTCACGCTCATATTCATTGCGACCAAGATTGATTGTCTCGCCGATGGTCATAGGTACGCTCAGAAAACCACACCTCTCCTTGAGAAAATCATCATGTGTGCAGATGAATTTCCGATTGATTTCATTGTCCTGTGCAGCTACAGCGGTCGCCGAGACTGATAGTATAGTCGCTAGTATAAGGTACTTAAATCTCATGGTATCCTCCTGTAAACCATAACTTTCAAATCTAAATATAACACATTTAATATTAAAAAGCAAGTTCAGTGTATATAAATTTAACATACCCACCTTCACTCAGACCGTCAAAACCATCGTAGCCCAAATCCCCGCAGGCTCGACCATGACCTATAAACAAGTCGCGGTGGCTGCGGGCAACCCAAAAGCCGCTCGGGCGGTGCCGAACATGTAGAGGCCGTCACAGACTGGATTGAACCGATCCTGCTAGATATCAAAGCCTGCCTCGACCAAAAAACCATTCCAGCAATCGGAGAGAAATGCGAGTTCTGCCCGTACCGTGAGACCTGTGGGAAGAAGTTGCTGAAGATTCATAATGAGCTGAAAAAATAACCATTGGCAAACTTAGACAAAAGTGTATTATCAGGTTAGATAGAGAAAGGAATCAAAATGAAACAACTTACGTTCATAACTGGCAACGCAACTAAAGTAGAACACCTAAATAAATATTTGGGTTTCTCACTCGGGCAGATGAAACTGGATGTGCAGGAGATTCAGTCGTTAGACTTGGAAGAAGTAGCTGCTGAGAAAGCAAAAGCTGCTTTTCAGATTCTTGGATCGCCAGTTTTGGTAGAAGATACCGCCCTTACTTTTCTGGCACTTAATGGCTTACCGGGGCCACTGGTAAAGTGGTTTCTAGAATCAATCGGCAATGACGGGCTCACTCAACTTTTGCTTGGATACAACGACAAAAGAGCTGTTGCTGAAACTTGTTTTGCTCTTTGTGACGAAGGCGGAGTAAAGCTATTCAAAGGCAGTTGCGATGGGTTTGTAGCTGATTCTCCAAGAGGAGATGGTTATGGCTGGGATCCAGTATTCATTCCAAAAGGGAGCGAATTGACATGGGCTGAATTTCCGCCTACTGAGCAGAAAGGAATCTCGATGCGGCGTCTTGCCATTGACAAGCTTCAAAGCTACCTGAAAGAACATTATGCCTAATCAGTCGCCCCAAATAGGGGCGACTTTTGTTATGATATTAATATGTCCACCTTCACCACCACCGTCAAAACCATCGTAGCCCAAATCCCCACAGGCTCGACCATGACCTACAAACAAGTCGCAGTTAAAGCTGGCAACCCAAAAGCGGCTCGGGCGGTGGCGAACATTATGGCTGCTAACTACGACCCAGCTGTCCCGTGTCATCGGGTGATCCGATCTGATGGGGAATTGGGTGGGTACAATCGCGGGGGAGTTGTCGCCAAGGCGGCGTTACTCAGGGCGGAAGGTGTAGTATTATAATTGCATTATGTATACGTTTAAAGTAGAGCAGGCGATTCAGGCCGCGGCGGTATTACACCAAGACCATATGCGCAAAGGCGCCATGCCGATTCCGTACATGACGCACCTGGTTGCGGTGGCGATGATCTTGCGCGATTACACCAGCGACGAGGACACCTTGGTGGCGGCGCTACTGCACGACACCCTCGAAGACACCGACTACACAGCCGACGAAATGAAAACCGACTTTGGCGAAGTGGTTACCGCAATTGTACAAACCCTGACCGAGCCAACCCACGACGGCGAGCACAAGCTGCCTTGGCTCGAGACCAAGAAGCGCTACGCCTCACAGCTACGCTCGGGCTCAATCGCTGCTGTGCAGATCGCCGCTGCCGACAAGGCGCACAACTTTCGCACCGTGGTCGAGGAATACCACAGTGAGCACAATCGCTTTATGCAAGATTTTGGCAGCAACCTAGACGAGCGACTAGAAGCCTACCAAAGCATCAGCAACGCCATCAACAACCGCCTGAAAGATGGCATCGTGCACGAATTCAACCACACCTTTTCCGCCTATAAACAATTCATCTATGACGTCCAAAGTAGCAAAGAAGGAGGGTAATCAGTTCAAACGCCTAGCGAACTACGGTGAATTCCAGGTGTACACCCACAAAAAGAATGGCCTCACTTTATTACACTATCCAAAGCCAGGAACTGGTGTGGTAACTTCGAATATCACCTACAAAGTTGGTTCGGTTGATGAGCGTCGAGGTGAAAGTGGCCTAGCCCATATGCTGGAACACATGTTATTTAAGCCGACCAAGCAAGACATCAAACGAAAGATATTGGGTGGGGCTGGCATGCAATTTGAACGAGAAACGGGCGCGACCCTCAATGCCAACACCAGCTACGACCGTACGACATACTATTTTTCTTACCCTAAACATCACCTAGATACAGTGTTGGAAATTGAGGCAAACCGCATGCAAGACGTGGTACTTAGCGATAAGCAATTTCAACCCGAGCGCGGCAATGTCTTGAGTGAGTTTGATATGTACAACAGTGATCCGTACTTTGCACTCGAAGTTGCTATGCGGACAGCGACGTTTCAATCCCATGCCTATGATCATGAGGTGATTGGTTTTCGCGAAGATATTGAGGACTATACCACCGAAAAACTGCAGCGATTCTATGAGATGTACTATCAACCCAACAATGCGACTTTGATGTTGATTGGTGACATTGATAAAAACCAAGCGCTAAGACTTGGTGAGCACTATTTTGGCAGTAAACAAAATCCAGTAGCTGTGATCCATCGCGAATCTGCCCGTGAGCCAGTCATTGCTGGACCTAGACAAGTTACAATCCAACGACCGGGTACTACCAACATCTTGGCGTTCGGTTTTATGCAAGCGGCTTTTCCTAGTCGCGACTGGTACGCTGCTAGTTTGGCTCTTGATATTTTAGCTAGCGGCCCAGAGAGTGTATTGCATAAAGCTTTGGTGGATACTGGATTAGTTAGTAGTCTCGATCACGCCGTATTTAAATCAGCCCAACCGAATATGGGACTGTTGTTTGCCAGATTAGCGACCGGCACTACTCACGCTCAGGTTGAAGTCGCAATCAGGTCCGCTCTGCAAACAGTCGACCAAAACACCATCAAGCAGCTTCTAAAAAAAGAGCAGACCAAACTACTAACCAGCAAAGCCTTTGCACGTAGCAGTAGCTTAGGACTGGCAGCTGAATTGACCGAATATGTCGCGGCCGATGCCTTGGCGACCTACAACGCCTACGCGCTGGATGTAGCTGCGATTACACCCAAAGATATCAAACAGTCCATCGAGCAATTATTCAATCCAGATAGCCTTACTACTGGTCACTATATTAGCGTATGAACACAACCATAATCAAGACCAACTGTACAAGCTCAGCTAGCATCATCATACAAGACAGCCTGATTGCCAAGGGAATAATTTCGATTGATCTACACACTAACAACTCGTTATCCGACCAAGCCAGCTTTGAGTGCTACGAGGACTTACTGCTCTCTGGTACAAACAAAAAAACCAGGGCTGAATTTTTGCACGGGCTGAGTAGTCTAGGTGGCAGCATTACCGCCAGTGTCAATGCGGGCACCCTCACCATATCGGTATCAAGCCTCGCTAGCACTTGGACTAAAATGCTGCGACTACTAGAAGAGATGCTCACCACACCTGCCTTTAGTCAAACTGAAATTAAGCGGGTTAAAACGCTAATCCATAATCAACTCCACGACGCCAAGGAAGACGCTAAAACCATCGCCCATCACAATTTGGTAAATAATTTGTATTCAGACAGTGACCGAAGATGTACCGCCAGTATTGCAGATCTACAAACAGCGCTTGCAGAGGTAACGCAGACTAACCTCAACCACATACACACCCGTATCCAAAGTCGTAATTGGGTGGTGTCAGTAGTTGGCTCGGAAGCTACCATCAAGCAATTCAATACAACCATCAGTCGTTTGACTACCAAAGTGACTCTGGCAAACAAGCAGACTACTACAGCAAGTACCCAGAGCCAAAAACCAGCCCGACTGTTGCTTGACCACATCCCCAGTCGGCAAAATATCGACCTTAGTATTGGTTGCACTTTACCACTCAAGCCTGGTCATCCCGATTATCCATCACTAGTGTTTGCTATTGCTGTGCTCGCCAAATGGGGTGGATTTGCCGGGCGCCTTATGAGTACAGTGCGGGAAAAGGAGGGGTTGACGTATGGTATCTATGGTCGCATGACTGGCTACGACCAAGTCACTGATGGCTATTTGTGGATTATGACATTTTTCAGTCCACAGCAGCTGCAGCAAGGTATCACTTCTACTTTTAGAGAAATCAAGCAGTTATGTGAGATAGGAATTACTGCCAAAGAATTTGCGGCCTTTTCTACCATTCTAGAAACTAGCCGCATTTTGCAGCAAGACTCACCGCTAGCACAAGTGGCGACGTTGCATCACTTTAATCAACTAGGGTTCACCACAGAGGACATCGAGTCTTATCACAATAGTTTCAAAGAACTAACAAGAGTGCAGGTAAATCAAGCGATAACTACTTATCTTGATCCAGAGTCACTAACAGTGAGCGCCGCTGGCCCTGTGCAACCGATCAGTAAACAATTGCAAACATTAATTAGATCACTGTAAGGTGATGCTATACTATTGATCTATGAATCTTCTATTCCTTGGGATGACGCTCAGCATGATTGGTAAAGGCTTGCTTGGGTTGGCGATTATTTGGGTGCACGTGACTATGGCTACTGAGCGATCGATCGATGAAAAAGTAGTCAAGGCCTTTAGGCGAGAAACCTATATCACTGTCTTTGCGCTACTGCTGATCGTCGGCGGGTATATTCTTGAAGTTACAGCGCTAGGTGGATTTAGCTTCCTGACTGGCTGTACGGGCACTGAGTGCACCGCCTCGGCCCTGAACGCCCTACTATCAAACTAGCTTTATTTCTGCTATATTCCTGACATATGACAGTAAATGAAATTCGTACTAAATATTTAGCATTTATGGCAGCGCGTGGCCACGCCGTGGTACCTTCAGCTGCGCTGATCCCTGAAAACGACCCAACCACGCTATTTACCGGCAGCGGAATGCAGCCACTAGTGCCGTACCTGATGGGCGAAACGCACCCCAAGGGCACCCGCATCGTCAACAGTCAAAAGTGCTTTCGGTCGGCCGACATCGAAGAGGTGGGTGACACCAGCCACACCACGTTTTTTGAGATGCTTGGCAACTGGTCGCTGGGTGACTACTTCAAACAAGAGCAAATCGAGTGGGCGGCAGCCTTTTACCTCGATGAGATCGTGCTTGATCCCGAGAAATTCTACGTTACGGCCTTTATCGGTGACGAAGCTACCGGTGTACCCAAAGACACCGAGGCGGTCGAGATCTGGCAGAGCATTCTACAGGCACGCGGTCTGAGCCACGAGGCCGTCGAACTGGGCTCTGCCCATGACGCCAGCAAGCGCGGGATCAAACCAGGCGAACGGATCTTTTACTATGACGCCGCTGAGAACTGGTGGAGCCGCGTGGGCAAGCCTGAGAACATGCCGGTGGGTGAGATCGGTGGGGGAGACAGCGAGATGTTTTATGACTTTGGCACCCCGCACGATACCAAATACGGCGAGCACTGCCACCCAGCCTGCGACTGTGGAAGATTCATGGAAATCGGCAACAACGTCTTCATGGAGTACGTCAAGACCGACAGTGGCTTTGCCAAGCTACCAGCCCAGAACGTTGACTTTGGTGGGGGATTGGAGCGTATCGCTGCGGCCAGTATCAACTCACCAGACGTATACAAAGTAGATGTGTTGTGGAATGTGATCGACCAGATTGCTACGTTGTCTGGCAAGAAATACGAGGATAACCTCGAAGCCTTTCGCGTAATCACCGACCACATTCGTGGCGCGGTATTTATGATTGGGGATGGAGTGTTCCCGGGTAACACCGACCAAGGCTACTTTGTGCGCCGACTACTGCGCCGGGCAGTACGGTTTGCCGACATGATCGAGGTGCCAGCTGGCGAATTTGCCAGTATCGCCAAAAGTGTGATCACTTCCTACCAGTCGCACTACACCAACCTAGCTGAAAAAGAGACCGAGATCATGAACGCCATCAGTACCGAGGAAACGCAATTTCGCAAGACCCTCGAAAATGGCCTTAAGCAATTTAATAAGATTTCCCTCCAAATCCACGTCACCAAGGAAGAACTAGCCGAAGCGAAGGCTGCCGGCACTCAGGTGCAAGGAACTGGAGTTAAGTCAATCAGCGCCCAAAACGCCTTTGATCTATTTACCACCTACGGCTTTCCAATTGAACTAACGGAAGAAATTGCTCAAGAAAAGGGGCTAGTCGTCGACACCAAAGGCTTTACCAAGCTGATGGATGAACACCGCGCCTTGTCACGCGCCGGGGCCGAGCACAAGTTCAAAGGGGGATTGGCTGACAGTTCGGACACCGTTGTGCAGTACCACACCGCCACGCACTTGCTACTAGCAGCCCTACGCGCTCTGGTCGGCGATCACGTACACCAGGCTGGCAGCAACATCACCGGCGAGCGACTACGCTTTGACTTTACCCACACCGACAAAATCGAGCGCGATATGCTCGACCAGATCGAAGTCTGGGTGAACGACGCCATCAGCACCGGCGGGGTAGTGACCACCGACATGATGAGCAAGGAAGCCGCGCAAGCCGACACCACCATCGAGGCTAGTTTTTGGGATCGCTACCCTGATGAGGTCAAGGTGTACAGTATGACAGCGCCAGGTGGAGCGATTTATAGCCGCGAGCTATGCGGTGGCCCACACGTGCAAGATTTTACAGAATTCGCCGACCTACGCTTCAAAATCAAAAAAGAAGAATCCTCAGCCGCCGGCGTAAGGCGGATCAAGGCGGTGTTGGAATAATCACTAGCTTCGGACCTAGGACACAAGAAAAAGCCCCGCCAACTGCGGGGCTTTTTTAGAACAAGTAGGCAACTAGCCAAACATGGATCTGGGTGGCAGGCAGTAGTAGAAAGATATGCTGCAGCTCTCTTGCTATGTTATTAAAGTATTTTGTACCTATCAACAAAAGTGGTAGTTGGAGGGCAAATAACAAGCTTCCGAGCCAAAACAAGAGACTGGCTGTAGACAAATCGCTATACACTGTAGTCATCACCAACACCGAAATGGCGAATAGCACACCTTGCGCTGATGACATGGCTATCTTGATAGACACTCCTCTAGCTAGCACAATTGCCAAAAGTAACAGTACGCTAACAACTGCACTAAGCCACACCACAAAACCTGATCCAAACGACAATGCAAAATATGGCAATGGAGTGCCAAGGATTAGAATTCCGATTGCAATATGATCGACACTTTGAAGCACCTTTCGCCGCTCACTATAGTACCGTCGGTGATACATGATCGAGGCAGCAAATTGTACTATTACAATCAGAGCATACAATTTGCCAAAGAGTGTATCGATAAAAAATAGTGCAGCAAAAGACAAAGTGAGTCCAATCAAATCAGTGAGACACACAACGGGATGCGAGCATTGCCACCACTTTTGTGGCAGCTCGTTATGTAAAAGAACGGACATATTTTTCCTCACCTATGAACATTTCGCCAACAGTAGCAAAGTCATCCCCATAGGACAAGATACTGTACTGAAGAAGGTTTGAGGTTTGCTATACTACAACCATGTTTACTCGGCGTAGTCAGGAACGGTTTGGGCTTTTGGTTACTATTGGCTCAGGGAGTGTGGGATTGGCTATTTGTCATAGCGTGCCTGAGCGGGAACCGGTCATCGTGTGGACACACCGCGAAAATATTCCCTTGCGCGATATATCGAGTATCGACCAGACCAGCAAAGCCATCATTACCACCATCATGAATACCATGATGGAATTTGAAGGGGCTGGCCGAGCGGCCCTGGATAACCACCAAAAGGGGGCACGTATCAAAACCATGCAAGCTACCGTAGCTGCGCCATGGTCCTATACCACCACGCGTACCATTAAGTACGAACAAGAGAAACAATTTACCGTTGATGATGAACTAATCGAGGAACTGTCTACTCAGGCTGCTACCCAAGCGATGGAAGCAGTCCAGGGCAAGCAAACACTAGAATCCATGGGAGTAGTCGAGACCAGTCGCTGTGTATTAGATATCAGTGCCAATGGATACAGGATAGCGCGGGCTAATAATCAAAAAGCGAACTTAGTGACAGTTACACATGTGACAACATTGGCACAAAGCGACTTAATACAAGCTTTGCAAGATATGAATGAAAGGCTATTTGGTAACGTACCACTGCAGTGTATATCGGCGATATTGGCCAGCCAATTAGCTATTAACCAAGCTGCTGCGAACTTGTACGACGTCTGCATCGTGCACATAACCAACGAGGCCACTGAAATCGGTATCGTCCGCGATGGATCACTGCAATACTGCACACATGTAGCTTTTGGGCGAGCTTCAATCGCACGAGAAATCGCAGTAGTACAAGGTATACCACTACACGAAGCCTTCAACTCATTTCCTACCGTACCTGAAATTAATGCAAGTGAAGCGCTCATTACCATATTTACTGCGTATACAGAAAAAGTGACCGAGTTATTCAAAGAAACAGGTGATCAACTGACTATCCCCAAGCACATCTATCTGCAAACAGATAGCGAACTAGAACTTATGTTTGCACCAATAATTCAGACAGCCGGCGAAGCGGCGTGCAAAGAACTACCAACTGTCACCAGCTTGCAATCAGCTATTCCACAATTAGCAATGGGTGAAAAATCATTCAGTACGGCAGTGGCAGTGGCTACAGGCTTTTTCCACACCAGCGCCAATCGCGCTCACATTGAGTACTTATAAAAGCTATACTATAAACATATGTCGCAAAAGTGGAACCTACAAGATATTCGCCCAGCCAATCAATCTAAACCCAAACGGCGGTCTATGAGACCGACGATTGATACTCGTTCAGATCAACCACGTCAACAAACTAGATCAACGACGTCTTCACCTAAACCCGAGACGGGGTTTGATGAATCACTACCGAGTATAGCTATTACTGATGGCAACAAAAAACATCAGGGTCGCTTAGTATTATCAATAGTTGCATTTGTAGTGATTGTCGGTGGAGCTACCTTACTAAGCGGACTACTTGGTAAGACCGAAGTAACTATTTACCCAGAGTTCCGAGAACCAAATGTCAGTGCTGAGTTTACAGCTTTTCCTACTGCCACCGATGGTGCACTAAGCTACGAAATCATGACCCTAGAAGCTACCAGCGAGAGTCAGGTACAAGCTACTGGTAAAATCGATGTAGAAGAGCAAGCGACTGGCATTATCGAGATCAGCAAAAACACCGCTGGTGCTGAGCGTCTGATCAAGAATACCCGTTTTCGTTCTCCCGAGGGTCTTATTTTCAGAATCCAAGAGTCGGTCGTAGTACCGGGCGCACTAAATGGCAACCCAGGTACAATCCAAGCCGAGGTGTTCGCTGACGAAATAGGAGATGAATACAATCTAGCAGCTGGAACAAATTTTGATGTACCAGGATTTCAAGAAGGTGGGTTCACAGCGCTATTTGAGTCAATATCAGCTTCTAACCCACAACCAATTACTGGTGGATTTAACGGTCCTCAGTTCCAGATTGATGACGGAGAATTAAACACCGCTCGCCAAGCACTACAGATCAAGCTACGAGATGAACTACTAACCCAAATCGACGCCAGTCGACCAGCTGGAACAGTGGCTTTCAAAAACGCTGTGGCAATCACCTACAATCAGCTATCGAGCGTCGAATACGGGCAAGACTTGGTTACTATCCGGGAGCAAGCTGTATTACAAATTCCACTCTTTAAAGAAGCTGATCTTGGTCGCTTTTTAGCAGGAGAAACAGTGCCGACCTATGACGGAAGCGACGTCCGAGTTGATGATACTACTGCACTAATATTTACTTATAGCTCAGCAACAACCAGCAATAGCTTGATTGCTAACCTTGATTCTTTGACCTTTAGATTGACTGGCAAGCCTCGCCTGATCTGGGAGTATGATGCAGATGGATTAACTCGCGATCTAGCAGGACTACCCAAAACTGCTATTAATAACGCTATCACGGCCTACCCAGGTATCGAATCAGCCCGGGTCAGCGTGACGCCATTTTGGAAGCAATCGTTCCCTGAGAACGCCGAAGATATCATAATTATCGAAGAACTTCGCCTTGCGCAGTAGCTCTACCCACAGCTTCTATTGACTCGCTCTAGTTCGTTTGTTACACTCACTCCGTTCAAATGGATCAAGATACTAACACCGAAGCTGAGGAGCTGACATATGGCATTGTAGAAGAAGCGTTACCGAACACGCATTTTCGAGTTGTCGTAGAAGGTGAACCTGAGCCAGTGCTTGCGTATCTCTCTGGTCGCATGCGCCGCTTTCGTATCCGCGTTCTCGTGGGTGACAAGGTAGGTCTAGTTATCGATCCATATGGAGGAAAAGCACGCATCACTAAGCGTAATTAAACATTATGAAAGTACAATCATCAGTCAAAGCAATGTGTAAGGATTGTCAGGTAGTAAAACGCTCAGGCGTAGTTCGAGTTACCTGTAAAAATCCCCGACACAAACAGCGTCAAGGCTAACCAATATTATTATGCGAATTTCTGGTATCACCATTCCTGACGAGAAACACCTATCGTACGCGCTTACAGCTGTGTATGGTATCGGTATGACTCGCTCAAAGAAATTGCTAGATGAGCTCGGAGTTGAGCACACTGCAAAAGCAACCGATCTGACAACAGATCAAGAAAACGCGATCCGTGAAAAAATCGAAGCTTTCACCATCGAGGGTGAACTCAAGCGACAAGTATCAGGGAACATTAAGCGTCTAAAAGACATCAGCTCATATCGCGGTTCACGTCATGCCAAAGGGCTTCCAGCTCGAGGTCAAAACACCAAGACCAATGCCCGCACCCTCAAAGGTGCCAAGAAAACTATGGGTAGTGGACGACGTAAGCTCGAGAAGACGTAGAATTCTCTTTATTAGTATTTGTCTAAACTATACCTATGGGTAAAAAACGAACAGTCAAAAAATCAGGTGGTTCAGATATCGCGGGAACATCTCGCGCTCTTAACCGTATCCCTAAGCGAAAGCTACCAACCGGGCGACTCAACATCCTTGCAACCTTCAACAACACACTACTTACGCTGTGTGACACCAAAGGTAACGCCGTGATGTCTGCCTCATCAGGTGCGCTAGGGTTCAAAGGTGCTCGCAAGAGTACACCATTTGCAGCTGCCAAAGTCGGTGAAATCATCGGTGAAAAAGCTGGCCAAATGGGCATGAAGGAAGCCGAAGTAGTCATCCGAGGTGTGGGTGCTGGGCGAGAGTCTGCACTACGCGCTTTTTCAGGTAAAGGAATCGGTATCACCAAGATCACCGACAAAACCCCTGTACCATTTAACGGCCCACGCGCTCCTAAAGCACGCCGCGTATAATTTGTAATCATAGCTTATGATCATCGGACCAAAGTACAAAATTGCGAAACGACTCGGAGCCCCTATCTTCGAAAAGACCAAAACTGCCAAGTTTGAGCAGTCTTTGCAACGTTCACTAGGGAACCAAAAACGAGGACGTCGCCCAGGCCAGATGTCTGACTACAAGCGTCAGCTCATCGAGAAGCAAAAAATGCGCTTCACGTATGGGATTTCTGAAAAGCAACTCCGCAAGTACGTAGACGAAGCCGTAGAAAAAAGTAATCAGCCAGTAGCCCTTTTGATGGATCGACTAGAATCACGGCTAGACAACGTTGTCTACCGCATGGGACTAGCTAAGTCACGACAGATGTCACGACAGATGTCATCACACGGACACTTCTGCGTCAACGGCAAGAAGATGACCATCCCTTCACACAAGGTAAAGCCAGGTGATGTTATCAGCGTGCGCGAAGGAAGTCGCCAAAGTGTACTCTTTATTGGCCTCAATGAAACTCACGAAGCAGTAGCAATGCCAAGTTGGGTATCGTTCGACCTGAAAAAGATGGAAGGAGAAATGAAAACTGCCCCGGTATATAATCCGGCCGAGACGCTCTTTGACCCAGAGCAGGTGATGGAATACTACAGTCG
>Ga0306870_1000267_pt1 | contig 12571 bp, 9 predicted proteins | sample AntRauMeHopE1496_FD_190435 | JGI IMG/M metagenome (GOLD analysis project Ga0306870, IMG submission 190435) | Saline lake microbial communities from Rauer Islands, Antarctica - Metagenome Hop E1 #496 (v2) (version 2) | ecosystem: Environmental > Aquatic > Non-marine Saline and Alkaline > Saline ... | reverse complement strand
ATCTCGCAGTAGCAAGGTTCATAAAATTAATACAAGCTATAAATAGAATAAAACCTGCTACCGATCCAAAAATATACAGCGAAGTAATATTCCCTGTTTTACCTAACTCATATTCCAATCCGGAATGCAGATAGATATCCTTAACAGGTTGGATAAAAAGACTTTTCTCTACTCCCTGAGCTTTCAAATCAGCCGCCCCATTCTTAGTATAGAATTCGTTCAGATGTTCCTCAAAAGCTTGGGAATCTATTCCCGGAAGCACTTTTACATAAGTATAAAAAATATTATTAGTGGCCCAATTGGTCATAGTTTCTACTGCATTTCCAATGTCATTGTTCTCCATGGAAAGGAAAAAATTAGGATCAATATGAGATTTGATTCTCTGATCGTCGAATACTCCTGTTATTGTATAGTCAAAATCACCAAATGGCAGACCTAAGGTAATGGACTGATTAAGTGGATCAAGATCGCCAAAAAACTTTTTCGCTAAAGAAGCAGATAGAATAATCGAGTTTGGAGCATTTAATGCGGTTTTGGAAATCCCGCTGGTTAATGTGTAGTCGAAAACATCGAAAAAAGTTGAGTCTACATAATAGCCTTTGGTCTCGTAAAATTGTTTTTCCTCTCCATTGCGCTCACTTCTCAAAAGCATCTTGTCCAGCTCAGGGAATTTCAACAACCTGGTTGCCTTCTCTACTTCGCTGAACTCATTGTTTAAACTATTGGCAATTGGCCCGGGAGTTCCTGCCCACTTCGAATCACTTGTTTCTAAAGCCACACGATAGATTCGGTCGCCATCTTTAAGTTCGCTATCAAAGGAAAGTTCATCATAAATAAATAAACCAATCAACAGACACGATGCCAAACCGACGGCCATGCCAAACACATTGATCAGTGTTACAGATTTATACTTTATCAGATTCCGAAACGGTATTTTAAAAAAGCTTTTCCACATGGTTTTTAGAGTTTTTGGTTGTGAGTTCTCAGTTGTCGGTTATCCGATGAAACTGTTATCCTGGTTGTCATAGTTATCGGTAATTAACTTTTCACTTTAATTCATACATCTTATATCATAAATCCAACATCCCATCATTCACTTTTCAAACTCTTCACCGGATTCATCAGGGCTGCTTTGATAGACTGGAAGCTAATCGTCATTAAGGCAACTATTATGGAGCCTACTCCTGCAATCAGAAATACCCACCATTGAATCGATACCTGATAGGCAAAGCCTTGTAGCCATAGATTCATTGCATACCAAGAAACTGGTGTGGAAACTAGAATGGCGATGAGAATCAATTTGACAAAGTCTTTGGATAGCAGGCCTACGATATTCCCCACATTTGCACCCATCACTTTCCGAATGCCTATCTCTTTGGTTCGCTGCTCTGCGGTATAGGTTGCCAATCCTAATAAGCCCAAACTTGCTATGAGAATAGCGAGGATAGAAAACGTAGTGAAAATCTTCCTAAATCGAAAATCCGATTGATATTGCTGGTTAAAATCCTCATCCAAAAAGCTGTAGATAAACGGCCGCTGAGGAACGAGTTGATTCCAAACTCCTTCAAGGCCTGCAAGCGTGGCAGGAATATCATCGCCTGTTAGTTTCACACTGACATAGCGGCTAGCATAGGCTTCAAATGGAAGCGTCAGCGGCTCAATGGATGCATGCAATGAGATGTAGTTGAAGTCCTTGACCACTCCGATCACCTCTCCAGCTCTACCCCACTGATCAAATTTTTTTCCAATAATATCTTCCGGATTTGCATAGCCATATTGCCTGGCGGCAGCTTCATTGACCACTAGTGCCTGCGTAGAATCTGAAGGGAAATCGCGAGAATAGGTTCTTCCAGCAGCCAGTTCCAAATTATAATGATCAATAAAATCCAAACCTACTTGGAATATGGGCTGTGCTTGACCGACCATTTCCCCATCCGCCATTTCTAGCGTGGTATAGGCGTTTGGAAAGTGACTTCCCGGTACGCTTCTCGAAAAAGCCACTGAACTCACGCCCGGGATTGCCTCCATTTCATTCTTGATAGAAGCAGAGACATTAGTGACATCTCCATCGTAGTTGTAATCCAAAACTACCATCTGCTCTTTGTCAAAACCCATATCCTGATTTAAAAGCAAGGCCATTTGGGAATAGACGATCATCGTTCCAGCAATCAAAGCGATGGAAAGGCTGAATTGAAATACCACCAATGTTTTTCGAAGGTTTGCTCCTCTAGCATTGGATTTATTGATTCCCTTCAGGATCGAAACTGGTCTGAAACTGGAAAGCACCAATGCTGGGTAAGATCCAGCCAATAGTCCTATGATGACAATTGTGGCCAGAACAACTGGAATTGTCTTCCAATTGAGCAAGATATTCAATTCAAATTCTTTCGCAGTCAGCTCATTCATAAAAGGAATAGAGACCGTGACCAATGCAAATCCAACCAAGGCTGCCAATAGCACAATAATGAAACTTTCTCCTAAAAACTGGAAAATTAAACTCTTCCGACCCGCGCCGATGGATTTCCGAATCCCTACTTCCTTCGCTCGTTCCATTGATCGGGCAGTAGATAGATTCATAAAGTTGATAATGGCAATTACAAGAATGAAAATTCCAATAATTGAAAAGACATAGATATTAGAAAGGGATCCTGTCTGACCAGGTTGACGCTGCGCATCCGAGCGGAGGTAAACATCTTTGAGTGGCTCCAGTCGAATGGTATAGCCGAATTCCTCAGTATCAGTATTTCCCCGCTGGATGAAATCCGGGATTTTTGCTTGAAATGCCGCTTGATTAAAATTCTCATTGACCAACAAATAGGTGTAGGTATCCACGTAGCCCCAATCATCAAAGATTCCCGGACTTGATTGTCTAAAAGTATTGAGCGAAAGCAACAAATTAAATTCAAAATGGGAATTTGAAGGAACGTCTGCCATAATACCCGTGACCGTATAATCTCCCGCGTTTGCTCTTCCTGCTACCTCGCTTCCTTTGATAGATTGACCTAGCGCATTCGCATCTCCAAAGTACTTTTTGGCAGTCGATTCAGTCAGTACAATACTGTATGGAGCGCCCAAAGCAGTCTTTGGATCGCCTTGGAGCAATTCCCAACTGAACACCTCAAAAGCAGTAGAGTCCATAAACAAAATTCCTTCTTCCTGCTGTATATTGTCACCTATGCTCAAAAGAATATCTGCCCTTCCTGAGAATTGGATGACTTTTTCGATTTCAGGAAAATCCCGTTTCAAAGCCGGACCTACAGGCGCATTTCCCCAAACCCAAAAGTCATTGGTAGCTTCACCTTCCGTCACTCCTTCTTCTGGTATCGATCCATGAATCACACGGTAAATCCGATCTCCTCTTTCATGGTAGTTGTCGTAGGATAGTTCTTCTTGCACAAACATGAAAATAAGTACACAACAAGCCATCCCGACTCCCAAACCAAAGATATTGATGAAGGAATACACCTTCTTTTTGAGGAGGTTACGGTAGGCTATTTTTAAGTAGTTTTTTAGCATGGTTTAAAATGATGTCAGGTTAATCATGTAGTCTTTGTTGTCAAGTTCCCGAGCCAATCAAGTTGTCGTGATTATAAAATTTTCATAGTTATCAAGTAGTCGTTTTTTTTTAAACTTGAATTAATATGAAATTCCAATTTCGAAATTCGTCATGATCAAGGTTGTCTGATTTCAGTTCTCAGGTTGTCCTAGGTGTCGGTTGTAGCTTGCCAGTAACCTTAATGTCTTTGATAGTTTTACTGCCTACTGAAGACTATACTGTTCACTGATCCTTATCCCATCGCGAATGCCAACTGCTCCCTATTCCTATCGCGGATGCCTACTGAAGACTGTCTACTATTTATTAAACTCCAAACTGATACTTCCTCCCGAACTTGTCAAGCTGACCGGAATTCCACCTCCATTGATCGTCCCGACCACTTTGTCCTTTTTCTGCTCGCCACTGAAATTACTTAGTGAAGTGTTTACTCTTCCGCCTCTGAGATCTAAGTCAAGGCCCAAACCTTCGGGAACTACCGCCTTAATACTTCCACCGCTACTTTTCATAGTAAGACTTTTCTCCAAATTAATTAGCTGAGCCTTGATCGAGCCACCGCTGGTACTTGCATTGATGCTTCCATCGATCTCTTCCAAGCTGACTGAGCCGCCAGAGGATCCAATGGAAATATCTCCTTCTACTTGACTGATTTTGACAGATCCACCACTAGTCTGGACGGACACATCACCCCTGAACTCGGTAAGTCGAATCGATCCTCCAGAACTTTTGGTCATAAGTTCTCCATCGCTCTTGGATACGCTGACACTTCCACCGCTTGTATTTATTTCGTGTGATCCGCTGATTTCGACAAGCGAAATTGAACCACCGCTAGATCTGATATTGGAGGACATTTCATGAGGTACTTTTACCTGAAAAGCCAAGCTCAACTTATTACCAGAGTCCCAGCCCCAGTTGCCGCTTCTTTTGGCAGTGATCGAAATCGTATTTCCTTTTTGAGAAAAATCAAGCGTGTAATCTTCCAGTAGTTCTTCCACTTCAGCATTTTCAGTATCAATTTCTTTACCCTTGTATTTGACATACATATCGACGGTAACTGTGTTTCCACTTGTGCCAGAGACGCTGATCGACGAGCCTGAGGTTTCCACCTGAAGATCTCCGGGACCATTGACCGAAAAGCTTTGACTCAAGTACGGTTCCCCAGCATATTGAAAAGAAGACGCATACGTACAACTTGCCAAAAGCAGAACAGACAATAGCGGAAGAAAGGATTTAAGATTTTTCATGGTTGGTATGGATAGTTTATAGTCTTCTATACTCCTAAATGATGCCATCCAAAAACCCTTATATGATATCAGAATTGAGTATTCCTATTTTTTGGAAAAATTGATACGGACAGTTTTGTTCGCTGACGGGCAAATTTGAAGAGGGCAGTGTGCATCTAGGAAAGGAAGCGGGAGCAGTGGTCAGTGGTCAGTGACTAACCTTTGAGGTCTTTTCTCTCAACGCTGATTTGGAAACGAAAACTAACAGACCTCGAAGGTTTTGAGTATAGATTTCTCTTTTTTTAACCACAAAGACCAACCTTTGAGGTCTTTTCTCCCAACACTGATTTGGAAACGAAAACTAACAGACCTCGAAGGTTTTAAGTATAGATTTCTTTTTTTTAACCGCAAACCTGTCTGCCGAAGGGAGAGGCCACAAAGGAGCACAAAGTTTCGCAAAAATTCATTCGGCAACAGCGCTGAAGGCGCGTCTTATAACAGCCATGGGTGCAACCCATGGTATTGAAGTTCCATAAGATTCCACCTCCCGCCCACAATCACCTTCTCGAAACAAGCGTCAGATGCGGGAGCACGGAGATGTATAATTGTGGGTACAGTTAATCTTTGGGGTCTTTTTTAGAATCAGAACTTTTGGTCTGATTCTCCAGACCACTGGCTAACTCTTCGGTTTCAGGATTATATTTCCCTTCCATATCATCCATTACGGATTTTTTCCAAAGTTTCACACCCGAGAAATAGGAAGTACGCCCTACCAAATGAGCACTTACAGGCGCAGTGAGGAGCAAAAAAAGGATAATGGCAAAAACCTTCGCAGTGAGTGCCAGTTCGTTGGAATGCACAGCGGCAGCCACAAGCAATAACCCTATACCCAAGGTAGCTGCTTTGGTGGTAACCGAGATCCGCAAATAAGTATCGGTCATTCTTACCATACCTAAAGCTGCAAAAAAGACAAATAAGGTTCCTAACAAGGCTAAGATTCCCACAATTAGATCTGTCATGGCTTATTTTTTTGTTGAATGTAATAGGTAAAAGCAATGGTACCTAAAAAAGCAATAAGTGCCAAGATCATAGCAACATCAAGTAAAGTGGGCTGATTGTAAAGAATACTATAAGCACTGATAAAGCCAATTCCTGTAGTGACAATCAAGTCCAAAGCAATAACTCTGTCCACCATTTTGGGCCCCATCAAAAACCGGATAAATATCAAGATGATGGATATTGATAATACCGGAAGCACGAAATAATATATAAAGTCCAGTAATGTCATCGCAAAATTTCTAGTAAACGTCTTTCAAATCCATTTTTTAACTCTGCTATAAAGGCTTCTCGATCCGTAATATACATAGAGTGCACGTAAAGCACTTTTCGATCATCGGACACGTCCAAACTGAGCGTGCCGGGCGTCAACGAAATAAGATTAGCCAAAATAGAGATCTCAATATCAGTACTGGCTTCAAGAGGGAATGCCACAATACCGGGAGTCATATTTAACTTTGGAGTTATCACCTCGTAGGCTACCTCTAAGTTGGCTTTGACCAATTCGCTGAGAAAATAAAATACAAATGCGACAATCTTAGGCGCAATCCTGAAATATTTGCCCCTACTATCTCCAGAAGTAACCATCCGCAGAATGAAGAAGCTAAGCAAAAATCCAAAAAAGAAATTGGAGAAGGTAAAATCACCTGTTAGGGCTACCCAAATAAAGGTCAATAATATATTTGATAGAAACCTATTCTTCATGGCTTAGTAGTTTGGCTTGACTTGAAAACAGCATCAATATACTGTTGCCTATCCATCAGTTCGCTTGCTACCCTTGAGGAGAGCTGCTGCACTTGTTCTGCCCCAAATCCTATATACAAAGAAATGAGTGACAAGAATATAATCGGGGCAACAAGTTGGATCTTTCCTTCTTTGGTTAATTTTTCATAGTATCTAAAATTAGACCTTTCAGGTAACTCAGGCTTGTCTTTCCAAACTATGTTGGCCCAGACTTTAGCAATAATCACCATCGTAATTAAGCTGGCAAAGAGGATGGCTCCAATGGCCCACCAATTTTCAAGTTCAAAAGCAGCAGTGATCAAAGAGATCTTGGGCCAAAACCCTGACAATGGGGGAATTCCGACCAAAGAAAACAGTGGAATGGCAATAAGAAGACTAAGCAATGGATATTGGGCATACAATCCTCCCAATGATCGAATGCTACTGGTACCTGTGATTCTGTAAACCAGGCCACTAACCATGAATAAATTGGTTTTAACCACAATATCATGAATAAGGTAGAATATAGCACCCGCAATAGCCATCTCTGTAAATAGTCCAAGGCCAATAATCATAAAGCCTATATGGCAAATGATAAGATAGGAAAATACTTTTCGAAGGTTATTTTGTACCAAAGCACCAAGTCCTCCACTGATCAACGTGAGGATAGCCATCACTAAAATGGTGTCTTGCAGGAACGCATTGTCTACAAAAATCAGGGTAAAGAATCTGATAAGCGCATAGACACCCACTTTGGTAAGCAAACCTGCAAAAATCGCCGAAACCGCTGAAGGTGGAGTATGATATGAGTCTGGAAGCCAGAAATATAGCGGAAATACCGCAGCTTTGATTCCAAAGGCAATAAGGAATAGAATACCCGTAATCTCGACCAGTCCTCGGTTTTCAATAGCGGCCACTTTTAAGGAAAGATCTGCCATATTAAGCGAACCCGTCAATCCATACAAGACCGCTATAGCTGTCAAAAAAATCATGGAGGCCAGTATATTTAACGTAAAATACTTCACCGCCCCCTCAAGTTGGGCTTTCTCTCCTCCAAGAGTAATCAGCACAAAAGAGCTTATGATAATGATCTCAAACCACACATATAAGTTGAAGACATCTCCGGTTAGAAATGCACCGTTGAGGCCAAGCAGTAGGAAGTGGAAAATGGGAAAGTACCCATATTTCAAACGAGCTGCCACAATAGAGGATGCTGAAAAGACAGATACAGCAAGGCCTGAAATCGCCGTAAGTAGCACCAGCGTGGCAGATAGACTATCGGCCACAAAGGTAATTCCGAATGGAGCAGCCCAGTTTCCTGCCTGAATGGTCTGTGTACCCTCATTCCAAATAAAAGCAAAAAGCCAAAAAGATACAGCAATATTTATAAATCCACCGACAACAGTAATCACCCTCTGCCAGCTTATCCTGCTCCAGGAAAACATTAGAATGATGCTCAACAACAATTGTAGTAGCAGCGGATATATTACCAATTGTCCTGTCATGAATCTTGATCTATTGCGTTCATTTCGTCGATATCATCTGTTTTTACCACTTTATAAACTCTTTTAATTAGAATAATGGCAAATGACTGCAAGCCAAAACTAATTACAATTGCAGTTAATATTAAAGCTTGTGGAATAGGGTCAGCGTATGCCTCTGCAAAAACCTTTAGGTCACCTGGGATTATTGGTGGATTGCCCTTAGTGATTCTACCCAATAAAAAAATTAACAAATTGGCTCCATTGCCCAAGATTATAATTCCTAGAATAAGCTTTACAAGGCTTCTGCGTAATATCATATAGATACCCGCTGCATATAAAACCCCAATCATAATAGCTAAAACTATCTCCATAATTTATATCGAGTCGACAATGGTGAAAATTATGGTTAACGTCACACCTACCACCACCAGGTAAACCCCAATATCAAAGAACAAAGTAGATCCGATAGCACCCAAAACCGGGATTGCCTCAGGATACCACAACCCAGTCATAAATGGAAGTCCAAAAAACATGGGAGTCAAGCCACTCACAAAGGCCAGCGCCAAGCCTATAGGCATTAAAAGTCCAGGATGAAATCTTAAAAGATTCCTGGTATTAGATAGACCGTTGGCAAATGCGTGTAATACATACGCCATAGACGCAATCAAACCCCCAACAAACCCCCCACCGGGCAGATAATGTCCTCTCAATAAGATAAATATACTAAATACCAGTAAAACTGGTAAAAGGTAGGATGAGGCTGTTTTTAATATAATGGTTCTCATTGATTTTTAGTTTTTTTATCCGCAATTGCACATGTAACGAAATCGAATTTTCCGTACCTCGACTTCGCAGGGTATCCGGATAAAATGGCATTAAACATGGAAGAAAAAAGCACATTTTTGCTGCACCTTTTCCTCCAATTCGTATACAACCCTATCCCTGTGGCTGAGCATAGTGTAGGCCATTTGATATAGAAATCACTACTGGTAATAAAATGGATAATCATAATTTTAAATTTAATGTTGATCCGTTTCTTTCAAATGCAATTTCAACAATGCAAAAACTCCAATAGCTGCAATCGCCAAAACAGAAATTTCCATAAAAGTGTCAGTGCCTCTAAAATCTACAAGAATCACATTTACTACATTTTTTCCTTTGGCGAGTACATACGCATTTTCTGCATAATATTTACTGATTGTTTTGTCTACCGGAGATGCTAAGACTTCTAAAATCAATACAGTAATAATAGATCCAAAAGCTAATGAGATAATGCCATCCTTAATTCTATTGCGGTAGTCAGAAAGCTTTAAATATCGAGGCAAGCGATATAACACCAGCACAAATAGAATTACTGTAAGTGTATCTATAGAAAACTGCGTCATCGCAAGATCCGGAGCACTGTAAAACACAAAAATTAAGCAAATTGACAAGCCCATTACTCCCATTGAAGCCACTGCCGTGAGCCTCGATTTAGTAAAAACAACGGAAAAGATCGATGAAAACATCATTATTACCACGGCCATTTCGTACAAAGTCACTTCGTTTAGAGTAGAAAGGTCTAGCTCGAACTTGGCTGTTTGGTACAAAGAATATCCAGCTAAACCAATTAAGAACAGCACTATAATAGATACGTAATTTCGTAAATATCCATTTTGGAAAATCCGTGTCCAAAGCGAAGAGAATTTATTAAAATAAGCCCAGGCATTTGCTGTAAGAGACTTAGGAGAGAGAAATTCAACTCTTTCCGCACTTGCTACCAGCTTTTGTGAAGGTTTTAGAGTAAAATACAAAACAGTTCCCACGACTATCGTTGCTACACTAAGCCATAGTACCGTATTGAATCCATGCCATAGCTTCAGGTGTTCGTTTCCGAGGCTTTCTCCCATGGCAGTGACTACTGGAAAAACAATAGGCTCCACCAATGCAGGGAAAATCCCAAAACCAATTCCCATCACTGCAAGAATCATTGGAGGAAGCCATAAAAGTAATCCAGGCTTTTTTGTATTTTCAAATTGCTCGGGAAGTTTGCCCACAAAAGGGCTGATTCCTGCTACAAAACCTGCGTACAGGAGTAATATCTTGGTGATTAGAATCAGTGCTATCCACAATACTGGTGTATTAATAAGAGCAAGCGTTGATTCATAAGTAAGTTCTTTTCCCAGAAAGCCCACGGTTGGGGGAATACCAGCACTTGACACAGCTGCTAGAAATCCTGCAATGGCTACAGGTAACATTACTTTTCTTAATCCCCGAAGCACAGTGACATCGCGAGTGTGGGTTTGATGATCAATAATGCCTGTGACTAAGAACAAAGTGGCTTTGTAAAGTGCATGAACCACAATAAAAAGTGCCGCTGCCAGCAAAGCCTTATCACTACCCTGCCCTATTAGAAAAACTAATATCCCTAAAGCTGAAATGGTAGAATAAGCCAATATTCCCTTCAGATCCTTTCTGAATAGCGCGTGTACAGCTGCGTAAACCATTGTGATCGCACCAACAATGAGAAGAGTAGAATTCCAAAATTCGGTATTGCCAAGAATCGGCGTAAATCTCATCAACAAATAGATCCCGGCCTTTACCATAGTTGCGGAGTGCAAATAAGTAGAAACCGGAGTTGGGGCCAACATGGAACCGGGCAACCAGAAATGAAATGGGAACTGAGCAGACTTGGTGAAAGCCGCACCAAACATAAAAATGACAATTAGAATATAATATGGGCTGTCAGCTATTACTTGATTGGAACTCAGTAACTCCGAAATAGTATAAGAACCTCCTACAGAACCTAATATCAATGCCCCCGCCAAGAGGGACATGCCACCTAGTCCAGTTACTGCCAGAGCTGTAATTGCCGATTTCCTAGATGCCTCATTGGTATTATTAAAGCCAATCAAGAAAAAGGAACTAATGCTGGTAAGCTCCCAGAAAATAAATAAGGAGATCATATTATCTGATAGAACAAGGCCAAGCATAGCTGCCATGAACATACTGAGGTATCCATAAAAGCGATCCAGATACTCATGACCTTTGAGATAGGAGGAGGTATAGACGAATACCAGAAAGCCAATTCCTGTGATCATTAATGAAAACAAGAGCGACAAACCATCCAGGGTGAAGCTAAGATTCACGCCAAAAGAAGGAACCCACTCGAAACTTTGTCGTATTACCCCACCATCGGAAATTTCCTCAATGAACCCGGAAAAGTAGACAAATAGGGATAAGGGGATGATCGCTGAAAGGATCGCCGGTTTGCCCCGGAAGACCTTTCCAGCGAAAACTAAAGCTATTGAAAAAATAAACCCTAATAGTATTGCTATAAGCATATGGCTTTTGCGAATTCTGTCAATTGTAAATATAATGTATATTATTGAATTTTTTCGGGACAATAATTTTTTAATAAATACATGACATATCTTTTTAAGAAAAGCAAATATTATTACATAAAGTGGATTTCATTAAGACAAATCCACTCCGAAACAATTTTTTCAATATTTCGGTATCCGCTATTATAAGATATTAATTTGGCTGTTTTTTATTGGTTAAAGAAAATAAATACTTAACAAAATAATTAATTAACTCAGATTTTTAAACTTATTTTATACTTTAATTTAATTCAAAATGAAATTAATAATTAACAAAATTCTAATTAAGTCTTTTCATTTTCTTTAAAATTGCTTATTACATACCTTTTAATTAAAAAAGCATCTTTTATATATTTGATATTCAGCGATATTTAGTTTGAGTATTTCAAATTTGGGTTCAGCATCTCCTCTATGTGTGTTCCAATAAGTATAGATATTCAAGGCTGAACTTAGAACAGGAGATTAGTCAAGCCGAAGAATCATCACCTCACAATTGAGATTCAATCGTTTTGGCGAAACCATACTTTCTCGATAGACGCCATTTCGGCCAAAACCCGGAAACAGAAATAAATTATCTTAACCATGGGCTACACCCATGGCTGGTATAAATCGCGCCTTCAGCGCTGTGATTAAAGGGGATTTTTAATCCGGAAAAACATCGCCTCCAATTGAGATTCAATTGTTTTAGCGAACCGATATCTTCTCGATTGACTCCATTTCGGCCAAAACCTGGAAACGGAAACAACATATTTTATCCATGGGCCACACCCATGGCTGGTATAAATCGCGCCTTCAGCGCTATGATTTCAGCTGATATAGGCAGCGCCTTTAGCGCTTTGATTAAAAGAGATTTGTATTTCAAAGAAACATGACTTCACAATTGAAATTCAATCGTTTTAGCGAAACCATACTTTCTCGATTGATGCCATTTCGGCTAACACCCGGAAACGGAAACAACATATTTTATCCATGGGCTACACCCAAGGCTGATATAAATCGCGCCTTCAGCGCTATGATTAAAGGGGATTTTTAATCCGGAAAAACATCGCCTCCAATTGAGATTCAATTGTATTAGCGAACCGATATCTTCTCGATTGACTCCATTTCGGCCAAAACCTGGAAACGGAAAAAACATATTTTATCCATGGGCTACACCCATGGCTAATATAT
>Ga0306870_1000263_pt1 | contig 12606 bp, 10 predicted proteins | sample AntRauMeHopE1496_FD_190435 | JGI IMG/M metagenome (GOLD analysis project Ga0306870, IMG submission 190435) | Saline lake microbial communities from Rauer Islands, Antarctica - Metagenome Hop E1 #496 (v2) (version 2) | ecosystem: Environmental > Aquatic > Non-marine Saline and Alkaline > Saline ... | reverse complement strand
ACGCTTGTAAAATGATCAGGATTCGCCAAGTCAAAAGTTGCATCTCCTTCTGGCGTCGTTACATTTAACTGATTGTTTGCCGGAAGTTTCATATAATCATCAAAACCTGTGTCACACAGGTTTTTGAATAGTCTGACCAACAAATCACATATTTCTTTTCTTGTAATGGCAGTGTCGTTATTAATGTCATAGTAGTAGTGGTCGGCCATGTCACCATCCATTGACAACAAATCCTCTTGCACGCACAAAGCACCGAAGTCAGGCATTATATTTTGCGACGGATATGCAACATAAGCACGAAGACGCTGGTCTGGCAAGTCGATGAAAATCGAATCCAAGAGTTCTCGACACTTCTTCAGGGCGTATTTTTGTGGCAAATCGCAGCAGTTCTCCTTCGACTGAAACAGTGGGTTCAGCGTTCCCAGACAATACAAATCAGCCAGGGGAGTCATTGCCAGATGGCATGCTCTTCCATCTTGCATACATTTCTCTAGCGCAGCGGACCCAAACTGCGAGTCTGAGAATATGGTTTCGAGTCGATCAAATGCATAATTAACAAGCCAGTGTTTTTCAAAGTCTCGAGTCACACCGTGCTGTAGGAGGGAGTCGAAATTCGTCAAAATTCGCGGCTCTGCGTCTTCTATATGCGGAGGGAATTGTACGTATTGTATTGGGTCGTTATAGAGCCCACGGCCAAAGACCTCACTTTGCTCGGCGAGGGCGCTTACTTGCACTTTTCTCGGCTGTTCGTTGTTGATTACTTTCACAGAGTAATGGCTTAGTCCCGACACGACTTTTTGGTCGTGAAAAATGCTGCGCATGTCAGGAGTGGCCGCCAAAATTTCAGGAATTGTCATACGTCGAGTGCGCGAGAAATGATCCATGTTCTTGCTGTAGTAAAAGCCAGTTGTTTGCAAGCAAAGCTCGACATTTGGCAAGTTTCTGCCCTGCAAGATTAAACCTGCAGTGAGACGCGTTGACGTGTTGTTCCACCAAGAAAGCAGGTAAGTAGGAGTCTTCTGATCCTTTAAAGACTCGTAACTCCACGATCCCGTGCCAGCGTCGGGGATGCTATAACCAGGCTGGTCGTGCAAGTCGCCACCGTCGGACATTTTGCTCTTCTGAACGAGGTCGGCCCACGACAACGAAAACAGAGTGTCGCGACTTTGGTCGTAGAAGTCATAGGTGCGGTTCACATTGTGCTCGCTCCAGGGGATGCGGTAGTACTCGGCGACGCGCACGCGGCGGCGGAGCAAGTCACGCGGCGCTGTCCCGGCGTCCATGCTGAACTTGCGGGACGGAATGATTTGCAGGCCGCGGTACGACGACAAATTCGGGCCCTGCGCCAAGCGCTTTGCGCCGTCGGGACCGTTGGTCACGTAGTTCGTGAGCTCGGGCAGCATTGTCAGCTGCGTGGTGAGGGCCGAGTTGCACAGACAAAACGTGGGCGGCTGGCTTCCCCACGTCTGGAGATTGGACTTGGCGTCTTCAATGAGAATGTCGAGCGCGTTGGGGATCTTCTGCATGATGCCAAAGAGGTCGATGTATTGTCGGCACACCTGCGACGTCGTGCGCGTGTTGTCGTAGTACTTTTCGTTCATGTGCTTCTGGTACGAAGGCGCTTGCAGGAGGGCAACATGCACGTCGAGGTCGTTGGTGAGCTGGATTGAGCCCACGAGCTGCGTGAGCTGGTTCTTGAAGTTCTCGCGGCCGGCGGCGGACACCATGAAGTTGTGCTCCATGGCGATGGCGAGGCCCTGGCGCACCACAAAGCCCGAGAAGGAGCGCTTGGTCTGCGGCAGCACGCGCGCCGCGGCCTCGTAGGGCACGCGCGACGCGATGCCTTCGTCAAAGCTGTACACATTCCACTTGAGTTTCTGGTCGGGGTTGTCGAGGTACACGTAGGGGAGAATGTTCTTGGTAAAGGGCGAGTTCGTGGCGTCGGTGATGAGCCCGTCAATACGGTCAGTGAGGTACTGGTTGTGACCTTTGAGATTGTCGGGCAGGTGCCAGCGCTGGTGGCGCTTGTGGCGCTGGCTGTCCAGTTTTATGTCACGGCCGGCGGGCCCAAAGATATTCTCGTACTGCTGCAGCGTTCCCTCGGTCGCGGTGCCGGTGTAGGTCCCTCCTCCCTCGAGGCCAGGATCTCCTGTTTTGAGGTACATGCCGCCATTGAGCTCGCGGGATGCATGTGTGTTGCCTTCGCCGAGCCCAGACATATACCCTTGATGACCGACATCGTATATATCGCGTCAGCAAGAACTTGCAATCTACGATATGTGGTCGGTGATATACCGGTTAAATCGGCGGGAACGCACAAGACGCAAGCACCGGCGAAAACGGGGCTCTTCGTCGCGGATCGCGCAGTACAAGCCCTTCACCGCCGCGTCTTTCTCCTGCGTGATGTCGTGGCGCTGCTGCTTCGCCGAGTACGTGCCGGCGCGGTTGCAGACCTCCTTCTTCTGCAGCAGACGCCCGGCGATGCGCACCATGTGGAAGCGCGTGTGCACGTTGCGGAAGAGGAAGCGCACCACCGCGTCGTCGCCGCGAAACAGGGCCTTGTTCTCAAGATCCGAGTCCGGCACGGCTCGGGCCACTGCTTGCTCCAACTCGGAGATGGTCACGGGACTGATGTCCAGCAGCTCTTTCACCTCGAACAGGGTGTCGTGCATGACAGAGAGGATTTTGCGCCCAATGTCAAACCTCTCCTGAATTCCCTTGTTGTACTCGTCCTCCCACGCCAAGGTGTACTTTTTGATCCAGGAACACACCACGGTGTCGTTTTCAATCTCCGTTAACAGGTCCTGCTTCGCCGCGAGCTGCAGTTTGATCTGCTCCAGCAGCAGCTTGCGCACGTCCTTGGCCTCCACCAATTTCCCTGTCCGCGAGGCCTGGTTCCGCGGCGCCCACACCTCTTCATTAGGGTTGCCCAGGCGGTCGTGCGTGTTGAGGCCAGCGCACGCCGCAATGCTCATGGCAATGTCCATGTCTATCATCTTCAAGTCCTCATCCTCCGAGTCCTCGTCTTCGGAGGAGGACATCAGCCGACCGGGCCCCCGCTGATAAATACACTCCTACTCGCAGTCGCGCTTTGTGAGCACCACCACACAAGCAGGACGCCAGGAAGCACGTCCTTCGAGAAGTAAGTATAAGACAACACTACCCTCCGTGCCAATGCGCGCTCTGCAAGAAACAGTGCACCAGGTGCTCGATGTCGCAAGAAACGGCAGCCGAACGCTCGTGCGGGATGACAGCACACTTTTATTATTCGACAACGAATTCCTACCGCAGCACGCGCTGCAACTCATTCTAGAGCGCTGCCCGCTTACGGATATTAGTGTGCAGCAGTGTGACGCCAGCTCCTCTGGATACATTGTTCAGTTTACCCTGCAGCCCTCTTTCAGCCCTCTCGCTTCTGCCGCCTTCATGTACATTGTGCAGTGCGTCATCGTGATTGTCAGCCTGCACGTGAGTGGGGCGCTGGGCGCGCTGCTCGTGGCCGACTCGTGACTTTTCTGGGGACGAGCGTTTCGTCAATGCTTCTGGTTGGTCTTGCTCAGATGTAATTTTGTAGGGCACCGCTGGACCGCGCGAGTGTTTGCCTTGGCGTTCTGTGTATTGCGATGCAGAGCCAGCCGCTGCCGACAAATACTTCTTTATGTGATCCATTGTCATCATTCCGCTGACGTGTAGTAGAACGGTGTCATTAATAAGTGCTCGGCATCATTTGCATTCTACTTTAAACGACCCATTTTTGTACCAGCTAAATCTGAAATGCATTTGCAAAAGAGACCTACAAAAGAGCCATGTTTGAAAAATCAAAAACTTAAACTTTTATTTTGTACCAAGCATTTCGTTGAAATCCCCAAAGAAGTAGAACATTATTAACGCCGATTTAATTAGATAGATATTTCTACAAAAAAATATATATATATATATTCCCACGTTTATTTTTGTTTAGGTATTCTGGAGGAAGTCCAGGATTTGCTCCGGTTTGTGGAAAATGCATTTCAGTATTAAAATGCATTCTGAAATTGACAATTAAGATGCCCCAGAAGCACTCTCCGTCGACCTGCGAGACAGACATGGACCCTGAGTTTGCCCACGCTCGCTTATTTTTGAAGCGAGATCAACGACATGCCATGTCTTATTCCCTGATGAGCTTTCTGAGGCGTGCCAAGGCCGGCCCCATGTCGCATTCCTCGGCTGAAGGGCGCCTTGAAAAGGTCAGTAAAGGATCGAGAAAGTCCATGTTTACACAGGCGAAGGTGCACACTGAGCTCACTCGCGAGCAAGAAACGCAACTGAGATTGGATCGCGTGGAGGAGTGGTTGATGCAGGTCCAGAAGTGCAATGAGGGTGCAAGGGAAGTCAAATTTTATTGAAGGAGTAAAACACGTTTTCACGTCAGTTCATATTGTGTCCATGAGCTTGCGTGCTTTTTTCTTGTCAGTGGGCGCGAGCAGCTCGGCGTCGGCCAGGCGCTTGATGTCGTCTGTGTTGTTGATGGCGGCGCGCGGGGTGCCGTTGATGGTCACTTTGATCTGCTCGAGAGGCACGTCGAAGCTGATGGAGTAGACGCTCTGCAACACGTGCTCGAGGAAGCGCGAGACATTCTGGGTGTTTTGGTGCTGTTCGGAGCTGATGAATTCGGCCGTGCTCTTGTTGGCGGCCTGCACCGTGGACTTGTTCTGCACGCCGAAAAATGTGTAGACCGAGTCGCGGTAGTGCTCCTTGAGCGTCTCGTACTCGTTGCCGTAGGCGATGTTGGAGAGCTCCACCACACCCATGTTGGGCGGGAGCACGTGAGTGGCAATGCCCTGCGTGTGTCCGCCGCCAAACTGGTCTTGTATCCACTCGAGCTTGGCCTCGTTGGTGTTGCGCAAGTCCTTGTTGTAGCGGTTCTTGAGGCGGAGCACGTTGTCGCGCATCATCGAGTGTTCGCCAGACAGCGTGTACCGGCGCACATCATCCAATAGCTGCAGTCCGGATGTGGTCTGGTCCTTGACGTCCATCGTCTCGGTCACCACAATGTGTTTCTCCTGATTCCACTTGTTGCTCACGCGAATCGTATTGTGCATTTCCTGCAGCGCCATGTACTGCGAGAGGATGGCCTGCATGGGCGTCTTGATGTGCAGGGAGACGATCGGGCTGTAGTAGGGCATGATGTGCATGTCTTTGCGCTTGACGTTGCCCTTGGACACGTTGATGTCGTACTGTGCGTTTGGGCCGGCGTTTTTTTCGCAAATGCGCGTGCTCCACGTGAAGGTCCCGATGGCGGGGCAGAACGGCAGGGGTATCTTGTGCACTCGGCGAATGTAGAAGGCGGCAAAGCCGCAGAGGTAGATCATGCGAATGCAGTCGCGCAGAAAGACGTCATAGTGTGTGTTGAGGCATTCGCGGATGCTTGGCTTGAGCTTGTTGCCGCTTTCCTCGAGGTCCCACGAGCCGTGCAGGCACGCGTTGCTGATGCGGTTCACACACACGACAATGTCGGGGTCGCAGCAGAGCAGCTCGTACAGCACATCCATGTCGGTGCGGGAGAGCACATCATGTCGCAAAGTCATTCCGCAGCACCGTGCCCGACTTTATATACACGGACGTCTGATCTCCAATATTTAAAAAGAGCGTGGCGCGGGAGGATGCAAGGCGCATTTGATGTGGGCATGCAGAACAAGCGTCTGACTTTGTATGGCATCAAGGCGGCGGCAGTGCACGTCTTTCACGAGCTTGACAAGCCTACCAGGGCGGAGAAAGTAAGCAAGCCCGACCTTTTTACGAAGGGCGCCAAGCACGGCAACGCAGAAACGGCCGAGCCTGCGCATCGCGCGAGATTCTTGGCGTGGATCGGCGCCCTTGTGGCGTATATTGTTTTGGTGCTGAGCGACTACGTAGGCTCGCCGCGAATGCACGGGAGCAAGCTGGCCGTGCTGCTGCTTGTATGCACGCCCGGGGTCATGCTGATCCTGCACGTCTGCACAGCCCCCACGCAAACGATGGCTGTTGTCGCGATGGCGCACCTGGCGGTGGCTTTGGATTTGATGGGGGACACAGAACGTTTGCGTCGCGACACAGTGTCGATGGTCACGCTGTGGGCCTGTGCCGCAGTCTTCATGAGTCATGCCGTGGGCGCTCGTCCCGTGGACATGGCGTGGCAGTGCCAGGTTATGTGCTGCGCCCTCTATATGGGAACATGCGTGGCCCTGGCCTTGCTGCAGGCCACTGCGGTGTTGGACAGCATGACGCTGCTGACGCTGCAGCAACTCTTTCTGGTCATGACGCTGCTGCTGGCAAGCCTGGTACGCTACCCTGCGCATTGTTGACGTGACAGAATATGACCGAGCGCACGACGGCTTCGATTTCAAAGGCGTACTTGTCACGGAACAAGACACAGGCGCGCTGGATGCTGTGGTTGAGCACGGGCAGCACGGCGCGCCAACAGCGGTCGCGGATGGACGCGTGTTGATAGCAGCATATGTACAGCTGCAGGATTTGCGCCTGCGAGAGGCTTTGCCGGGCCTTGACGTTGAGCCCCTCGAGGCAGAGCACGCGAAAGTCGATGAGATGTTTGATGTTGTTGGTGTACAGGCGCAGGCTGCCAATGACGGCATTGATGGGGGCGATGTCAATGGTGCTGAGCTCTTTGAGAGCGAGGTAGCTCGTCATGGCGGGCGTGAAGTAGTCGGGAAATCGGCTGAAATCGACCCCACACGTCTGCGCATTGATGAAGTACAAGAGCCGCTGCACGTTGAGCCCTGTTGTGGATGCGAATTGCTTTTGACAGCACCAGCTGTCGAATGTGAGCTCATACGACAGGGCGTTCGCCTGGTGCACGCTCTCGACAATGTCGCGCAGACGTATGCGCCGCGCGGCGTTGTCCGGCTCATTGGTGTTGGACAGCCGCGCACGGAGCACCTCCTCGATTTCCTGGTGCAGCGTCGCGGCACACCGCATGTGTAGACACATGTCGAGAAAATAGCCGGCCAGCTGGCTTTCGTTGTTGATTTGGTCTGTGAAGCTCGTGACCGCTCGCAGGCACTTGACTTCGACATCGCGGCACTCGATGTTTTGAGTGCCGAGATAACGCTCCAGCATCTTGGGCGATGGCGTGCCGGCCGGGGTCATGTAGAGCAGGCAGTGCATCACAAAATCAATCGGTGTCTGCATGGTGATGATGCCCACCGCCAACAGGCTCTTCTGCAGCGTGTTCAATACCGGGTGCGCCGCCAGCACAGCCCTGGCCGCGTCGTCAAGGTCGAATTCCAAGTACGACAAGAGCATGCCCCAGTCTGACGACGAGGAAAATTTTTGCTGCAGAAAGTCGATGTCCTCGGCGGTCTTCCACACGATAGTCGTGTCATCGTACGCTTTTGACGCCAGAAATTTGCGCGCGATATCAATGCGCTGCGGGTGTCGGGACATGAGCATGACAACAAGCACGAGAGTGTAAGGCGTGAGAGGGTCTACGTTCAAACTTTTGCACAGCGTACAGTACTTGTGCAGGGTGCTGCTCTGCACTTGACGCAAAATTTCCTGCTCCGTGTTGCTACGGGTGCTGCGACGGGAGGGGGCGGAGGCGGATGTAGCACTTTTCACCGATTTTCGGCTGCGTGTGCCAGTAGTGTGCAGACGTGTCTTGCCAATTTGCATGTTTGACAACAAAATGACATCGAAGACCTGCACGTCGGACATTAGCGGACACGGCAGCCGTCTCTAATACTGGTGGTACTGCGGCTCTGCGAAGCCGGGCACAAAGCCAGGTCCTCGTCGCTGCTCTCTGCCAGCGTGACAGCCGCCGTGCGCTGTATGTGCAGTATTAGAGTGTGATCAAGGCACGCCCAATGCTTCTCTCGCGCCCCTCTGGCACCTCTCGCGAAAGCGAGGCGGGCAGCTCGAACACAGACCACCAGAACACCACACAGTTGCTGCAACAGTGCAGGAGAGTGCTTGGCCACTCTCTGGCAGTGTTGGCTGTGCGCCAGCGGTGGCTCTACCTGACATTGTTGCTCGTGGCGTGTTTGGTTTTTGCTAATCTATCCCAAGAAAAGTTCGTTATGGAAACGCAGAGGAACGCCGAGCTGTGTATGCTTATTTTCATGGTGTACTATGTCGCTTCTCTGTCTTTCATTCTCAGTTTCGATTCTAGCATGTAGTTTTTATTACAAAATGGCATTACAACAGGGCATTCAGACCATCAAGCGCCCGTGCTCAAGGAGTGAAACACATGCCAGCCAGGACCCCAGCGGTCGGTGATGTTTGTTTCTTTCATCCACGTGGGTTTGAAAAAACGATGCTCGTCCATGACGATGCAGACCCATAATGTGATGGCGACCGCCAGGACATACCCAATAAAGACAAAGTAATCCACTTTCTGGAAGAGGCCCACGAAGTGGTCGAATTTGTTTAATGCGCGCGCCGTCGCGAACTGCGCTTGGTTCGTGCCGTTGTAGTCCATGTGATGGGTGATGTTCACGACAATCACTGCTTTCAGCACAACCGTGAACGCAAAGTACAACGACATAGCGACAATGTACGAGGTTGGAAAGAATGTGGAAAGAATCAGGACGAGATACGCCGACAGTTGGAACAAAACCCCGACCAGGGTGATGAGACCCATGGCCTGATACTCACTCCTGTCGTTTTCGCTGTAGAAGGTGACACCCTTGTGGACCTGGAATGCCCACCACATGCGGTAGAGGAAGGTGTCCACGAGGGAAATGACCCACGCGCAGATGAAGACCAGCTGGCACACGGAATCAATTCCGTAGTTGCGCCTGTTCATGTAAAAGGCTAGCACGATGAGGGGGAAGGTCAGGAACTGCCCGTAGACGTACTTGGAGTGCACGGGAATGCTGATGTAGTCGCAAATGTTCAGATCAACTTTGTTTTGCACATGATCGGGGTCTGGGCGATCAAAGTAGGAGGTCTTGATCCTGTCGTCGAAATGCCAGGGCTCGCGGACGAAGCCACGGACACTGAGCGTGGCTTGTCTAGTATCAAAATCTGGTGTATTTCCTGTAGGCACGACCTTGTTTGTGTGTGGTTGCCCCGCTGGGTATCCCATAACAGCCGTTGCTGCACTCGTTTCTGGTTTCTCTCCTCCATTGCGCTTAGCCTTGTCTCTTTTGAAACGCTCCGTCTCGTTGGCGTGGTCGGAGAAAACTTTGTTTTGATTGAAAATGATGAGAGCAATGACGATATAGAATGTGCTGTACGAATACGAGGCCAAACCAATCGCCCGGTGCTTGTCCTGGTCCTCCTTCACAGAATGCTCGGTGGCAGTATAGAACGCCATGAGAATGTATGCAATCACCACAATCACCAGAAACAGTCGTCGCATCGCGACAGTGTTTGCTTGGGCATCCGGGTTTACTTCCCTGGCGCCCAGCAACATCGAGGTCAAGATGATGGCCAGAATCACAAACACTGCACTCACCAGTACGTGAACAGAGTGTGTTGAGCCGATGCTGTACGAGTGCTCGTTGTTGAGAAAGAGGCTCACCAAGCCAATTTTTTCGGCCATGCACGTGAAGAGAGGCTGTAGGTGTCGGAATTTTGTCTTGGTATTACTGTAAAAGTAAGCCTGCTCATCCTTCACGGATTGAGGCACATACAAGGCGCTGCTCACTTCGGTGCTCGGAGTTGTGATACAAGCTGTCTGCAATTGCCACGACACAGGGTTGCATGCGTTGTCAGTTTCCAAGCACATGTTCTGCGCTACTGAGGTTTGCACCCAGGTCGGTCCTGTTGCGCCGTAGACCCGCATGGGGCTCATAATCCAATCCATGGTCCAGTATTGTGTCGGGGGGGCTATCCCCTCCTCGACCGCGGGCACGCCGTGTAGCTGGCTGAAAAGGGTGGCGTCTTCATTCAAGACGTTTGCAAACGAAAATCCGATACTGATTACGATGAAGAGCAGACACAGCGAGGTCACGGTCTTGATGCGGCCAACGGAATACTTCCACCGTTCGATTTTCTGGTACATGCCTTTCAGACGACTGGGATCCGATGCGTCGGCTGCAATTGGCATTGTTCCAGGAACCGCGGCTCGTAAATACGATTGACACCACAAATGGCACACAGATCCTTCCTTCTCCTATATTCGTCACCCTGGTCCTGCCTGCGCTCAACTGTGCTCCTCGGAGTGTCTGTCCTCGGCGCTCAGGGAGTGAACAAAGCCAAGCAATTCTGTCAGGTCATACGCGTGCTCACTCTCGTCTGGGTGCACGCTTGTGCGCATGCTGACAATTTTGAGGTATTCCGTCATCTGAGACATGGCCCTGGCGTGCAAGCACTTGTCGTGCAGAGGGATGGGAATGGCCACCTGCTTGAGCATAAACTGCAGCTGTTTCGGCAGCGCGGCTGTTGTCTTCATGTTGATGGGCTCGCTTGCTTCGCCAAGCTGCAGCAGCGTTTGACACGTTTTTGCGACAGCAGGTCAGCATCCATCACTAGCGTGCTCACGTGTCTGCCTCGGCAGCTGCGACCAGCGTCGCCTCGCGCGGGACAGAGCTCGCCACAGGTCTCGCCGCAGCGGCTACGTGCGCGACGGCTACGGGCGCAGCGGCTGGTGGCGGCGTGGCCGACTCCGGCGCGACGAGCTCCATGGGCATGGTGTTCTGCGTGGGCGGGCTAACGCTGACGGCCAGGGGCGCGGAGACCGGCAGCGAGCTATCCGTGTAGGTAGGGTCGAGCTGCATCAGGAGCTCCATCTCGGACTCGAGGTCGATGTCGTCGTCGCTGCCGAAGATGCCACCCGCCGAGAGCTGCTCCTGGATGGCGCCGACGTCCGTGAGAGTCTCACGCATGTCGAGGTTTACCTCCTCGATACGCGAGACCTCGTGCTCGAGGCCCATAGATTTCAGCACGTCGGAGGTCTGCTTGACCGAGTTCATAACCTGTTGGTTGAGGAGCGTGCTGTGCAGCGTCTCGAGGTGCTGCTCGAGGGCCAGGCGCTTGCGGACCGTCTGCTGCAGCCGCAAGCGCTTGTGCTTGCTGCTGGTAAGCAGGGCGACGAGGTCGGCCTTGACGTGCTTGGAGCGCAGTGAGCGCGCCCGGCACGAGAGCTCGGCGAGCTCGGCGCCGAGCTCGTGCTCGGTCCTGGTGGTCGCCTGTATGGAGGAGTTGAGCATCATAGTGGCGCGGCGCATGTCGTCCTCGGGCTTGCGGCCGCGCAGCATTCCCACAACGCGCAGCCAGCTGTCGGACAAGGTCTCGACCACGGACACGTGGCAGACGGTCATTGTCGACCGGCAATAACAGTTTAAATATGCACCAAGTCTTGCTTTTCCAATGCGCACATGTATAAAAGCACAAGTTGGCGGTGCGCAATGTCTGACTTTTTTGCTCAGTTGGGGTCCAATATCCGCTTTCCCGATGCCAACATTAATGGGGGCGGGCCGCTGCCCACCAGTTTGTCGGGCCCGGCCGGGGTCAACGGCGACCCCGATGGCAAGATCAACTTCAACTCAGAGCTGCTGTCGGGCATCGCGCCGTACGCCTATGGGCCGGGCGAGGGCCGCATGGGCGCCGACCGAAACTACCAGCAGATCCCGCACCGCATCCAAAAAATCATCCCCAAGCTGTACCTCCCGTACGCGGATGTGGAAAATACACAGTCCTGTGTGGCGCTTTCTCATGCCGTCGACATGGGCGACGTGGCCTTTATTCTGCAGAGCTCGCGTGTGCAGGGGCAGCTCTATGACAACCACGCCCTACGCGACGCCTCTATTGCCAACCAGCAACTTCCCAGCCACACTGCCTTCATCAACATTTCGACGGTGAACTATCTGTTGGCGGGCCTGCAGCGCCTGACCAAAGACACGCCCAAGAACGCCACGTGGTCTATGCTGGCACGCGACTTGGGGTATCGCTACAAGCGTGGGCATCCGCGCGCAGACATGCTGCAGCTCGTCAGCTCACGCTTTGTGCCCTTTGGCATTTGTGCGGGGTCGGAACATCAGGGCGGCAAGCACGAGACAGGGCTGGCGCCCGTGCAGGCCGCTGTTAACCACATCACCACGCTCACTATCGATGGTCAGAACCGCGACCTGGTCAACCTGTGGCGGAATATTGACATCTCGGCGGGGGACCAGCTCATTTTCAAGCTGGAGTGGCTGCCGACACACAGCTACACGCTGAACCACTACTACAAGGGCGTGGTGCGGCAGACGTTTGTAAAACCCATGAGCTGTTGGCAGCTGATTCCAGACACCTTCCGCATGCAGAGTCCCGAAGCGCCGCTTGGGCTCAAGCCATGGGCCTATGACTATCGCATCAACGGGTATTGGCGCATCGGCCAGTGCTTTCAACACCGAGGCAGCTTCGAGGCCGACCCAGGCAACATTTTTCACGACACGTCCTTTTTGCGGGGCCAGCTCCTGCAAGTGACCTTTGCACCGGTGTGGGTACAGTGCCAGCCGCTAAACACCGTAGACGACGCCACGGCAGCGCCGGAACACTCCATGATGGCGCAACCCAAGAATCGAGACCACGAGCCACTGAAGCATGCTGTGTCCGGCGTCAAGCGCTCCTGGGCCGAGTCCTTTCGCGCGCCCGAGAAAACCAATCAACCATCAAACTTCCCGCAGTATGCGCCCAACCCGG
>Ga0306870_1000260_pt1 | contig 12699 bp, 10 predicted proteins | sample AntRauMeHopE1496_FD_190435 | JGI IMG/M metagenome (GOLD analysis project Ga0306870, IMG submission 190435) | Saline lake microbial communities from Rauer Islands, Antarctica - Metagenome Hop E1 #496 (v2) (version 2) | ecosystem: Environmental > Aquatic > Non-marine Saline and Alkaline > Saline ... | reverse complement strand
GATTCTTGGAAACCAGTCCCCACTTACCGGAGTTAGTTCTTTTACTTGGCTAAGGAATTCTGGCATTTGCTGTTGGCTGATTGGATCAGAAATCGAGCCACTAAAGCGTTTTGCGTGTCTTTCGAAGGCTCGCACCATTCCATTACTAACCAACCAGCTGTCTGCCACCGATAATGGGTCACTGAGGGCGTGATCAAACTTCACCAATTCACCGTTTAGGTATTGGTAGAACTCACCCGTTACGCTCATCATCTCAAGGATACGAGGCTAGAAGGGAGTCAAATGCCATTGCACCATCAAAAGCTCAATGGGTTTAGCTCAATAACAGATACCTTCACTTCCTTATTTGGCAACCTGCAGAATTGTTTTTGGCTGGATCGGCAAACTCATTTGACCAGCCGCTTCAGCGTCATCGGGGCTGGTGTTTCGGCAGATTCTGCAAGCACCGAGCCAATCGTCGAACCCGAGCAGGACCTACCTTTTGATTTTCGACCTCACCTATTGGGCGTTTTGCATTATGCCCAGAAGCTAGGTGGTGAGCTCAAGGGAGATTTTCTTTTGGTGGACCGGGCCGTGGTTTTTGACCACGACAACCGGGTGATGTTTTTTCTCGGACGATTTGATTCCAGAGAAGATTTTGATAATTGGTATCACGCGGCCCTGTTGCGCATGTCAATCATTGGCGGTGAAGGGCTCAACTACCAATTAGCACATGACCCGGCAAGCTGTTTCGAGCTAACCGCCGAGACTCCTAAGGGCTCTTATCTAGAAAACATTGCTTCGGCTCAGGGCCAGATCGCTAGCGGCGAGGTTTATCAACTCTGCCTCACCACAAGACTTGAGGGTGATTATTCGGGTGACCCACTCTCTTATTTTTTGAGGCTTAGAAAGACCAATCCGGCTCCCTACAGCACTTTTTTAAGAATCGGCCAGCTCAGTTATGTGAGCATCTCTCCCGAGCGGTTTTTAGAGGTCTCGGGCAATACCGCCCTTAGCTCACCCATTAAGGGAACCAGAGCTCGCTCTGAAGATAAGGTCGAGGACGAGGCGCTGAAGCTTGAGCTTTCGACCAACCCAAAAGAGCGCGCTGAAAACTTAATGATTGTGGATTTAATTAGAAACGATCTTTCTGTTGCATGCGAACCGGCAAGTATCTGGGTGAGCGGTCTATTTGAGGTTCAAAGCTATTCAACTGTCCACCAGCTGGTCTCCGATGTTTCTGGAGAGTTGCTTATGGGGCTGAGCGGGTTTGATGTCCTTCGAGCCCTGTTCCCAGGTGGCTCGATGACTGGAGCCCCCAAATTGCGAGCAATTGAACTGATTAATCAGCTGGAAGATTCTCCAAGAGCTGGATACTCGGGGGGGATTGGCTGGATTGGCCAAGATGGTTCAATGGATTTGGGCATGGTCATCAGGACGGCAATTTTCAAAGATGGTCGAGTGTCAATAGGGATTGGAGGAGGTATAACCTCTGATTCGATCCCAGAATCAGAACACCAAGAAATTCAATTGAAGGCCCAAGCACTCTCAAAGGCGCTTGGGGCAAGATTGCGTTGGTAATCTAAGGGCTTCAGGAACTAAAGGTAAAACTTGCGCGCAGAATATAACTTTGAAGACATCCAAAATAGGTGGCTTCCAATTTGGGATGAGCAGAAGCCATTCGATTCATCAAAACCCGATGATCAAAGACCGCGCAAGTATGTTTTGGACATGTTTCCATACCCCTCTGGTGACCTGCACATGGGTCACGCCGAGGCCTATGCACTAGGCGATGTAATCTCGCGGTACTGGGTTCAGCGCGGTTATAACGTGATGCACCCGATTGGCTGGGACGCCTTTGGTTTGCCGGCCGAAAATGCCGCAATTAAACGCGGATTGGATCCAAGAGATTGGACCTATGAAAATATCGCGCAGCAAAAAGCCTCGATGCGCCGCTACGCGTGCAGCTTCGATTGGGATCGGGTACTAGAAACCTGCGACCCGCTTTATTACCGTTGGAACCAGTGGTTGTTTTTGGAGTTCTATAAGCGTGGGCTTGCCTACCGCAAAAACTCAAACGTTAACTGGTGCCCAAGCTGCCAGACAGTTTTGGCTAATGAGCAGGTGGTGCAGGGGCTTTGTGAGCGCTGTGATTCGCAGGTCACAAAGAAGGCTCTAACCCAGTGGTACTTCAAAGTTACCGATTACGCCGACCGATTATTGGATGATTTAGATGGTCTTGAGGGCAATTGGCCCTCCAAGGTGTTGAGCATGCAGCGGAATTGGATTGGTAGATCACACGGCGCCAATGTCGATTTTGAAATAGAAGGTCGCACCGAAAAAGTTAGCGTCTTCACCACGCGCCCAGACACTTTATATGGAGCAACCTTCATGGTTGCGGCGGTTGATAGCGCCCTTGCTCAAGAGCTGGTGTCCGAAGCTTCCATAGAAATCCAAGCAGAATTCAACAGCTACCTCGACTCAGTAAAAAAGGTGAACGACATAGACCGCCTAGCAACCGATCGGCCTAAATCTGGCATGGATCTTGGTCGGTTCGCTGTCAACCCACTTAATGGTGAAAGAATCCCGATTTGGGTTTCGGATTACGTGTTGGCTGACTACGGAACCGGGTCAATCATGGCGGTTCCCGCCCACGATCAGCGTGACCTCGACTTTGCTAGAGCAATGAACCTGCCGGTTCGAACTGTTATCGATACCGGTGAAGCCGATCCAATGGATAGTGGCATAGCTACAACTGGAGATGGCACCCTAATTAATTCTGGCGAACTTAGCGGGCTAGATAAATTAGACGCAATTGCGCGAGCAATTGAAATCATTACCGAGAAAAGCTTGGGCCAAAAGGCGAAGAATTTCAGACTGCGTGACTGGTTAATTTCTCGGCAGAGGTATTGGGGAACTCCGATCCCGATTATTCACTGCGAAGCTTGCGGAGAAGTTCCGGTTCCTCAAGATCAGTTACCGGTGGAATTGCCATCAACCGAAGGCTTAGATTTGGCCCCCAAGGGCAGCTCTCCGCTGGGTGCGGCAAGCGATTGGGTTAATGTGCCTTGCCCAAAGTGCCAGGGTCCCGCCCGGCGCGACTCCGACACCATGGACACTTTTGTAGATAGTTCTTGGTATTTTCTAAGGTTTTTGAACCCTAAGAGCACAACTGTTGCCTTCAGTTCTGAAGAGGCAAAAAAATGGGCTCCAGTTGATCAGTATGTCGGTGGCGTGACCCACGCCATCTTGCACCTGCTTTATTCAAGATTCTTCACCAAGGTTTTGAAGGACATGGGGCTCATCGAGTTTGATGAGCCATTTACTAAACTTTTAAATCAAGGCATGGTCTTGATGAACGGTTCGGCGATGTCAAAAAGCCGCGGCAACATAGTTCGCCTGAGCGAGCAGTTGGACATTCACGGGGTAGACGCGGTTCGATTGACCATGGCTTTTGCAGGTCCGCCAGAAGATGACATCGACTGGGCCGATGTTTCCCCCGCGGCCTCCTCCAAGTTTCTAGCTCGAGCTTGGCGTATTGCCAAGGATGTCAGTTCGGAAGTGGGCGCCGAAGCCTCCTTGGGAGATCCGGCATTGAGAAAAGCCACCCATAGTTTTCTTGTTGGTTTTGGCGAGGCCATTGAGGGTTTCAAGTTCAATGTTGGTGTTGCTAGGGCGATGGAGCTGACCAACGCACTTCGCAAGGCTATCGACTCGGGCGTTGGTTCTAGTGACCCTGCAGTTCGCGAGGGCGCCGAGGAGCTTGCTAAGGCTTTGAGTCTTTTTGCTCCATACGCAGCTGAGGATATGTGGGCGATTCTAGGTCACAGTCAAGTTGCCCTTGCCGAGTTCAAGACTGCCGACGAGTCATTATTGGTAGAAGAAACCATCACGGCTATAGCCCAGGTAGATGGAAAGTTGCGAGATAAATTCGAGGTTTCGGTGCACATCACCGAAGCCGAACTCAAAGAACTTGCAATGAGCTCTGAGTTAGTGCGGCGTGCTATTGGAGATAAGGAGCTTGCGAACGTAATAATTCGAGCTCCCAAACTTGTCAACATCGCCACCAAATAGTTAGTTTTCAACCAATCTAGTTTTTGGGCATCTTCAAAGCTTTGCAATGAGTCAACTTGTGCCATGGCTCAGATTATTCAGTGGTTTCAGGCGCTTCCTCAGCTTTCTCGTAAAAAACTCATCGGTGCGACAGTAGCCATCGGCTTAGTGGCCGGATTCTTATTTTCGCAAGGTCAAATGCAAGACTCCGCGAGCGTCTTAGGGCAAGATGGCCTGGAAATTTCAAACGGCTCGCTCTTTATTCACGTTGTTGGCGAGGTCTCTAATCCCGGGTTATACGAGCTCAAATTTGGCGCGCGTGTGGAAGAGGCAATCGAGCTTGCCGGGGGATTTAGTAGCGACGCGGTCGCATCGAGTGTGAATCTGGCAAGAATGCTCTCGGATGGCGAGCAAGTGGTGGTGCTGTCACGATCTCAGCTGAGCGCCGCACCCGGAGAAGGTGGCTTCATTTCTTTAAACACCGCTTCTCAGGCGCAGCTTGAAGAGCTTCCAGGAGTTGGCCCCGCACTTGCTGGTCGCATCATTGCCTATCGAGAGCAAATCGGGTCATTTTCCGAAGTCTCACAGCTGCGAGAGGTAAGTGGAATTGGTTCAAAAGTTTTTGCGGCCATAAGCGAGAAGCTCACATTGTGATAATTGCTTTTGCTGCTGCATTATGGCTTGGGTTGTGGGTGTTTGCGCCCCCGGGTGAGCGCTCAATGATCAAAGAAAACTATCCCGATATTCAGATTGTTGAAAGCCTTCGAGCCGCGTTTCTAAACTTTTCTCAAGGTGTCACGCCAGACTCAAAGGCCCTTGTTGCAGGACTCGCAATCGGCGAGCGTGACTTGCTTTCAGATGAAATGACGCAACAGATGAAGACCCTTTCGCTGACCCACCTGGTCGCTGTTTCAGGGGCCAATCTGGCGATAGTCATGGGGGCAGTGTTCTTGTTGGCCGGGCTTTTGGGGGTAAGGCGCAACCTAAGGTTTCTGATTGCCATCGCGGCGATGGTTGGCTACGTATTGATTGTGGGTCCAGAATCCAGCGTCCTGCGGGCGGCAACCATGGCAATGTTTGTAATGACTGGAATTTGGATTGGAAGAGGCACTAATCCGATCATTTCGCTCTCCTGGGCGATTATCTTTTTGCTGACAATTGATCCGGGTTTAGCGGTGGACTATGGCTTTAGCCTTTCTGCATTAGCTACCGCGGGTCTGGTTTGGTTGGCCGTTCCTATTTATAAGTATCTTTCTTTGCACATTCCAAAGTGGCTCGCACTGGGCATCGCGGCCTCGTTTTCAGCCCAGCTATTCACCATGCCGATTTTGATAATGCTGCAGCCATCTATCCCGCTTTACTCGGTTTTGGCAAATCTTTTAGTTGAACCCGTAGTTGCACCGGTCACGATTTTAGGAATCATCGCGGTGGTTTCTGCGCTGTCATTTCCGCCTCTTACTTGGGGGCTTTCTCTTTTGGCATCTATCGGCACCTGGTGGATCACTTTGGTGGCGGACACGGTTTCGGGCTTTCCCTTGGCGCGGATGCATTTTGTCTCCGGCCCTATTGCCGTTGTTCTATTGACTCTTATTGCTTTATTTACCGGGCTTTGTATTACTCGGCCAGAATCCAGGAAACTCTTTGGTTCGTTATTAAGCGCAGTCCTGGCGGTAAGCATCGGGTGGTCGCTAACTGATCTTGCCAGAGCCAACACCTTCGCTGGAAATTGGAGTGTTTTGCAGTGTGATGTGGGCCAGGGTGACGCCCTGCTAATTAAGTCAAAGGGCGCGGTTGCTCTCATTGATGTGGGAAAGGATCCGAACTTGATTGCCAAATGTTTGAGCACTCAAGGAGTCACTCGGATTGATTTATTGGTACTGACACATTACGACGCGGACCACGTGGCTGGAATCACAGGGCTCGGTGGAATTAAAATCGGACAAGCGCTGCTATCCGGCTTTAAAGACGACAGGCCCTTGGTGGCCACCGTAGCCAAGGTATTGGAATCGGCTGAAAATGTATCTATTGGCCACCGCGGTCTGACTGGAGTACTCGGTGATTTCAACTTCACTGTTTTGGCTCCGTCTTTTGACGCCTCGGAGGCCTCTGACAGCAATGATGCTTCTGTGGTAATTAGTTTTAGGTCCGATAGTTTCGGTGTTTTGGCCCTGGGTGACCTGGGCGAGACGGGGCAGTCAAGACTTATGAGGCAGATGGCGGGGGAGTTGGCGCTTCTAAGAAACCAGCCACTTATCGTGAAGGTTGCCCACCATGGCTCTTCAGATCAGTACCGTGAACTTTATGAATTTTTAGAGCCCGAAGTCATGTTGTATTCGGTTGGTAAAAATGACTACGGCCACCCAACCGATCGAGCCCTAAGAATCGCAAGCTCGATTGGTGCTCTAATACTGAGAACTGACACGCAGGGTTCGATTGCACTTCGCAATCAAGACTCAGGCCTCAGCTACCACCTGAGCGGTAAACTCTCGACGTGAGTGTTGCGAAAACGGTTTACTGGAATCAGGTGAAACCTGCGCCTCTTACTTTAGTCACCGGCACGGAGTCATATTTGGCATCGCGGGCGCAACGCAGCATCAAGGAGCAGCTTTTAGCTGAATACCCAAACCTTGAGGTGGCCGAAATCCAAGAGGGTGAATATTCCCCAGGACTTCTTTATTCAATTGCCGCTCCTTCGCTCTTCGCCGAGCCAAGGCTCGTCCTGATTCACGGAGCAGCCGAAGGGTTGCTTGCAGAGCTTGAGGCTGTCGTGAAGGAGCCAATTCAGGATTGCTATGTTGTTGTTAGATTGCCGAACGCAATTGGCCACAATGGCAAAATAAAAACCGCACTATCGAAAAGCTGCTTGGTTGTGGCCTGCGAGGAAATCAAAAAGGATGCTGAGCGTCAAGAATTTGTGCGGGGCGAGTTTGCAGGCTCGGGGGTAAAAATAGAACCTGCCGCAGTCAAGTCATTGTTGGGTGCGTTCGCATCAGATCTCGGCGAACTTGGGGCAGCTTGCAATCAGTTGGCCTTTATGGGCAAGCCACTGATAACGGTATCGGATGTGGAAAACACTTTTGAGGGACGTCTGGAGACCAACGCCTTCAAGATTGCCGACGCAGCTCTTGCTGGAAACGCCGCGGAGGCAATTCGACTTTTTCGCCACGGCTTTGCCACGGGCATCGACTCTGTGGCGCTGACCGCGGCTCTTGCGATGCGCATTAGGCAGCTCGCGAGATTGTTTAATGACCGCAACGCGTCGCCGGTGGCCCTTGGTATGCAACCTTGGCAACTCGACAAGGCTCGTCGGGAGCTTTCGAATTTCCAAGAACCTGAGCTTATCGGGTTGGTTCTTTTGCTGGCCCAGACCGATGCCGATGTAAAAGGGGCGGCCAGAGACCCCGAGTACTCGATAGAGAAACTCTTATTGAAGATGGCAAGAAGAGCTTAGGTTTTAGACATAAAAAAACCGGGCCAGAGCCCGGTTTTCCTCAAAGTTAGTTAGAGGGCAGCAGCCTTTTTGGCAATCGCGCTCTTGCGGTTAGCAGCCTGGTTCTTGTGGATGATTCCCTTGGCAACTGCCTTGTCAATCTTGCGGGTCGCTAGAGCAAGGGCAGCCTTTGCTGCCACTGCGTCTCCAGAAGCGGTTGCCTCTCTGGTTGCTCGGATTGCAGTCTTGACTTCGGAGCGAACTGCTTTGTTACGCTCTTCGGCCTTTAGGTTAGTTCCGATGCGCTTGATGTTGGACTTGATGTTTGCCATGGTTCACTTTCTTTGGCGAAAAAATTTTGGAGGGCTAATTACCCCTATAACAAAGCCAAACTCTAGCAGTTTCGAGACAGAGGGGCAAGCACCGTGAGAGAATAAAGGAGTCCAAATCAATTACAGAGGTCCTATTGTCTCCACGCGCGCACAAAGCACTGGTCCCTTCGGAGACCAGCCCGGAGCAAATCAGAAATTTCTGCATCATTGCTCACATCGATCACGGCAAGTCAACGCTGGCCGACCGCATGCTGCAGCTCACCGGAATCGTCAATGATCGTCAGATGCGGGCCCAGTATTTAGACCGCATGGATATCGAGCGTGAGCGGGGCATCACCATAAAGTCGCAGGCGGTGAGGCTGCCTTGGGAGTTCGAGACTTTGACCTACGCAATGAACATGATTGACACTCCCGGACACGTCGACTTCACCTACGAGGTGTCAAGGTCTTTGGCGGCCTGCGAGGGCGCCGTGCTTTTGGTCGATGCGGCCCAGGGCATTGAGGCGCAGACTCTGGCGAACCTTTACCTGGCAATGGAAAATGACATGGAAATTATTCCTGTTCTTAACAAAATTGATTTACCTGCGGCTCAGCCCGAAAAATATGCCGAAGAACTAGCGAATCTGATCGGGGGAGACCCGGCCGATTGCCTAAGGGTTTCTGGTAAAACTGGCGAGGGAGTCGCCGAGTTACTGGATCGCATTGTTCAAAAAGTTCCGGCTCCAGTCGGAGACCCTGATGCGCCTGCCAGGGCCATGATCTTTGACTCGGTTTATGACAGTTATCGTGGGGTGGTTACCTACATTCGCATGATTGATGGCCGACTCCACCCTCGGGAGCAGATTCAGATGATGTCCACAAGGGCCGTTCACGAATTGTTGGAGATTGGTGTTATAAGCCCCGAGCCGGTTATTTCAAAAGGCCTTTCGGTTGGCGAGGTCGGGTACCTCATCACCGGAGTAAAAGATGTTCGCCAATCCAAAGTCGGCGACACTGTTACAACGAAACTAAAGCCTGCCGCAACCGCCCTAAAGGGGTATGCCGAGCCCAAACCAATGGTTTACTCCGGTATTTATCCAATCGATGGCAGTGACTATCCGAACCTAAGAGAGGCTCTAGACAAGCTAAGGCTTTCGGATGCCTCATTGGTTTATGAGCCGGAGACCTCGGCTGCTCTCGGGTTCGGATTTCGCTGCGGATTCCTTGGCCTGCTACATCTTGAAATCATCACTGAGCGCTTGGAGCGCGAGTTCAATCTTTCCCTAATAGCCACTGCACCTTCTGTGGTCTATCAAGTGACTCGCGAGGATGGCAGCGCGTTTGTTGTTACAAACCCATCAGAATTTCCCGAGGGTAAGATTCGCGAGGTCAAAGAGCCGATGGTCAAGGCAACGATTCTTAGCCCAAAGGACTACGTCGGGACAATCATGGAACTTTGCCAGCAAAAACGCGGTGTCATGGTCGACATGCAATATCTAGGCGAAGATCGAGTTCAACTTCGATACAACCTGCCTCTAGCGGAGATCGTTTTTGACTTCTTTGATCAACTCAAATCCAAGACTCAAGGCTATGGATCTCTTGACTACGATGACGATGGCTTCGCAGTTGGTGACTTGGTCAAGGTGGATCTTTTATTGCAAGGTGAAAAAGTCGATGCCTTTAGCTCAATTGTCCATAAAGACAAGGCTTATGCTCACGGCACCAAGATCGTTGGCAAGCTCAAGGAGCTGATTCCAAGACAGCAATTTGAGGTTCCAATTCAGGCAGCTGTGGGCTCCAGAATCATTGCCCGAGAATCGGTTAGGGCAATGCGAAAAGATGTGCTTGCTAAATGCTACGGTGGCGATGTTTCAAGGAAGCGCAAGCTGTTAGAGAAGCAAAAAGAGGGCAAGAAACGCATGAAAATGGTCGGCCGGGTAGAGGTCCCACAAGATGCTTTTATTCAGGCGCTTTCCAGCGACGAAGGCCAAAAGGCCGAGAAGAAAAAGTAGATGTCTGGGCCCTTGCCACTCGGTATGCCCTGGCCTTCGGATTCAAAACTAGTCCTGGGTGACCCATCTGACAGCTTTCACGCCTATGTTCATATTCCATTTTGTAAAGCTCGCTGCGGTTACTGCGACTTTAATACCTACATCTCCTCCGAGCTCGGTTCGACAAAACGTGAAGAGTTTCATAAACCACTGATCCAAGAGATTCTGCTGAGCCAAAAGGTTCTGGCCGATTCGGGTTTTGAACCTAAAAAGCTAGCCACTGTTTTTTTCGGTGGGGGAACACCTTCGCTTTTTACGGCCGACCAGGTGTCTGAGATACTTTCGGTGTTGGAGAGCACATTTGGCTTATTGTCGAACTGTGAAGTGACTCTTGAGGCGAATCCGGAATCAGCATCAGAAGAGCTAATGACTGGGTTGAAAAAAGCCGGAATTAATCGTTTGAGTTTCGGGGTTCAGAGCTTTGACCCTGAAGTGTTGAGTGTTTTGGACCGAGAACATGATCCGAGCACGGTAGCCGGAATTGTTACTTTGGCGAAGCAGATGGGCTTTAAGGCCAGCGTGGATCTGATATACGGCGCCCCCGGAGAATCACTTGCTAGTTTTAGGGCCACTCTGGAGGAGGCCTTGAGGCTTGGCACACAGCATATTTCCGCTTATTCGCTGATTATTGAGCCGGGCACCAAGCTAGCCAGGCAAATTGCGAAGGGCATTTACCAAGAGGTTGATGAAGACCTGAATGCTCAGAAATTTGAACTGGCCTCGGAACTCATCGGTCAAGCGGGGCTTGAGTGGTACGAAGTTGCAAACTGGGGCGAACCTTCACTGCATAATCTTGCTTATTGGCAATCTAAAGACTGGTGGGGTTATGGGCCCGGTGCTCATTCCCACATTGCCGGCAATCGCTTCTGGAACGTCAAGCACCCTGATGCTTATGCCAAGGCTCTTTTGACTCATTCTCAGGTTGCCGGCATGGAGGTGCTGACACGAAATCAACAGCTTGAGGAATCTTTGATGTTAGAGCTAAGGACAATTTTTGGCGTTGAGCGAAAAGTACTAAAAGAACTAGGTGTTTCGGCTCAGCTGGTTGCTGAGCAAATGGCGCTTGGGGCTATTGAGCTGATTAGAGGAGATCGAATCCGCGCTACAGAATCGGGCAGGTTGTTTGTAGATCGAATCGTGCTTGATTTCCTCACAAAATAGGTGTTGGAGCTAGAATTGGCAATCAAGTCATGGGAGTGCCAATGATTCCGGATAGATCGCTCGAAGTTTTGCGGGCAATTGTTCAGGACTTTATTACCTCAAATCAGCCGGTTGGATCTAAAGCGCTTTTGGATCGCCACCCCTTGGGGGTATCGGCCGCAACGGTTCGTAATGACATGGCGCTTTTGGAAGAAGAAGAGCTAATCATTGCGCCGCACACTTCTGCGGGTCGTGTGCCAACCGAAAAGGGCTATCGGTTATTTGTAGACCAACTCGGTGAGGTAAAGCCACTAACGAATCCTGAGCGCAATGCAATCGAAGTGTTCATGGCAGCGGGGCTCGATTTAGACGACATAGTCCAAAGAACAGCGCGAACCCTGGCACAGCTCACAAACACCCTAGCTTTAGTGCAGTACCCGTCTTTGGGCCACGCCTCGGTTAGGCACATTGAGCTTTTGCCGCTGGGAAATTCCAGGGTTTTGATGATGCTAATCACTGACTCGGGGAGAATTCAGCAACAACAGCTAGAAGTTGAAATCGACCCAGAGGATAGTTTGATTCAGGACCTTCGGGGCCGACTAAACGGACTTCTCTCCAACTCTCAACTCAGCCAAGTCTCCGATGTTCTTAAAGATTTGGAATCGCAATTTTCCCCTTCGGACAGGCATTTTATTATGCAAGTTACGAGTTCTCTTCAGAAGCTAGTAGATGCTAATCGGCAAGAAAAAGTGGTGGTCGCTGGTGCGGCAAATCTCGTAAAGCGAGATGCCGATTTCGCGGGCGAGCTCTCCACAGTGTTAGAGGCAATCGAGGAGCAGGTGGTGCTTTTACGATTGCTGGATGAACTTGAGGTTGACCAACACGGTGTTGGCCTTAAGATTGGGTCTGAGATCGGGCTGGTCGGCATTAACCACACGGCCATGATGGCCAGTGGTTACCAAAACCGAGGCACCGAGGTCGCCAAGCTGGGAATTTTGGGCCCGACCAGGATGGACTACTCATCAAATATTGCTTCGGTAAGAGCCGTGGCTCGATATCTAACAAAATTAACGGAAAGGTAATTCTTGAGCGATCACTACGAGGTTTTGGGCGTAACGCGTCAGGCAACTACCGATGAGATTAAAAAGGCTTATCGCAAACTTGCCAGAGAACTGCACCCAGATGTTAACCCGAAACCTGAGGCCGCGGAAAGATTCAAGTTGGTGACCTTTGCCTACGAGGTTCTTTCGGACTCAAAACAGCGTGCTCAGTTTGACAACGGCGGTGCACAAGGTTTTGGCATGGGGGATATTTTCGATAACTTCTTCGGCGGTGGTGGCACTCGCGGCCCCGTCTCAAGAGCGCAGCGGGGTCAGGACGCATTACTGCGAGTGGGTTTGAATTTAGCCGAGGCGGTATTTGGGGCCGAAAAGACACTAACGATCGATACGGCAGTGCTTTGCGCAACCTGCAAGGGGAGCTGCTGCAAGCCCGGAACTAGTATTCAGACTTGTGATGTCTGTCGGGGTTCGGGGCAGATTAAGCGCCAGGTGCAGTCGTTTATGGGCATGATGGTCACCACTGCACCTTGTGGTTCTTGCCGCGGAACCGGGCACATTATTCCGAACCCTTGTGTCACTTGCCGAGGTCAGGGTCGGGTTCGCGCTCAGCGAGATCTCGAATTGCAAATACCCGCCGGAGTCGCTGACGGAATGCGGTTACACCTTCAAGGCCA
>Ga0306870_1000258_pt1 | contig 12789 bp, 14 predicted proteins | sample AntRauMeHopE1496_FD_190435 | JGI IMG/M metagenome (GOLD analysis project Ga0306870, IMG submission 190435) | Saline lake microbial communities from Rauer Islands, Antarctica - Metagenome Hop E1 #496 (v2) (version 2) | ecosystem: Environmental > Aquatic > Non-marine Saline and Alkaline > Saline ... | reverse complement strand
CATCGGAAATTAGTGGTGATGATCTCATCCAATCCCTTTGGGCCGAATATTGTAAGCGGAGTTTTTCTTTTGGCTAAGTTGAAGCTGGAAAGCAAGCCGACCAAACCCAAGTAATGATCCCCATGCAAATGACTGATGAAAATGTAATTGATCCGGGAAACCTTGATTTTGTACTTTCTTGCCTGGATCTGCATGCCTTCGCCGCAGTCCAACAACAAACAATGCTGCCCAAGTCGAACGACTTGGGCAGTGTGATTTCTTCCATGCACAGGGATGGAAGAGGTATTTCCTAATATGGTGACGTTAAAGTCTGGTTTCAACCTTCTTCCTCCTCTTCCCCGCCACTTTCGATTTCATGCATAAATATGGCTTCTCCAGCTTCCTCCAAGTTTGCAACTAGATTGAGTTTTTTGTCCAACATGGAGATTTTGAGGAGCTTCATCACGTGATCCTGAATTCCTGAGATTAAGAAGATACCATTCTTCCCAAACTCACGATCTCCCACTAATAGAGCACTAAGTCCTGAGGAATCCACATACTTCACCTGACTCAAGTCAAGCACCAGATTCATGAATCCTTCTGCATGGATGGTCAATAATTCGGATTTCAGTATTGGAGCCAATAGTGAATCAAGCTTTTCCTCCATCGGAGTGAAGATGACGTACTGTTCTTTTTTATCAATTGTATATTTCATAGTCGGTTTTAGTTTATTTGGTTAAGAATTGCGGTTTCGATTCGCGATTCGATGGTGGATGTGTCAGCTTTTTGAAAGGGTTCACCTGTTATTTTTTCGAAAAGCTCAATATAGCGATCAGATATGCTTTCTACAATTTCATCGGTCATTTCAGGCACAGATTGACCATCCTTTCCCTGAAAACCGTTTGAAATCAGCCATTGCCTCACAAATTCTTTGGAAAGCTGTTTTTGCGGCAAACCCTGTTTTTGATTTTCCTCATAACCCTCAGCGTAAAAATAGCGCGAGGAATCTGGAGTATGAATCTCATCAATCAGAATAATTTTGCCTTCGTATTTACCAAATTCATATTTGGTATCCACCAATATCAGCCCCATGGAGGCAGCCATTTCCTGTCCTCGCCTGAATAGTTTTTTGGTGTAATTCTCCATCACTGCATAATCCATCCCACTGACGATTTTCTTTTCGAGAATTTCGTCTCTAGAGATGTCCTCGTCATGGCCTTGATCCGCTTTGGTAGTAGGAGTGATGATTGGCTCTGGAAAGGCATCATTTTCCTTCATACCTTCGGGCATTTCCACACCACATATCATCCGCTTGCCGGATTGATATTCTCGTGCCGCATGACCTGCAAGATAACCTCTGATGACCATTTCTACCTTGAAAGGCTCGCATCGCTTGCCGATCGTGACGTTCGGATCCGGTACAGCAGTCACCCAATTCGGGACAATATCTGCTGTAGCTTTTAGGAATTTCGCTGCAATCTGATTTAATACTTGACCCTTGTAAGGAATAGGCTCAGGAAGGACGACATCAAAGGCCGAGATTCGATCTGAGGCGACCACGATCAACTCTTTCTCAAAAATATAAACATCGCGAACTTTCCCTTTGTAAAACCCTTGCTGTCCGGGCAGTTCGAAATGAGTTTCTTTGATTGCGTTTGTCATTTATTCAGTCTTTGGGCAAAAATATAAAAGCCAAGTCTTATTCTTTTGGAATTGAGATTATTTAATGTGCGATTTCCCACATTATTGCTTCTAAAAAGAGAACAGTGGAGAATTCATCATATAAACCTAAGGTAATTATTGGTATTGATCCTTTTGGAATACTCAAGTCTCAAATTCAATTTTCAATGTTCAGGTACTTTGTGCCTTGATAATTAGTGGCACTAAGCATTAGTCTTTTAGGAATACTCAAGTTTCAAATTCAATTTTAAAGTGCGTCCTGCCTTAACTATCGAACAATATTGTGTTTAAGCAAGATCCATTGATCCTTTTAAAAATTTGGTTTTCCCTCGACATACGTTTCTGTTCGAGTCAAAATCCCACTATCATTGAAATAACTCCGCAAACCATGAAGTTCGTCATTCTTATAATTCCGAATTTCTTGGATACTTCCATCTTCACGGAAGATCTTCACTTCTCCATTTGCCAAACCATTTCTGAAATTTTTCTCCATGATCAATTGACCGCTGGTATAGAAAGTAGATTCTCGGAGGAGTAATTCTGATCCTGACACAAATTCCCTTTTAAGGGAAACTTCGCCATTGGAATGATAATTAACCAAAGGAGAAGTGGGAATACCTTTTTTGTAAGTAATCTGAGATCGCAGGCTGCCGTCCGCATGATATTCGAGGAATTTGCCCGTAGGTAGACCGTTTTTATAATTGCCTGTTCGCTCTGGCGATCCGTCCGCAAAATTTAATCGGTACGTTCCATTTAGCTCTCCTTCGGAAAATTCCTTTAGCGATTGAATAGCCCCATCAGGAAAATACAAGGTTTCGGCTCCATCTAATACTCCTTTGGAATAGTTGGCTGCGAAAATTAAAGTCCCATTTTCATCGTAATTTTCGAAAGCTCCTTCGTAGTTGCCGTTCAGAAAATTCTTTTTCGAAACTAGCTTTCCGCTTTCAAAATAACCTTTACTTTCTCCATTTGGCTTATTTGAAGCAAACTGTGTCTCATCTTTCAAGGCACCCGAAGGATAAAATGTCTTGACTACACCTTCGATTTGATTGTCTTGGTAGATTGATTCCTGTTCGACCGTTCCATCTGAATAGTAGCTGATGACTTTTCCATTTCTCTTATCGGCTAGGTATGGAGTTACTCGAATTGTATCCCCGGTTTTTGAACTTAGGTCTACGAATAGACCTTCTTTCTGATTATTTTTTAGAAATCCAATTTGGATTAGCTTTCCCTCAGGATCATAAAGTTTGACTTCTCCTTCTGCTTTTCCATTTACTCGGAAGTAGATTTCTTTAAGAATTGATTCTTCCTCATCGTAAAAAGTTCGGATCGTATCCTGACCGAAGGAAGCTTGGGCGTTCAGACAGATAAAAAGAAGGATGAAGTTAAGTTTCATAGAAATAAAAAAAAAACCGCAAAACGATAAGCTTTGCGGTTTTGAAGTTTTCAATTTTACATTTTTTCGATGACTAGAGCCGATGCTCCACCGCCGCCGTTACAGATTCCTGCCACTCCGATAGATCCTGATTTCCGATGCAAGACCGAATTCAGTGTGCTGATGATTCTTGCTCCTGAAGCTCCGAGTGGGTGACCCAATGAAACAGCTCCTCCAAATACATTCACTTTATCATTGTCCAGTTTTAACTCACGCTGATTGGCTAAAGCTACAGCAGCAAAAGCCTCATTGATCTCGTAGAAATCGATGTCTTCCGCGGTCAATCCGGCATGCTTGATCGCTTTTGGGATCGCCAATGCCGGAGCAGTAGTAAACCAAAGCGGGTCTGTAGCTGCATCTGCAAAGCCTCTGATTTTTGCCAATGGCTTCAGTCCAAGTTCTTCTGCTTTTTCCTTACTGACCAAAACCAATGCTGAGGCACCGTCATTCATCGTCGAGGCATTGGCAGCCGTGACGGTTCCATCTTTGTCAAAAACCGGTCGGAGAGAAGGGATTTTGTCAAACATGACATTTTTGTATTCCTCATCCTCGTCAATCAGTATGGTTTCGCCTTTACGTCCTTTCATTTCCACTGCCACCACTTCGTCTTTGAAGTAGCCTTTGGCCCAAGCATCAGCAGATCGCTGATAGGATTGGATAGCATATGCATCTTGCTCCTCGCGACTGATATTCATTTCTCGGGCAGTATTGTCCGCACAGTTTCCCATTGGGAATTTGTAGTAAACTTCAAAAAGTCCGTCTTTGACCAAGCCATCGACAAATTCAGCATTGCCATATTTGTAACCGAATCGAGCCTTAGGTACATAAAAAGGGACATTAGACATACTCTCCATCCCACCTGCAACGACTACATCGTTGATTCCGAGCATAATGGATTGCGCTCCAAACATCACTGCTTTCATCCCTGATGCACACACTTTATTGATGGTGGTACAGGGAACTTCATATCCAATTCCAGCTCCGATTGCAGCTTGTCTTGCCGGGGCTTGACCTAGGTTGGCGGAGATTACATTGCCCATGAATACTTCCTGCACTTCACTTGATGCCACACCAGCTTTTGCCAAAGCACCTTTGATGGCTGTACTTCCAAGTTCCACAGCGGTCAATCCTGACAGCTTTCCCCCGAAACTTCCGAGAGGAGTCCGTACTGCCGCTACGATATATACTTCTTTAATCATTGTTATTTGGGTTTAGTTGATGTTAGGTGACCAATGTCAGATGTCCGGTGTTGATGCTACATCGGTCATCATACATCCTACATCCGACATTTCTTACCAATCCGGAATTCCTCTTTTAGGTCGCTCGGTTGGTTTTTTCTTATTCTGTTGGATGTATCTCAATTCTGCCGCATTCATACTTTCCAGAATTTGTGCAGCTTGCTCGGGAGTCAGGTTCATTGCTTTCAGCTTTTCTTTGAACTCCTCCATTGATTTTTGGCGATCTTCCAGTTTGGCATCCATTTGATCATTTGCGTTTTCACTGGCAGGATCTTGGCTTTGCTCAGTTGGATCACCTTTTTGAGATTCCTTTGCTTTGTCTTCTTCTGTTTTTTCGCCCTGATCTTTTGATTCTTGTTGCTCGCTATCTTCGCCCTTATTTTGATCTTTTTCCTGTTCCTGCTGATCTTGTTTCTGCTGCTCCTGATCTTTTTGCTCTTGTTCTTGCTTGTCCTTTTCCTGCTCTTGTTCTAGTTTTTCTTTCAACGCTTGTAGCTTGGCATCGCTGGGGAATTTGGACAATCCTTCGTTTACAGTAGTGAGCGCCTGATCTTTTTCAGTTTTGACATAAGATCGAGCCGCTCGATTGAAAAAGTCTCCCGAACTCTGACCAAAGCCTTCATTGAGTCCAAAGACAAAAAAGAGTGCTGTGAGATAGATTAGTTTATTTTTCATTGATTTCGCTGATTTCTTCAAGACTCTTTATAAACTCTTGGTAAGCCGCAACAGTTTCATCTTGCGCCAAAGCCTCCTGCATTAGCCCCAGTGCTTCTTTAAATCTGAACTGCTCCACCATTCGATCTGCTTCTGCCTTTTTTCGCTTTGCAAAATCAGATGGCTCAGGTTTATTCTGGTCTTTTTCTTTTTGTTCCTTATCTCGCTGCATCCATCGGGCAAGCAGTTCGTAATTATGCCGAGCCGCTTCGTTGAATGGATCTTGAATCAAGGCAGATTTGAATTTACTCAAAGCAACCTCGTATTCTTCTTTATTTCCTTGGATGACACCACTTTGGTTAAAAGCAAATGAAGCTAAAGTTCCATCTGGACTGATGCTTGCTTTATCATAAAAACCTAGCGCTTCATCCAGCTTTTCTACATATTGATGACCAAGCCCAAGGTTGAAATCCAATTCCTCACCCACGTACTGAAATTCATCCAAAAGTGCCAAATTTGTTGTGATGGATTGAGCGTATTCAGTTTTCGCATAGCTTTCTGCTGCCAAATCAATCGCAGTGTTCATCCTGGATACTTTCGTCCAAGATGCCGGTATGAAAAGCAAAATGCCTAGGAATACGTTGCTCCAGCTCATTTATAATTTGATTGTTTTGATCGGTAATATCATATCCAACAGTGAAAGGATCAATCCGGCAAGCAGAAAATAGAAATATTTATTGGCTGAGGCCTCTACGATTCTGGATCCTGTCACGCCACCTTCGAGACGCTCCAAGGCACCGATCAGATTGCCGGCTTCTTGCGCCTCATCAGAAATCTCAAAATATTGTCCGTTGGTCTCAGCGGCTATTTGTTGAAGAGGTGCTCGCTCTAGGATGGTCTGAGCAGGTCTGCCTGTCTGCGGATCGATAACCAATCCGTTGCCGCGGGGAATGCTGCTACCAGACTCTGTACCGATGCCAAGCGAAAATACTTTTACGCCCAGATCGTTCAATCGAGTGCCAATATCTTCCAAATCATCTCCAAAATTTTCTCCATCGGAAATCAGTATAATCGATTTTGACTTCACTTCTTGACTTTCATCACTTTCAAATCGTTCCAAAGCCAGTCGAAGTGGTGAATTGAGGTCAGTACCAAAATTAGGGACTAAACCAGTGTTGAGCCCGTCTATGTATAGCTGAAGTACGCTTTGGTCGAAAGTCAGCGGGCACTGTAGGAAAGCCTCGGAACTAAAGATGATCAGCCCGATTCGATCAGATGGAAAGTTCTTGGTTAAATTTTTCAGCTCAAATTTTATCCGCTGAAGTCTGCTTGGCCCAATATCCGCTGCATTCATGGACTGTGAGAGATCCACCGCTATGAATATATCTTTTCCTTCTTCTTGTATTTCTTTCATCGCTGTGCCAATCGATGGCCCAGCGAAAGCAATCAGAAACAGAATAAAATAAATGGTACGAATCACTATTTTGGTAAATAGTCTCCGCTTCTCCACTTCGAGGCGTCGATTGATTGCCCAATAGCGAGATAGGTATATAAAATACAGCAGGCAGAAGATTCCTGCGAGCAATAGGGTGAGTTTAACGTCCGGGTAAGCCCAAATCATGGCCTGAAATTATAAAATAAAGTGTAATTGAAAGGCTATTTCTTTAAAGAGAGCGCCCCAAAAGTCAATGTTTTTGTGGAATTAACAAACATTAATCCTTCCGAATCGTCTAGCTTTGAGGTTTTCAAACAAAAATTTAATCAAAGGCTCGATTTTCATGAAGAGCATATTCGCAGTTATCATCCTCATTATTTCTCCAATTTCTTGTCTGATGGCTCAGCAAGCCACTTTTTTGAATGGTCAAGTCGTGGATGTGACAAGTTCAGAATCATTGCCTGGTGCAAATGTCTATTGGGAGGATGAGATTGGCACCGGTGTCGTGTCAGATTTAGATGGGTTCTTTGAAATCAAAACAGGAAAATTCCCAAGATCTCTCGTCATTTCATTTATCGGTTTTGAAAAATCAATACGAGTGATCAATCAGAAAGACTTGGAAAAAAGTCAGAAATTCTTCCTCAATCCAAATCAAATGTCGCTGGAGGAAATTATAATCCAAGAGCGAAGACCTGATGAGCAGGTTAGAAATCTGGAAACGGGCAAAGCCACTATGCCGATTGCGACGATCAAAAATATTCCTGCGCTTTTTGGTGAGGTGGACTTATTCCGAAGTCTTCAGCTATTGCCTGGGGTGCAAACGGCCGGAGAGGGGACAGGTGGCTTATTTGTGCGAGGTGGATCCGCAGATCAAAACCTGGTGCAGATTGATGGTGCACCAGTTTATAATGCTTCGCATTTTTTTGGTTTTTTCTCAGTTTTTAATCCTGACGCTTTAGAAAAAGTAGACTTATACAAGGGAAATATGCCTGCTTCCTTTGGTGGCAGACTTTCCTCAGTGATAGACGTATCGCTTCGCGAAGGAAATAATAAGCAAATCCGAGGCGAAGGAGGAATCGGCACGATCTCTTCTCGATTTACTATGGATGGCCCATTGTTTTCGGAAAAGTCGACTTTTGCTTTATCGGCACGAAGGACCTATGCAGACGTATTTCTGGCACTTGCCTCCGATCCGAATATCCGCGAAAACCGTCTCAATTTCCACGACCTCAGCGCTAAGTTTGCTTTCAGAATTGGTGAAAAAGACAAACTCACCTTCTCCACCTACCAAGGAAGTGACTTTTTGGGATTGGAAAGTTCATTTGGTTTGGGTTGGAGCAATTTTGTAAATTCACTAAAATGGAATCGCACCATCTCCAAAGATTTCTATTTTGATCTCGATGCATACCATTCGATTTATGATTATAAAATTGAGTTTGACGATCCTGAAAACGGATTTGAATGGAAAAACAAACTTTCGGAAACTGGATTGAAGGCGCAATGGTCCTGGTTGCGTGGCGAAAATCTCCAGACGTATTGGGGTGTACATTCCCAACTTTATTATTTTGCACCAATTGCTTTGATCCCAGCACCCGAAAGTAATATTCAGCAGCTGGACACCAATCCAAAGAATGGTATTTTGAACAGTGTTTTCGCAGGAATGACTTATGAAATCAGTCCCAGACTCAGCACAGAAGCCGGACTTCGCTGGAGTATTTTCAATCAAATTGGCAACGGGGTCGATTACACTTATGAAGGCGGCATCCCAGGTCCGGAGATTGCTATCACGGATACTACGCGCTATTCCACTTTAGAAAATATCAAATTTTACCAAGGCCTTGAGCCTCGAATTGCTTTTCGATACTTGATCAATGAGCAGTTTTCTATTAAGACAGCCTACAATCGTAACTTTCAATACGTTCAGATTGCATCAAATTCCTCAGCCGGACTGCCGATTGATCGATGGATTCTGGCTGGAACCTACGTACCGCCTATCCGGTCGGATCAGATTTCGCTTGGCTTATTTCACAACTTTGATGACAATAAATGGGAGTTTTCGGTAGAGACCTATTACAAAGACTTTCAAAACATCATAGATCTTAGAAATGGTGCCAGTGTTCTTTTCACGGATAATGTAGAAACAGAATTATTAACCGGAAGAGGATGGGCATACGGAGCGGAGTTTTTGCTTCGCAAAAATCAGGGAAAAACCACCGGCTGGCTCTCCTATACTTATTCAAGGACTTGGAGAGAAATAGCCGGCATCTCCGAGGGCCAAAAATACAATCCAAGATATGATCGGCCACACGACATTTCTTTGGTCATCAATCATGAATTCTCCTCAGCTTGGTCGGCAGGTTTGACGTTTGTGTACACTTCTGGTCAAGCTGTTTCATTTCCTGTTGGAGTGTATCAAGCTGATCGACAAAGTGTGCCATTGTATAGTGACTTTCGGAATGAGGATCGCTTTCCAAATTATCACCGCGTGGATGCATCCGTGACTTGGAGAAATCCCAACAAAGGCAGGAAATGGCGCGGAAGCTGGAATGCTAGTATCTACAACCTCTACGGAAGGAAGAATCCTTTTGCCTATAGTTTTGAAAACATTGTAAATAATGACATCAACTATGATTCCGAGACCGACGGGCCGATTACTTCTGTAAGGCCGGGAATTATAATGACTTACTTATTTACTTTTCTTCCATCGATTACATATAATTTCGAGTTTTGATATGAGAAATCTCCGGATACTAAGCGTGCTGTTTCTGATGTCTGCATGTCAGATAGAAGTTGTACTGCCCTTAGTACAAATCGAAGAAGACATCCCTGTCATCGAAGGAATCTGGACAGATAATTCGATCCTGAATGAGGTGAAGATATCTCTGGCTAAAAATTATACGGACACCACAGGGTTTAAGGCGATTACCAATGCGAAGGTGTCAATTCGGCAAGCGGGAAGTAATGTTGTTTTTCCTTTTGCTTACAATTCAAACAGCAGAACTTACAAGGCCGTAAATGGTAACGCAACTGCCAAAGTGGGCGAAACCTATGAACTGGTGGTGGATTGGAATGAAAATAGCTTTTATGCCAAGGGGCTGATGCTCGAGCCGCCGATCTTGGATAGCTTGACTTATCAATTTGAAGAGGAGAGACCATTTCGGGACGAAGGATATTACATCAAAGCTTTTGGTAGAATCCCGTTTGAGGAGAATAATTATTATAGGATTCAGATTATAGCAAACGATACGCTGAAAAATGACCCCGGAGATTACTTGCTTTTTGACGACACATTTGGTTTTACCTTTTTTGAAAATGGGCTTGAGCTGGGCTACGCCTTTGAGCCAGGCGATCGAGTTCGATTGATTCTGTATCGAATGACGGTGGAGCCATACAATTACCTGAATCAACTACTTGGATTGCTCTTTTCAGATGGTGGGCTTTTTAGCCCTCCACCTCAAAATCCGGATACAAACATCCAAGTAGTCAAAGGCGAAACGGAAGTACTAGGTTATTTTTTGGTGTCTCCAATTTTGACAGAATTTATAGAAATCAGCAAATAATTTTTTTGTATCCCGATCAATCGTAATATTACGATTGATATGGGGACAATCAAAAACCAACTCTTCACCAAGGCCCAAAATGAATTGGCAGAATTTGCCAAAGTACTGGGCCATCCCGCTCGGATTGCAATTCTGCAATTGCTCAGCGAAAAGAACCAATGTATTAATGGAACCTTGGTAGTCGAGATCGGCTTAGCGCAGGCGACCATTTCCCAACATCTAAAAGCTCTGAAGGAGATTGGATTGGTAAAAGGGTCAATCGAAGGTGTGTCGGTATCGTATTGTATAGATCGAGAAAAAGTAACAAGCCTGAAAAATCAATTTGAAACACTATTCGACACTTTGGATCAACCTTTAATAAATGAGGATTGCTGCTAAATATTAACTGAAACTTAGAAGACTATGAAACTATCTGAAATCAAGAATCACCTGACGAGTTTGAATGAATTGGAATTTCGCCTACCTGATGGTTCGGCGGTTGCGGCTCATTTTCATGTTACAGAAGTTGGACAGGTTTCGAAGCGATTCATCGATTGTGGCGGAACACTTCGAAATGAGGAAACAATCAACTTCCAGCTTTGGGAGGATGGCGATTTTGACCATCGCATAGGTGCAGCCAAACTTTTAAGCATTATCGCGCTTTCTGAGCGGGTGCTGGAACTGGAGGATAGAGAGATTGAAGTCGAATATCAAGGCTTGACTATTGGGAAATATGGGTTGGACTTTGATGGCAAATCTTTTTTTCTGACTAATACCATGACCGATTGTCTTGCAAAAGATCAATGCGGTATTCCTACCCAAAAGCCAAAAATCAAATTAGGGGCAAATCAAGCTTGTACTCCAAATAGCGGGTGTTGCTAAGATAATTTTGACTTTTATAGATCTTAAACTTGTAGAAATAATCGCTGATTTTCAAAAACCAGAGTGGGATTCAGCTCGTCTAGGTCAGATCGATCACTTAGTTGACTAGTTGGGTTTGAAGTTTAAATCAGGTAAAAATGCCAAGCTCAATTTTATTTGTACGCATAATAGCCGAAGAAGTAAGTTTACCCAAATTCGAGGAGCACCTTCAGCTGACTACTATAGTCTGCCCATTGAGTATTATTCCGAAGGGGTGGAAGTTACTAAGTTCTATCCTCGAGCTATAAAATCTTTAAAGAAAGACGGTTTTTTAATTTCAAAAAAAGGTGGCTCCAATCCAATTTATGCTATAAAAACAGCCGTTGCCGCCAAACCATATTTTTGATTTCCAAGTGCTAGGATGATCCCAGCAATCCGCAAAAGGATTTGCAGCAATCATGACCGGTTGCCCTGCGTATCCTATTTGCTTTGTTATTTTAGGCATTGAGATTCGGATTCTTTTATGAGATTACTGCCGAAACTTTTTGGTGGAACTGCACAGGAAGAGGTGAAATAATCGGAGCGATCACATCAGATTGGTGCAGAATTATTTTTTTCTTTCAAACAAATCAAATATCAATTGACTAGAAATTAGACTGTTTCGATTGATTTCTGACCGATTGTTATTTTTTTTTCGTAGAAATACGAAAATATCGTAGGAATAGTTAAAAGCTCTTTTTACCTTGGATGCATGGAAGAATTATCACACCATGAGGAGCGCATCATGCAAATCATCTGGAGCTTGGAAAAAGCACTCGTTAGAGACATTTTAGAAGCACTCCCAGACCCGCAACCTCCCTATACCACTTTGGCCTCTTCGGTCAAATTGCTGGAAAAAAAAGGATACCTGACACACAAATCTTATGGAACCACTCACATGTACTTTCCGCTCATCTCGCAGGCTGACTACAGCAAGCGAAGTGCGAATAGACTGATGAAGAATTACTTTGAAGGTTCTGTTGGGAATTTTCTTTCGTTTATGGTGAAAGAAAATAAGATCTCAGACCAAGAGATCGCCGAATTGCAAAAATTGATTGATGACATGGACAAACCCGAAGAAAAATGAACTCACTAGTTACTTATCTTATCGAAGCCAGTATCTGTCTGACGGTCTGTTTCTTGTTTTACAGATACGTCTTGAGCGACCTGACGTTTTTCAGGATGAATCGTGCGATCCTTTTGGGGATGTTGTTGATTTCAGGGCTTTTTCCATTGCTTTCGTTTGAGCTGATCCAAGTCAATTCTGCCGGAATCAACGAGATTGTCTTACCCGAATTTGTCCTAGGTCAGAATGTCGAAGAAGCTCAAAAAACAATTTCGATATTGGAGATCGTTAGTTGGATTTATGTCTTGGGTGCTTTGGTGACATTCGTCCATTTGATGCTCGGTTATATTGTCTCCCAACGAATGCTGGGCAAAGCAAAACTGATTAAACATCAAAATCACTGGATTGCGATTCATCCGAAGTTTATACCAGCTTCATTTTTTGAATACATATTGCTTCCCGCTTTTGATCCACAGCGATCTGATCAGCGGCAGATTATTCTACATGAATCAATGCACATCAAGCTCAAGCACAGCTGGGATTTATTGCTTATACAATTTGCAAAAATCATATTTTGGTTCAATCCCCTGATCTATCAATATGAAAGATCACTTCGGGAGATTCATGAATATCAGGCAGACCAAGGTGTGACCAGTACTTATTCCAAAAAAGAATACTCGGGACTTTTATTACAGCTCATTACCAAAGGACATGGCTGGCAGTTCATGAACAACTTTAACCAATTTCAAACTAAAAAACGCATAATTATGATGAGTAAACCAAAATCCGAAAATCGGCAAAAAAGTAGATTCCTTTTTGCCCTGCCTGTAGTGGCACTGTTGTTCTTTATTTTCTCCTGTGAG